>OFKF01000001.1_pt1 | contig 18653 bp, 20 predicted proteins | sample 1540501 | NCBI WGS metagenome assembly OFKF01 (sample SAMEA104347370, study PRJEB22522) | marine metagenome | biome: marine biome; feature: marine water body; material: seawater | collected 2015-09-01T00:00:00Z | depth 1002 m
GTATTTAGGATGGGCAAAGGATTACGATACTGACGTAAGCAGCATGGGGTATCGCTTTCCAATATTGGGGGCGGCAATACTGGCGCGTCACCTACTTAAAAATGATGCAACTATTCTTGATGCCGGAGCGGGAACCGGTTTGGTTGGCGGTTGGCTACACGATTTGGGTTACACCCACCTTACGGCTCTCGATTTATCTCCGGAAATGCTGCATCAGGCCCGCTCACGTGGAGTTTATGGACAGCTTGAAGCGGGAGATATGCTGAAGCGTCTCCCCTTTCCAGATAACAGTTTCGAGGCGGTAATTGCGGTGGGGGTATTTACACAGGGACATGTGCCACCTCAAGGATTAGAGGAGTTATTGCGCGTGTCCAGGTCCGAGGCTATTGTGGTAATTCCACTTATGAAAAACTCTTGGGAACAATTGGGATTTAAGGAAAAAGCGATGGAATTGGAAAAATCGGGTATATGGCAACGAATCGACCAAACCCCCTGGTACCCACCGATGCCAAATTCTTCCGACCATAAACATGACCTGGGAGCAGTCTTCGCCTGGTGTGTTCAATGATTTTGAGTTTATCCCACTAACATTAAATAGAAGAATATGTAAATTATGGGCCAGCAACGTAGTTGTTTATGAAGATCCGGGAACAGGAGAAACTATTTTAGGAGTCATTGATCCGGAAATGATGGTGCCGGCAACCGGAAGAACTGACTTAGATGTTTTTGCAAAAGTGTACGAGAAAAATTACAAACTTCACTTGATTCAGTATGAGCTTAATTAGTATGTTTGGATGAGAAAAGTTTGTTTTTCACTGATCCTGTGTTACACTCGCTTTTGCAGCGTGATTGATTTAAAAAACAGAAAAAACTAAATCTTTTTCAGGTGAACGGTTTCTACAATGGCAAAAGTAATTACATTCGCCAGCCAAAAAGGCGGAGTAGGTAAAACAACATCAGCCGTTCATTTGGCCACTGCCTTTGCACTGGGCGGTTATAAGACGCTCTTGGTCGACCTTGATCCACAAGGTTCCGTTCACCATTCTCTCGGATTAGACAAACCGGATGGATTAGGAATACGTGAAGTTTTTTGCACACCAAGTGTTTCATCACAGGAAATTATCCAAACCGGCAAACACCAGAATCTTGACCTCCTGCTTTCGAATATTCAAGACCTCCTGACAGAACAAACTGTAAACAAAATAGCAGCTGATTATTATCATTTTTCACAATGGCTGGAACAAAATGCATCCAGTAGCTATGAATTTATAATTGTCGATCCACCCGCATCTACAAGCTCCCTCAGCATTAATGCAATGCTTGCTGCGAACCTCGTCATTGTCCCTCTGGAATGTGAAGCATTGGCCATTAAATCTCTCAAACGCTTTTTGCAGGCATTTAAGGAACTTCAGAGGACAATTGAACCAAGGTTGCGCCTGGCTGGAATTTTACTGACTATGTATAATGATGAAATTATGACTCACCAGCAAATATGCAAACAGGTATACCAAACACTGGGCGATTCTGTTTTTGAAACCATTATTCCAAATTGTCCACATATTCTGGAAGCAAGTTCTTTAGGAATAGATGTGATACAGCGTCACTTGAATTCAGCCGGTGCAACTGGTTACATACGTCTTGCCAATGAATTGCTGGATCGCTTCCTGTTGCCAAAATCTCTGGAAGTTAGCTAGTGAGAACTAGCTCCTGAAAAAATTTATCTATACATTTTGATTTTTCTCATGTAGGTGAACTTAGACTTGATTTACTGACAAACATATTCCTCAAAATCAGTAATGTTTTACAAACCGTTATACCCCCAACTTCTTCTGATCTTAGTTTTTTTCACTTTTATTATTGGTGTTTTTCCTCTTGCTGCAGGAGATACCAATGATAAAGATCAAAATATTGATCCATTGCTGGCAAAGGTATACAAGCAGGAAAATGTATCAGAATGGTGGGTCAGTGAAAAACTGGATGGAGTACGCGCAATTTGGAATGGTGAAAAACTTCATTTTCGCAGCGGCAAACTAATTAGTGCTCCAGACTGGTTCACAGAAAATTTTCCTGAACAGTTAATGGATGGTGAGCTTTGGATGGGACGAGGAACTTTTGAAAAGCTTTCCGGAATTGTCCGCAAAATTCAGCCAAATCATAACGACTGGAGACAGGTTCGTTACATGTTATTTGAGCTTCCGGAGCATCCAGGAACTTTCACCCGGAGGGTCCGTAAAATGGTGAAATTGACAGAGACCCTAAAAATTTCCTGGCTCCATCCTATACCTCAAATTCGCCTGAATTCAGAGGATGCTCTGCTGAATATGCTGGATGAAATTGTAACAAAGGGTGGTGAAGGGTTGATGCTGCATCGCGCTGATTCACTTTATCACAGTGGAAGAAGCGACGACTTGCTGAAACTCAAACCGTGGCAGGATGCAGAAGCCACAGTTGTAGAAATTTTACCCGGAAAAGGCAAATTCAGCGGAATGATGGGTTCATTACTGGTGACTGATGAAAGCGGCCGTAGATTTCGTATAGGTACAGGTTTCAGTAATAAAGAACGAAGAAATCCACCTGCTGTAGGAACTGTCATAACATACAAATTCACTGGAACCACAAAGAAAGGCCTGCCAAAATTTGCCAGTTTTTTACGTATATATCAGCAGTTTTGAAAAACCTGAAACCTCAACTAAAAACAGCCGGTACTGGAGCATGAGTGCAGAATTTTGAAATAGGATTTTGGACTGTACTGGGACTGATAATCGGCAGTTTTGTAAATGTTTGCCTTGATCGGCTTCCGCTGCAGTTTGCAGACAAAACAAGACGCTTGAGTTTGTTGAATGCACCTGAAATTTCCACTTTCCTGAAACAGCAACTCCAGGATCAATCCCTGAATTTATTCAAACCGGCATGTTCTTTTTGTTTTTCCTGCGGACATCTGCTCAAATGGTTTGAAAAAATCCCGGTATTGTCATTTATTTTAAGTAAGGGACGTTGCCGGAAATGTAAGTCCACAATCGGGTTTAGAATGATCTGGATAGAAACCATACACGGACTGTGGTACGCCGGTACTGCCTGGTTATTACAGGGCTGGGTCTGGCCTCTATTTTACAGTATTAGCTTTTCATTATTGTTGATTCTGGGATACTGCTGGAGTTGTAATCAGGTTCGAAAGACACTGCTATCTACAGGAGGAGTTTTGGTGATCCTGGTTTTTTGCGTTAATTATTTTTGATTTTAAAATGAAAAAGCTGCTGCTGATATTACTCAAAATTGTGGTCGTCGGAACCATTTTGATTTACCTAGTCCGAAGTGGCCGCTTAAATTTTGAAAAATTGATGCTCTTCCGGGATGCTCCGGAAATACTCGCGATGATGGTTGCTATACTCATTTTGGCAGTGGTGCCTATGGCGACATTTCGCTGGTGGTTATTATTGCGTGCGATTGGAATACAAGTAAATCCGAAGCAGACTTTTGTGCTGACCTGGATTGGTAATTTTTTCAACACCACACTTCCAGGAGCGGTGACTGGAGACGTGGTAAAGGGATATTATGTGATCAAGGCACAAGAGGAAGATGGACGTACCAGAGCGTTTATGACACTGCTGATTGACCGGTTTGTGGGTTTGTTCGGTTTGATTGTCATGGCATTTTTTGCACTAGTCTTTAATTTTGAATTAATACTTTCTCAAGAACGACTTCACAGTCTGGCATGGATAATTGTTGCTCTATTTGGAGGAACGGTCCTTTTTTATTCAATTGTGTTGTTTCCATTTAAGGAGGGTCGTGATCCTTTCCTTCGACTTTTTCAGCGCCTGCCTGCAAGCAAATTCAGCATCAAAGTCTATTCCGCATTCAAAAGTTATCAGCATCAAAAAACAACTTTATTCTTAACATTATTTTTGTCCATAGGCCTTCACACTTTAATTGCACTGATTTTTTTCCAGGTTGCACATTTGGTGGGCATTAAAGAAATGGAATTGGCAACCCAATTTTTTCTAATGCCGATTGGCTTAATCACCGTAGCCATTCCAATTGCACCTGGTGGAATCGGATTCGGTCATGTGGCCTTTGAGACACTTTACCAACTGGCCGGACTTTCCGGTGGAGCAGACATTTTCAATCTCTTCATTATTGTCCAGCTGGGAGTTTTTTTGTTGGGCGGAATTCCATATTTTCTTTACAGCAGCAATTATCAAATACCAAAGAATTCTAAAAAAATGTTTGTAGAAGAAGCTGAAAAATAACAAGACTTCGGTTTAATTAATCCTCTGCATGTAAAATCAACAGGTGTTCCTGAACGCATGAAGAGAGGGCGTTTAAATCATAACCTCCTTCCAGCAGACTCATAATCCTGCCGCCTGCATATTGTTCCGCCAACTGCTTCAACTCCCTCGTCAACTCCCGAAAAGTTCGCTCTGTGAGATTAAGTGAAGCCAAAGGATCATCGCGGTGCGCATCAAATCCGGCAGAAACTAAGACAAAATCCGGCTTGTATTCCTCCAATTTTGGTTGAACCTGATCATAAAAGATCTGCAAATATTCTTCATCACCCATTCCTGGAGGAACGGGAACATTAAGAGTAAATCCGGCACCTCCGCCACTTCCGCGTTCATGGGCAAAACCTGTTCCCGGAAAACTTGTGCGTGGATCCTGATGAATACTGGCAAAAAATATATCGGCCCGTTCTTCAAAAAAATGCTGTGTTCCGTTTCCATGATGAACATCAAAATCAAAAATCAGAACCCGTTTGAAACCCATCTCTCTTGTCAAAAATTCTGCTGCAAGGGCAATGTTGTTGAAAAAACAAAAACCCATTGCAGAATCATTTTCTGCATGATGCCCCGGTGGACGAACGGCGCAAAATGCGTTATCAAGCCGACGTTCAGCCACCTCAATAACTCCGTCCAGCACTGAGCCGACAGCATGCGCAGCTGCATTAAAAGTTTGTGCAGAAATAATGCAGTCCGGCGTGTGGAGTGTTCTGGCTCCGCTTTCAGCCGCAGCTTCGACAGCTGAAATCAGTTTCTCTGAATGCAATAATTTTATTTCCTGTGATGTCGCAGAACGTCCCGACTGCAGTATTAATCTTTCAAGCAATCCCCCTGACTCAAGTTTTTCTTGTATCGCCCTCAAACGATTAGCGTTTTCCGGATGCGAGCCTGTATCGTGTTCAAGGTAAATAGGATTCGTATAAAATCCGGTGTTCATGTGGGTTCCATTTTTTACTGCAAGAGATTTTTGAAAAGTGAATGATGTAAAATTCTAGCTCAGTCTGACTTTCCTTCTCAAGACAAAGCATGTTCTGTGTCGTTTTTTATGCTTCACAGATTGTGTTTGAGATGCAGTTTGTTTAAAATCGAGGTAACAAATGCTATATTACCATAATTAACTGTGTATTTTCAGTTTGGAGACAGCAATGGCACTTTTAGAAATTCATACTTTTCCAGATTCAGTTTTGAGGCAAAAGGCTGAGCCGGTAACAGTTTTTGATCAAGAGCTTGATGAAATCGCACAATCAATGTTGGAAACAATGTACTTTTCCGGCGGAATAGGTTTGGCGGCCATTCAAGCAGGTATCCTGAAACAAATAATTGTTATTGATTTAAAAAGTGGTGAGGAAGACACCGAACTTCGGGAACCTAATGTTTTCATCAATCCTGAAATACTGGAAAAATCCGGAACTACTGTCTCTGAAGAAGGTTGCTTGAGTGTGATTGAGTTCCGGGCCGAAGTTGATCGTGCTGAAGAAATCATCATTGAATATCAGGATGTTGCCGGAAATTCTAAAAAACTGGAAGCCGAAGATATGATGTCTATTTGTCTGCAGCATGAAATCGACCATTTGAATGGTATTTTATTCATTGATCATTTACCTCTGCTTAAACAGAAAATGATTAAAAAACGGTTGACCAAACTCGCTAATGATGAGGCCTGATTTTGCGTCATTTTTTTTTCTGCACTATTTTTATTTATTTTTGGTTTGTTCCTTTTTTCGGTAGTAACTTTGCATTTGCTGAAGTTCAGGATTATGCACATGCGATTGTCACAACTTCCACAGGAAAGAAAATTTCTGTCGAAGTCGCAGACACAGTTGAAAAACGAAGCTTGGGACTGGGGAAACGTTCTGGTCTGGAAAATGGCTGGGGCATGTTGTTTGTCTTTGAAAAACGTAAACAGCATGGTTTTTGGATGAAAGATATGGAGTTCCCATTGGATATCATTTGGCTGGATAATCACAGAATTGCTTACATTATCCGGAATGTTCAGCCGGCAAAGTCCGGAGTTATTCCTCCGGTAATGACACCTCCTGTGGCTGGAAATTTTGTGCTGGAAATTGACGCTGGACGTGCCGACGAACTAAAACTTCAAGTAGGTCAACGCTTGAAGTATCAATTTTGAACTGGTTAAACCAGAAAAAACATCAACATAATGTGCTAAATGACTAAATCACAAATTATATGCGTAGTAGACGACGAGCCGGCGATTCGGGAGACACTTGAAAATGTTCTTTCTGATGAAGGCTATCCGATGATGTCCTGCAGAGACTCTGAAGATTTTTATGCAAAACTGGAGAAACAAACTCCGGCTTTGGTACTGTTGGACATCTGGCTCCCTGGAACGGATGGAATGGCAATTCTCAGTCAGTTGCGTGAAACTCATCCGGACATTCCCGTAATCATGATGAGCGGACACGCGGGCATCGATGCAGCAGTAAATGCAATAAAACTGGGTGCTGTCGATTTTATGGAAAAACCACTGCGCCTTGAAATTTTGCTCGACAAAATTTCAATTGTTCTTTCCAATAAACCTCCAAAAAAAATCAAAGATCTGGCCTCAGATACTCTGCTGGAAGTAGCAAAGATTATCAATCCCATAATACCTTCTGGAGCAGTACAATTACAGGATTCAAAACGTCCCCAGCGAACCTTGAAAGGCAATGTTGTTTTGAATGGTAAAGGGCTTTTGACAGGTAGAAACACCGGTGTTATTTTAAGTCCACTTGATCCTAACTCCGGGATTGTTTTTCAAACATTGGATGATACATCTTTACCTGCACATATCACAAATATAGAAAATTTTTCTCAATCTGTGGCAAAGCAATCATTTAGTGCAAACTCGACTGTATTAGCTCGTGATAACCGTCTGGTTCGGACAGTAGAACATTTGATGGCTGCTTTACATATGGCCGGAATAACCAATGTTTTAGCTAAAGTCGATGAAGAAATACCCAACATTGACGGTTCAGCAAAGGATTTTAGTGAACTTATCAAAGAAGCTGGAATACTGGATCAAAATGAATCAGCAAAAGATGCTGTAGTTTTGGAGCCAATTCAGGTGGGGCGTAAAAAACTTGATGAAAAACACCTCTATGTGGAACCTTATGAAGGCTTTGAGGTTAAAATGCGTGTTGATTATGACGCTCCTATTGGAGAGCAAAAACTTACCTTTAATTCTGAAAAGGATTCTTTCAACAGTGATATTGCACCAGCAAGGTCTTTCAATACCTTCGAGAATATTGACATGGCGCAAAAAAAAGGAACTGTCGGCAGTGGCTATCTTGATTCTCATATAATCATGCATGAGGGAAAGGTCATCAATACAGACTTACGTTATCCGGATGAGTTTGTACGCCACAAAATACTTGATCTCATCGGGGACCTTTATCTGCTTGGATTTCCACTGCGAGGAAGAGTTGTTGCCAATATGACATCACATGGTTACAATCAGGCTCTGGTTCAAAAATTACATGTTGCACTGACAACCTGAGAAATATGCGCCACCAAGCTAGATCATACGCACTACAGGCCCTTTATCAGGCGGAACTGCTTCAAAGTAAAGCCATGAAACATGCTGATCGTTTTTTGGATCAACTTGAAACCAGTCCGGAAATAAAAGAATTTGCACGGGAACTGGTAGCAGGGACGCTCCAGCATCGCAAACACCTTGATCGATATTTGCGGCGTAACCTGGAACACTGGAAACTGAACCGTCTTTCCACCACTGTCCGGAATATATTACGTCTGGCAACTTATGAACTTTATCACCATCCGGAACTATCCCATAGTGTTGTCATTGACGAAGCTGTAGAACTATGCAAAGATTTTGTAGATGACACTTCACATGGTCTGACAAATCGTGTTTTGCAAAGAGTTTATGACCAAATAACAGAAGAGAGAAAAACCAAAGCCATAGCAAAAAAAGAAGAATCTTCAAAAATAAAGCCGGACAAAAAAACGCAAGAGCCGGAATCAAAATAAAAGCGTTAACAGTTTAGAACTCTTTTACGTTTTGGAGATATTTGGTAAAATACATCACTTATTCAAAATCACTCTTCAGCCAACTCCTTCAATTTGTTTCCAGTCACCCGGAACATAGTCCATTCATCCAAAGGAGATGCTCCCATTTTCTGATAAAATTTAATTGCCGCTTCATTCCAGTTAAGAACTGACCATTCCAAACGTCCTCCGCCAATTTCCCGCGTCCGTTGAGCTAATCGGCGGAGCAATGCTTCTCCAACGCCTTTTCCTCTGGCGCTTTCCCGCACATACAGATCCTCCAGATAAATTCCTGGACGTCCCAAAAAAGTAGAAAACGTGCGAAAATACAATGCAAAGCCCAAGGTTTTATTTTTGTCGTAAGCAATTTGCACTTCTGCCGGAGAATTTATACCAAATAGCGTTATCTTCAGCAGTTCCTCTGTTGCAACCACTTCACCAGAGAGATTCTCAAAATCAGCCAGAGCTTTGATCAATTCTAAAATTTCAGGCACATCCTCTTCTTCGGCTTGTCGTATTTCAAAATTTGTCTTAATTTCTGTCATGTTGTTCTCATTTAGTGAATTCAAAATTGGCTGATAATTTTTTCATAGTTCCGGACTTCTTTCATATTATCGCGTTTGTGGAAACCCTGAATCAAAATACAGCATTTTTTCTGGAGCATCCGGATAGCGGCTAATCGGTCATCCGGTTTCAGTAATTCAGTTTTCAGAATTTTATTAATTGACTGTACACGGTAACGGTCAATCCCCCATTCTCTTTGTGAAAGCTGGTCTGCATGTCCTCCGTGGCGTGTCATTAATTTTTCGTTCAGTAAGGCCACCGGATGCTGAGCACAGAGCCGGAGCCAAAGATCATAATCCTCACAAACGGGCAGTCTCTCATCAAACATACCATGTACTTCAAGCAGTTCACGACGGAGGAGCACTGTTGAAGGAGCCATCAAACAAAGTGCCAGACTTGGCTGAAAAATCCAGCCCTCCCGTTTTTGATGCTTTTTTTTCGGGTTGACCCGGATTCCATTCCTGATCCATATTTCATCAGTAAAATGAATCGGAAATCCCTGTCGAATTTTGGTTTGTTCGATTTGCTTTTGTAATTTTTCCGGATGCCAATAATCATCTGAGTCCAAAAAGGCGATCCACTCGCTGTCGCTTTTTAAAACAGCAGCATTTCGTGCAGCACTGACTCCCCGGTTTTTTGTTAATATAATGCACCGGATTTTTCCGGAATAGCGTTCAAAAATTTCTGCTGTAGAATCAGTCGAGGCATCATCTACCACAATCAGTTCATAATCCCGGAAAGTCTGTGTTAAAACCGATTCAATTGCTGTTTCCAGCCATTCGGCCCGATTCCAGGTTGGCAGTATGACAGTTACACTCGGCATGACACAATCATATAATTGCTCAAGTTAATGAATACTGAATCCATGATTTTACTTGACAAATTTTTTATACCCCCATAAGGTATAATACAAGTTGCTAAATAGTTTTTCTTTTGTCATTCCGGACTTAATCCGGAATGACAATGCAGAAGAATCGGAAGCAGCGCCGCATCCCAATGAAAATAACTCGCAGGATGAGAAAATCAAACAACATATGAGTAAGGATTTTGTGCGGTTTAAGATGAATCCCTTGTACAAGACATCCTGAATCTATAATTGTCTTATTGGTATTATTAACAATTTCATCTTTCAGCAAGCCCAATTTAATATTCACTTATTTGAGGAGTCAACAATGCATCCAAGTCACGAAAGTCAACTTGTTCGCCTGAAAAAGGTTGAAGGACAGGTACGAGGAATTCAAACTATGATTGAGGAACGTAGATATTGCATGGATCTTCTGTCCCAAATCAGAGCAGTGACAGGAGCAATGCGTAAAATTGAGTCTGGAATTTTAGCAAGCCACCTGCAGCACTGTGTCAATGACGCAATTACCTCGAAAAGTCAAAAAGAAGCTGCGGTAAAAATTAAAGAAATTACACGTCTCTTTGAAAAATTGAATTAGGTGCTAAATCATTTCGGGCTGCTTCTTGATGAGTTGTTGAGATAATAAATACCAGACCAAACCTGCTGCTTGCATTAAAACCAGTACACCAATTGCGACTTGATAACTTGCAGGATCATAGCCAATTTCTGTAGTTGGCCAGAGTTCAATGATGGCTCCTATACCCCACTGGATAATAAATGCCCCCATAAAAACCTGCACATTCAGGATTGTACTAACACGTCCGGAATATTTTTTTGGAAAAATTTGAGCTAAACCCGCAAAGGTTAAAATGCATGAAGAGCCCAAAAATCCAAAAAGAACAACCAGTAACAAAGGACTTGTTGCCCAGCCATAGGCCAAGAAAAATTGCGCGATTAAAAATAAAGTCATTCCAAAAACACCCACAGTAATCGGGCGAATATCAAAAAGCTGAAAAAGTCGTTCAGAGAAAATTCCAAGTGAAAAATAACCGGCAATTATAGCCAGTGTCATTGCGAATAATAGTTGTGTCGAATCCCCCTCACTAAGACTCACAACGTCTCTCAGCCATGGTTTAATCCAGAGTCCGTGAATCGCCAAGAATGACCCATTGGAAAGTGCTGTTAAAGGGACAATGCTCCAAAAAACCGGGCTGCGGAATATTTGACCCATTTCTTTGAGCTGTGTTTTTATTGCAGGATGTTTGTCAACAGAACTTTGATGTTCAGGTAAAATAAACCATAAAAACAGTGAAGCAAAAACTGTAATGATGGCAAGACCCGTGAAAACACCACGCCAGTCTGTGATTGAAAGGACATTCTGCAAAGGAATAGTCGCCACCAGGGCTCCCAACCCACCTGCAACCATTTGCAAGCCGTTGATCATCGGCAAACGTCCACTGGAAAACCAGATTACATAAGCTTTGAATGCTGCCATCAGACACGCGGAAACACCTAAGCCGATCAGCAATCTGCCCAAGATCAATCCTGAAAGTGAATCTGCCTTCGAAAAAATCCACGCCCCCAATGCGGCAAATAAAAGCAGAACCGCTTCCGTACGCCGCGGACCATAACGGTCGAGCAATATACCCAAAGGCAGCTGAAAAATCGCAAATGAAAAAAAATATGCGCCTGTTAAAAGCCCCAAATCAGCAGGTCCGAGTCCAAGTTCATCAACCAGATCACTCTCAATTATCGCATTGGTATTGCGATAAAAATAGGATATGGCATAGCCTAAGGCAAAAGGAAAATAAACACGCGCGAAAAGCATTTTCTTAAAATGTCAGGCTTGAAGATTTAAGTGGGTCTAAAGAATATTAGTGACGTTAAAGCAGGCCGATGAATCAAAATTCAATACCAATTCTGGCACGAATTCCTTTGTCAAAATGGTGTTTGATTTTTTTCATCTCAGTAACCAGATCCGCCCTCTCAACAAGTTTCTCGTGAGCATAGCGTCCGGTAAAAACCAGCTCCACATTTTTCGGACGATCCTCCACAATTTGAATTGCTTTTTCGACAGAAAGCAAGCCCCTGTAAATACAATAATTAATCTCATCGGCAATAATGAGGTCGTACTTTCCAGACTTTACCTGTTCGTGCAGATCTTCCATTTCAGGTTCCATTTTTTCTTTCATCGTTTCCACATCTTCAGGAATTGTTTTGCTTACACAAAGAGCCCAGTAATGAGGTACATTGCGGAAAGTCAGGTTTGGGTGAAAATTTTCCGGACAGAGTTTCAGCTCTCCAGTTTTCCAGCGCGGTTTGAGCATCCGCACATAATAAACATGCATTCCTGAACCCAGCGCACGCAGCATCAGTCCAAGCGAAGCTGTACTTTTGCCTTTGCCTTCTCCGGTATAAATTTGAAATGCACCCCGTTTTATTTTGGGTCGTTTTGGTATTTGAATTCCATTAACAGTTTTCTCTGTCGCTAAATCTTTAATAATTTCTGTCATTTTTATTTGCCGTTTAATTTTTGATTGCTCAATTCGCCAGTATTATTTCCACTTCACAATGTTCTTCCAGAAACAGCGCCAGCTCATCCATTTCACGCTCTTTAGTTTCCTGAAAAGAAAGCGGAATGTCAAAAGTTTCTGCAGTCAACAATGCCAAAAGTTTCTGGGTCACTTCCGGACTTTCCAACCAGCCGTGAATGTAGGTGCCGATTATTTTTTGTTTGCGGTCAATAACACCCAGAGAAGAATCATTTGCCGCTGTAACTTCCTCTATAACAATCGATTCTTGCTGATTTTTGTGAAATTCAGTACGTCCCAAATGAATTTCGTATCCGGACCAGTCTAAACCATTGAGCCAATTTATTCCTTTATATCTACGCCGGACAAGTTTTTTATCCCCTTCCAGAACTGTAGTCATGGGCAGCAGTCCCAGTCCGGATTCGCAACCACCTGTACCAGACATTTCGGCTTCATCGGACTCTCCGGAGGATTCCATATTGTTTGGATCTTCAACTGCTTCACCGAGCATTTGAAAACCACCGCAAATCCCCAAAATCCAGGTACGTCCACTCAGCTGGTTCAGTTTTTCCGCAAAACCTTTTTCATGTAAATAACGTAAATCGAAAAGTGTGTTTTTACTCCCCGGAAGAATGATCAGGTCGGCACTTTCGAGATCCTGAACACTGGTGACGAAGCGGACTGAAATTCCGTAAATCTGCTTGAGTGGATCAAAATCAGTGAAATTGGAAATGTGGGGCAGACGAATTATCGCCACATCGAGTTTTGCTTCAGGATCTATTTTTGATTGCAAATTTTGGGAATCCTCATCCTCGAGTAGCATTTCGCGCCAGGGTATGACTCCCAAAACAGGAACCGGAACAATTTGATTAAACTGCTCAATTCCTGGTTCCAAAAGAGAAACATCACCTCGAAATTTATTGATCAGCATTCCATGCAGCAATGACCGATGCTTAGACTGAATCAAATCGTATGTCCCTTTGAGCCAGGCAAAAACACCTCCGCGGTCAATATCACCAATGAGCATGACTTTTGCTTCAGCGTATTCAGCCATGCGCATATTGACGATATCCGTCGCCTGCAAATTTATTTCCGCAGGACTCCCCGCGCCTTCCATCACGATCCAGTCCGCTTCAGTTTTCAGCGAATCAAAGGCTTGTTTTGCAATCCTGAAATTATCCTCTGCCTGCGTGTAATATTCACGTGCCGAACATGTACTCACGACCTTTCCCATGCAGATCAATTGGGAAACACCGGAGCCCTGAGGCTTGAGTAAAATCGGATTCATTCGTACATCCGGCAAGACTCCACAGGCTTCCGCCTGAACAATCTGCGCCCGCCCCATTTCCAGACCTTCCGGTGTGACTCCGGAATTTAGTGCCATGTTTTGGGCTTTGAAAGGCAAAACACGAAAGCCACGGTTTTTCAGTAATCGGCAAAAACCGGCCGCTAAAACACTCTTGCCGACTCCGGAACCGGTACCTTGAAACATTAGAATGTTGGGCATTTTTGCAGCTCAGTCACTCCAGCCATTCAGGAACCGGAAGTCCTTTTTCCCGCAAAAATTGCGGATTGAAAAGTTTGGATTGGTAACGGACACCGGAATCACAAAGAATGGTAACAATCGTTTTTCCCGGACCAAGTTCTTGTGCCAGACGAATTGCTCCTGCAACGTTGATTCCTGAAGAACCTCCCAGGCAAAGTCCTTCTTCTTTTAAAAGATCAAAACAAATCGGCAGAGCTTCTTCATCCGGGATTTGAAAAGACTGGTCAACTGGAGCATCTTCCAGATTTGCGGTGATGCGGCCTTGACCGATGCCCTCGGTGATGGAGCCCCCACAACTCGATAATTCACCAGTTGTGTAAAATGAATGCAGCGCAGCACCCAGCGGATCCGCGAGTGAGATAATTATTTTCGGATTGCGTTCTTTGAGTGCCATTCCGGTTCCGGCCAGTGTTCCTCCTGTTCCAACTGCACAAATGAAAGCATCAACTTTACCATTGGTTTGTTCAAATATTTCTGGACCAGTGTTTTCGTAATGACCTTTTCGGTTGGCAACATTATCAAACTGATTGGCCCAGATCGCACCGTTTGCTTCAGTTTTTGCGAGTTCTTCAGCAAGACGGCCGGAGAATTTGACATAGTTATTTTCATCGCGATAGGGCACTGCCGGGACTTCCCGCAAATCAGCTCCGCAAAGCCGTAGCATATCTTTTTTTTCCTGACTTTGCGTTTCCGGAATCACTATCACAGTGCGGTATCCCAATGAATTCGCCACGAGTGCCAGTCCAATTCCGGTATTGCCTGCAGTACCTTCGACAATTACTCCGCCAGGCCGTAAAAGTCCCCGCGCTTCTGCATCCAGCACAATTGCTTTCGCAGCACGATCTTTGACTGAACCTCCCGGATTCATAAATTCCGCCTTTCCTAAAATATTACAACCAGTCAGTTCAGAGGCTTTGCGTAGTTTTATCAGTGGAGTATTACCAACTGCATCCAGAAAATCACTACGAATCATGCGAGGTTTTTGAGTTGAGATTAGAGGTGTTTGAGATCGTAAATACTAACACAAATGCTATCCGAAACACAGAGAAAAAACAAAAATGGAGGGGGTTTAGATTTTCAGGATTTTAGACTGCTTAAAAGATTTACAATCTAAAATCCCAAGTTAAAAGGCCTGATCAGGCAGAGGCGGTAGTCAAAGACTCAGTTGTTTTCGGTACAAGTTTTTGATAAAAATACCCGGTTGATGCTCCCAACACCATCCAGAAAAAAGCAGAGGTGAACAGCGAAGCAATTGCAAATTGCGTGGAAAGTTCCGCCGGAACATTGCTTTCAAACAAGAGAGGATGCGGTGCACCTACCAGATGCGGTGCCGCCAGTAACAAAACTGCTGCTATTTTTGGCAAGATGGTTTTTGTTTCAGAAAAAAGGCCAATTCCAATTGCTGTGGCAATCACAGTTCCTATCCACCATGTTTGACGTGCATCAAGAGCCGCCGCAGTCATTCCGGGAAGTTCCGGAGGCAGACCCAATGCTGGAGATCCGGAGAAGATCAAAAAACCGGCTGCGCCCCAAAGTAGGCCGGAGTTCATATTGACCGGTTTCCCACGCAGCAGATAAACTGCAACCAGCATTAAGCTGAAAGCAATTCCGGTAACGATGTTGGAAATACCCGTGTAAAAAGTACGCTCCGCTCCATCTTCCGGCACCCAGCTTTCATCTGAATGATCAACTGAAACAGCCTCTGCTGCATGCGCATCTTTCATTGATGCGTGCACATCGAGAGCAACACCGTTCAATTCATGTTCATGAGTTATTCCGGATTGCTGATGAGTGTGAGGCACAACTTCTGTGCCAACTTCATATTTTTCTGCCTGCAGAATCAGCGGAGTAACCTTCAGCATTTGTGCACCAGTGACAAGTATCCCTGCCACAAAACCGGCCAGCAGAACGGTTGTTACAGCTTTTGATATCATTTTATTTCCCTTTAGGATTAGTGACAGGGAAAAGTGACAGCATGTCGGGTGTCGTGTGTCGCATTGTGGAACACTCCACCGGAACCCTGTGCAAATCCAACAGTGAAAATGAGTACTGCTCCGGCCAGAAGCATCAGCAAAGCCAAAGTCAGCCGTTGTGAATAAACTCCGACATCGCTCGTGTCAAGAGAACCGGAAGTACCGGCCACTTCTGTATTCGTTGTCATAATTAACTCCTTGTTTTAAGGATTAGCGTTTGAAACAAACATGCGAAACAAGCAGCAAAATATGGGATCACAGCAAGCTGTTGATTCCAGTAACTATTTGCCCCGAACAGTCTGTATGGAAATACCAAGGCAGGTCTCCTGACTCATGGAAGTGAATAAAAACTCCTTCCCAAAAACAAACATTGCATCTGTCTTCAGTGGCTTATGTTTTTATTTTTTCCAATTACAGTTACGAGGATAGTTCCCGATTTACACGGGATTCCCTTCAAATCTGCACAGAAAAGCAACTATTACTTTGCGGTACGGATTACCTTGAGGAAAGATAAGTATAACAACCTCAATTTTTTTGGCAAGTAAAAAAACACAGCATTCTTATCTTAATTCCAAGCAATTACAATCAAGGCAATTATGAAGGAAGTAAATGCAGAACTTCTCGAATCAAAGGGGCGGCCTGGGGGAAATAAAGATGAACGTAAGAGGCATGTAAATTGGCTGTGCGGTAACCCTCCCTGCGGGAATTTCCGGTTGAGTGTCGAGTAACCTCCCAAAGATTAGCTTGTTTCGTTTCTTCTGACCAGCGCGAATAATGGAATTCATGACCGCGGATTTCGCCTGATTTCAGCGAATCTATTTTACAATAACCAAAATTCTGAAGCTGCTTTGTCATTTCAACTGTACCCGGAACAACTCCAGCCATCGAATAACATTTTCCAGAATGTACTTTCAAGCCATCTGCCAAAAGCATTAAACCTCCACATTCCGCATAACAGGGTATTCCGGACTCAACAGATTTTTTGAGAGAAATCAGCATGCTCCTGTTAGCCGACATCTCCTCTGCAAAGACTTCCGGAAAGCCGCCGCCTAAAATCAATCCGTCCACATTTTCCGGAACTTTATTGTCGTGCAATGGTGAAAACGAAACGATCTCAGCACCATGTTGCCGGAGCCATTCCAAATTCGCCACATAATAAAAATGGAATGCCTCATCCTGCGCCACGGCAATTCGTTTGCTGAATTTTGGCGGAGCGCTGTGCATCTTTTTTACCTGAGCCGCTAAAGTAGAAAGCACGGGAAATTTTTTGATAAGAAGTTTGAGGTCAAAATATTTTTCCGCCAATTCCGCTAAATGATCTGCTTCCGGAAGCTTTTGTTCCACTCCGGGCTGCAGTCCCAAATGACGTTCCGGCCAGCGCAGTTCAGGAATTTCTGGTAAAACTCCCAAAATCGGAATCTGGAGAGATTCGCAGGCTTTGCTTAGATAATCTGCATGACTTTCACTATTTACCTGATTGAGGATGATACCTGCAAAATGTTCCGGACCGCCTGCTTCGACAACAAAGCCCTGAATCGCAGCAGTGATTGAACGTCCGGAATTTTGACACGGTACAACCAGCAAAATCGGCCAGCGGAGCCAACGTCCAACTTCCATAGTGCTTCCGGAGTCATTTGTTGGGTCTGAGCCGTCAAAAAGCCCCATCACGCCTTCTGTAATTCCAAAAGCATTTTCCGTGAATTCCTTTGCAGCTTGAAGAATATGTTCACGACCCATGATCCAGGGGTCCAGATTTATAGAATGTTGTTTGGAATAATGGAAATGGAAGCCAGGGTCTATGTAATCCGGACCAACTTTGAAGGGTTGGACTGTGAAATTTCGTTTTCGCAGTGCAGCCAGGAGCAATGACGTCACAGCGGTTTTTCCACCGCTGCTGTGCATTCCGGCAACAATGAGGCCCATATGTTTCTTTTTTGACGGGGATTGCATTTTAATCCAGTGCAATCAAACGGACCGGAGTACCCTCTGTCAGTTCCGGAAGCCAGTGCCGCATTCCACGCTGTAACTGAGGATGCAGCCAGGCAGTCGTAGAAATTCTTTGAGAAAGATTCAAAAGTGCTTTCCGGAATCGTTTTTTACTTTCGGAAACAGTTTTTTCAGTTTCGGGACTGAGCATGCCGTCAGAACAGAGCAATACCCGGTCACCTTCTAAAACACCTTGTTTTTGGATGGCATTACGTAATTGATTCAGTGCAGGCGTCAAGTGGCTTTTCCCGGAAGCTTCAGTAAGCCGTCCCAAAGTTTTCTGAACTGCCTGGGCTGTTCCGCGTTTGATCCACCAGCCGATTTTACCATTTTGAAGTACCAAAACATGAAAGCGGCTGCCGAAAGTTTTTGCTCCAAGCGTTTGGATAACGTTGCGTGCTGCTGCTAAAAAATGTGCGGAAGTGCTGCTGCCGAATGTTCCTGTTGAACGGCTTGCGTCAATAAACAACCATAAATTAGAGCGTCGTGCAGGTTTTCGGAACCGCAAGTGCCATGGATTCCCAGGTGTCCAGCCTCTCATCAGCGAGGCCTTGAGAGAAGAGGTCCAGCAAAGCCGGGAATGAGAAACATGAGTCGGAACCGGTCTTGATGTTCCGGAAACAAAATTATCGGAAAGCTGTTTTTTTGGTGTGCTTTTCCACCAGGAAGCCAACTCGCTATGTGCCAAGTTATGTGGTGCCTCTAAAGAAATTTCTTCGGCATTTGCCTCTTCTGGAGAGAAGGATGTTTTAGGCATTTTCAGGCGTTTTGACTCCAAATCGTCAGCAGGAGGTTTTGGCAGTTTAATCTTCGGTTTTGAGTTTTGAGATTCCGGTGGTAGGTCGGTCCGGCGGTGTCCAAGACACAGGATCCAGGCTTCAGCCAGATCTGCTTCAGAAATGGTTGTATCTCCGCGCCAGGCTGCCGCAC
>OFKF01000003.1_pt1 | contig 17971 bp, 16 predicted proteins | sample 1540501 | NCBI WGS metagenome assembly OFKF01 (sample SAMEA104347370, study PRJEB22522) | marine metagenome | biome: marine biome; feature: marine water body; material: seawater | collected 2015-09-01T00:00:00Z | depth 1002 m
GCGTTATGCGGACCGTGGTTTTGGTGATTCAGTTGTGTTGTTGTTACATGGCTTTGGAGGTGACTTGGACAATTGGATGTTCAATCTTGACTCTCTTGCGGAAAAACACCGGGTACTGGCCTTGGACCTTCCGGGGCATGGGCAATCAGTAAAGACGAATGTTGACCCGTCACTTTCTGGAATGGCAACGTTTGTTAGAAAGTTTTTAGATGTTCTCTCAGTGTCGTCCGTGAATGTGGTTGGACACTCGATGGGAGGAGCAATCGCCATGCAACTGGCATCGGATAGTCCTGAAACTGTGAAGTCACTCGGACTGATTTGTAGTGCAGGACTGGGACCGGATATCAACAGCGACTACCTGAGGGGATTCGTTGAAGCCCAATCACAACAGGAACTCAAGCTGGTGCTTCAGCAATTATTTGTTGACGAATCGCTGGTTAATCTTCAACTTGTCAACGACTTACTCAATTACAAACGCATAGATGGCGTGGAAGCCACCTTAAACGCGCTTTCCGAAACACTGATTTCTGCTGGAGAACAAACCTTTCTCACTGACAATATAGTGGCTTCCGGAATACCGGTTTTGGTGATTTGGGGAAAACAGGACCGGATCATTCCAGTCTCACATGCCCAAAATTATTCTGCTGCCGGTGGATCTTGCGTAGAAGTCGAAATCTTTGACTCTGCGGGACACATGGTCCAGATGGAAAAAGCCCACGATGTCAACCGAAGTTTGTTGAATTTTCTTGACTAACTTCTTTTTTTGGGGGCTCCACCTTAAAACCCACCTGTATAATCTGTTTTTGACTGTTCATTTGAGACTAATGAAAATAGAAGTGTCATATTACACAACACCGAATGTAACCACATGAACTTCAGGGACTTTTGTAACATCAAACGATCTCAAAGGAATCAGCTCTGGAAACAATCAGTTTGTAGCAGTTGATACTAGTGGAATTATACTTACCTCAACTGGTGGAATCACTTGGACTCCATATACTAATAGTTATGTTCTATGTGGAGTAACCTACAAAGAAAAAACCTAACATCTCCCCCCACTTATTCTTCACAGTCAGACAATCAACGCACTATAAACTGTTATGGTTCAGTAGAAATCCCAAAAAACAAGGGGTCGTTTATAATTGGTTAGAGTACAACTTTTGACTAGTCAGTTTATACTCAAGTTTGTTTAGTTTGATCTCATTTCTGAGAGCATTTTGTTTTCTTTTTAGTCTGGCCGCATGAATCTTTTTCCTCCTTCCTTCATGTATTTTGTTATCTCTGCCAGCGAGTTGATCTGCGGGTGCGATGTAGGCATTTGCACTATGCAGCCGTTGATTGTTGTAGAAGGCAATATAAGAGCCAATGATTATCTTATCATAATCCTGATCGAGTAAAGCTTTCTTTCGAATGCATTCCTTCTTAATGGTACCATGAAAACGTTCCACTTTCCCGTTACTTTGTGGATAGTAGGGAGAAGTCCTTACATGAGTTAATCCGTGTAAGGCAATGAAATATTGGAATTCTTTTCCTGTAAACTGTTTCCCATTATCAGTAATATAACGCGGGTGTACACCTGGTATTTTTTCTAAAGCAGTTTGCTGGACAATGGCCACATCATTTTCTTTCATGTTCTCTCTGAGATCCCAATGAACAATGTAACGGCTGTAACCGTCCAACACACAGATAAAAAAGTAAAAGCGATGTTCTATTTTCACGTAAGAAATATCAGTATGCCAATGCTCATGGGGCACCAGAGGCTGTTTAAAACCTTTACCCCTACTCGTATCATCAGCTTTCTTTTGCAGCATTCCTGCTTCCTTCAGAACACGATACACCGTGGAAGGGCTGGCATAAGCAACGTCTTTGTCAATCATCATATAGGCACAGCGCCGATAACCATCACCGCGGTTCAAAGAGAAGAAAGAGATGATTGCCTGCTTCTCCTTTGCACATAACCAGGAATCTTTGGGCATGGCCCCATTGTGTTGGTTTGGCAGTCCATATCGCTTTCGCCAGGCAATGAGTTTTTCCTGGCTCAAACCGAATGCCCTGCAAAACCAGTTATCCCGCAGTCCGCTGCGCTGCTTCCAATGACTGATGAAATCAACGATCTGATCCCGAACAGACGCAGATACCCATTGTACTTTTAATTCTTCACCCCAGTCTTTTTTTTTAAGGCAATATGTTCGGTCAGCAACTCGGCAATTACCTCGTCTTTTTGAGATAGTTTTGCTTTTAGGTTATCAACTTCGCGTTGATGACTGCGCTCCTGCCGAACAGTGTCTCTGGAGAATACATGAGGCAAACCGGAAAAGGCCTGTTTTTGCCAGTCGTAGTATTGATTTGGATGTATACCCAGATTCTCACATACTTGGGATACTGGAACTCCATCCTGGACGTGAGACAGGACTGCTTTTGTTTTTTGAACGTCTGAAAATCTGCGACGTGGACGTCTGGACATAAGGCATCTCTTTCAATTGGTTTAGAGTATGGTAACCAATTATGATGGTCATGTAAAAACTATTTTTTACAAATAGATTGGTTTGTAAACAAAAAAGCTTATTTTTTTCAGGACGATCAAAATTTTCATTTTTTAAGATTTTATTTTCAAAATAAATCTTAAAAAATTGATACAGACAGCAATTATGACTGCTCCGGCCTTACTTATGCCGCAAATACCACATTTTGATCATATTTGAACCTGGCACTCCTGAGAATGTTGAGTCCAAGTGCTTTTAGAGTTGCAGCAAAACTGACTGCCTTGAGTCCTCTGACTCTTAATAGTTTGACTCCAGTGAGTCGATTATATTGTGACATTGTGGCTTCAACTCCAGCCCTGTAACGATAGACGTTTCTGAAGGCATCCGTATCTTCATATTGTCGGCGTTTTGAGGTGCGGATCATTTTATGATCGTAATACAGTGTGTATGCTTTCTTGTGTGCAGAGACTGGACAGTTGGCCAATTGAGAACAGGTACTGCAATCTGAGCAACTGAATTTTGCAATGAATCTGTCATTTGGTTTTTTAACACTGACGGGTTGGATGCCTTGTGGACAATGTGTGATTTGGTTTTTGCTGTCCATGGTAAAGTGTTCTAAATTCAAACCTTTGTTCTTTGCTCCCATCACAGGTGCAAGCACATCGGTTTGATAGTCTTGCTTTGCTTTTTGCACATTATCGTCACTGCCGTAGAGAGAATCCGCGAGAAGTTCTTTAGGTGACATATCTCGTTTATCTGTGTTTTTCAGGGCAGGCAATAGTGCGTTCACATCGTGTTTATCTGCAGACTCAACTTCGATGTGAGTGATGAGTGACAACTGTTTTTTGTCGGAGTTTCCAGAGTAAGTTTCCATGACCTGGACTTGATAGCCTTGGCCCTTGTGCCCGCTGTAACCGGCATCTTCGTCAGAAGGATTCTGGAGAGAGTCCGAAGGAACTTCATGGTTAGGCTTTGCGCAGACAATCTTTTTACCCTTGTTTTCCAAATCATCTACAGAAGTACATTGATCTTTGAATAATCTGGACAACAACTGGAAACTGCTCATGCTTTTTACTTTCTCATTTGAAGAGAATTGCTGCAAAAGAAAATAGATGTCTTCTGCCAACAGGCTGAGCGTTTTAGCTGTTTCGGAGGGCTTTACCGCAGCAAAAAGAGCTTCTTCTTTTTTGTTGACATAGCTCTTGAAACGAGCTGATTCTAATTGATCATAATGAGTACGGTGTTGCCTTTTGAGATTCAGCAGAAACTTCTTGACTGTTCTGCTGAATAAAGCGATTCGCCCAAGATGACGCATATTTGAATGGATATGGACTGAGTCCAAACGTTGTTTGTCAAAATCAACTTTGAACACCTCGGCTAGTTTTTTAGTGACTTGCTCAAACATCTCGACATACAGACCGTCTTCAGTCAGATGTTTGCGTATTGACCATAAGCTCTTGAGGCTCACATAAGCTTCAAGGTCAGAATCGCCTGAAACATCCAGGGCATAGCGCCACCTGATGTCGAACATAAAATCGCCAATCGCTTTTTCGTCAGTCAGGTCATGCATTTGCTGAAGAATCATTAAGCCCAGCATCGCATACATTTCCTTGCTTGGACGACCATTCTTCTCGTGGTAATATTTGCGAAGAGACTCAACAGGCAATGCTGGAAGTATCTCTTGACGAAATATTTCCGGCCAGGAATTTTTTAGCCCGGTGAGGCGTTTTGGACCTAAATATTCGTATGGATCGAAAATGTAGCCCTGTTTGTTGTCTTTTACGTGAAACATAACTAATCCTTATTATGTGATTGATAATACAGATTATTATAATATATTTCTTTGAAATAGACAAGATTTAAATTCATTATATTTCAAAATATCAGTAAGTTAAGTTAATGTGCTTTTTACGATCGCATCAAATATAACTGCCACAAATAAAATTGCTGCCAGTTTGATATACTAAACTTGTATCATTTATTTGCAGGCAATAGAAGCAGAAAGTTGAGTAAAAAAAGGAATTCCTTGCGCCAGCCCGGACAGTATATTTGTTGGTCCCCAAGCATAAACTGCAAAACAGCTTGACAAAAAGACCATTAATTTGATCTAATATTGTGTTAATCACTTTTCAATAAGCCTATGTTTGAGACCCTGTCAGACAAATTAAGCGGTTCGTTACGTAAGGTACGTGGACGGGGTCGTTTGACGGAAGAAAATGTGAGTAAAACTCTAAATGAGGTCAAAATGGCCCTTTTGGAGGCGGATGTTAATTTTAGAGTTGTTAAGGCTTTTTTACGCTCAGTTAAGTACAGAGCAGTTGGTGAAGAGGTACAGGGCAGTCTTACTCCGGGTCAGCAGTTCATTAAAATTGTCAACGAGGAACTGACAGAGATGATGGGCGGAGCTAATTCTGGATTAACCGAACCGGAAACTGCTCCATTGGTCACAATGCTGGTTGGCCTCCAGGGATCAGGTAAAACCTCATCCGCAGGAAAGTTAGCACGACTTTACAAAACTGAAGGGAAGCGCCCTTATTTAATTCCCGCTGATATCTACCGACCGGCTGCTATCCAGCAACTGCAAGTCTTGGCGGACACATTGGGAATTTCATGCTACCCTTCCCGTACAGATCAAAATCCACTGGATATAGTCCAGAATGGACTCGAGGCTGCAAAGCAGGAAGAAGCCGATGCCGTCTTTATCGACACTGCAGGTCGGTTGCACATAGACCAGGAATTGATGGAGGAATTGAGTCGGATCAAAGATTCCGTCATGCCTCATGAAATTCTTTTTGTCGCTGATGCAATGACAGGTCAGGAAGCAGTCAGTGTGGCAAAAGGCTTCAATGATTTGCTTGACATTACGGGTGTGATGTTGACGAAAATGGATGGAGACGCCCGCGGTGGCGCAGCACTTTCTATCCGGGCCATTACGCAAAAACCGATTAAGTTTATTGCGGTAGGTGAAAAACTCGAAAATTTGGAAGCATTCCATCCAGAAAGAATTGCTTCCAGAATTTTAGGCATGGGCGATATGCTCTCACTGATCGAAAAGGTTGAAGACTCTTTCAGTGAACGTGAAGCCCTGCAGATACAGAAAAAGCTGAGGCGCAACGAATTTACGCTTGAGGATTTTAGAAATCAGTTGCGTTCGATGCGAAAAATGGGATCAATAAAAGACGTAATTGGAATGCTGCCCGGCATGAATGCTTCTTCTGTTAACGATGCAAATATTGACGACAAAAAACTGATTCATATTGATGCCATCATTTCATCGATGACAATTAAAGAAAGAAATAACCACAAACTGATGAATGGCTCGCGGAGAATAAGGATCGCAAAAGGCAGCGGCACAACCGTCAGCGAAATAAATAGACTGCTTAAGCAATTTATCCAAATGCGTAAAATGATGCAAAAGCTCACAAAAGTTTCCAATCCGGGCAAAGCCATGCGCATGATGCAGGATATGATGCCTAATTGAAGGGTCCGGGTGCTGGATTCAGGGCACCGGCAGATCAAACTGAAAACTGAAAACTTATTATTATGGTTAAAATACGTCTCGCCAGGGGTGGTACAAAAAAGAAACCTTACTACCGTGTTGTAGTTGCAGATCAACGTTGTAAACGCGACGGTCGTTATCTTGAACACATTGGATTTTACAATCCAATGGTCTCAGAAAACCGCTTTGGAATTGATGAAGAGCGAGTCAACCACTGGCTTTCCGTGGGTGCACAACCGACGGAACGAGTCAGCAAATTGATGAAGCAGGCAAAAATCAAAGTCTGATAAGCTTTCGGGGTTAATCGTTTTTTTCGATAAGTACCGCGATGAGTGTTTTTAATGATTATGATGAGCTGACTTGGGTTGCCACAATTGTTGGTGCTCACGGGATCAAAGGAGCAGTTCGAGTAAAATACTTTACAGATACTCCTGATTATTATCTGAATGTAGAGCTTTTCTTTTTAGAATCTGAAAGACAGTTACAAAGCTTAAAAGTTCTGCAGATTCGACCGACAAAAAGTGGCTGGATCGTTCTCTTTGAAGAAATTGATTCCCGTACTGCTGCTGAAAAGCTTAAAAGCTGCCGCTTATTATTGCCGGATGATCAGTTAAGGCCTTTGGAATTCAGCGAAGTCTTCGTGCATCAGCTTATAGGTTGCAGTGTAGAAGATAAAAACGGACGTTTTTTGGGAGAAATTTCAGATGTTCTGGAAACCGGAGCAAACAACGTTTATGAGGTGCGTAACGGTAAAAGCAGTTTCATGATTCCGGATGTTCCGCATGTAGTACTTGAACTGGATGTTGAGTCCCGGCGGATGAGAATTGACCCGTTACCTGGATTGATTGAAGAAACAGCACCGGAGAGTAATGTTACGCTTTGAAGTTTTAACATTATTTCCGGATATTTTTACTTCTTTTCTGGAAGAAAGCCTGATTAAACGGGCAATTGAGAAGCAGTACCTGAATGTAAGTCTGGTCAATTTTCGCAAGCACGGACACGGGAAACATCTACAGGTAGATGATACACCTTACGGAGGCGGACCGGGAATGGTCTTGCGGATTGAGCCGATTGCTCAGACACTTAAGGAGCAAAAAGAGTTTCACCGCAGCAGTGGCCGGGAAACTCACACAATTTTAGTGACTCCGCAGGGACGACCTTTTTCACAGGAAAAAGCAAGAGAGTTAAGTAGGAAAAAAGCAGTCTTGACACTGATCTGCGGCCGTTACGAAGGATTCGACGAACGGTTACGCAGTTTGGTGGATGAGGAAATTTCGGGGGGAGATTTCATCTGTATGGGAGGTGAGGTCATTACTATGACAATGATTGAAACCATCAGTCGACTTGTACCCGACGTTCTTGGTAACCAAGAATCAGCTGTACATGAATCTTTCACGCAGCCCATGCTGGAATTTCCGCAATACACACGACCTGCAAGTTTTGAGGGTATGGAAGTTCCGGAAGAATTAAAGTCAGGAAACCATAAAATTATCGCCCAGTGGCGTGAAGAACAAGCTTTAGAACGGACAAAAAATCGCCGTCCGGACTTGCTTCAATGCAAAACTAAAAGTTAAAATTAAATAATACAGACAACTAATTATTCACCTTAGCAAACGAGAAAAAATGTCTACTGTAATGGAAAAGATTGAGCAATCGCAATTACGCAGCGGGTTGCCTGAGCTAAGAGTCGGATCCAGCGTCCGGGTTAATTACCGAATTACTGAAGGAAACAAAGAACGCATACAGGCATTTGAGGGTGTCATCATTGGTAAGCACTGCAGTGCACGTAACAACAAAGCCACTTTCACTGTACGAAAAGTAACCCAGGGGTATGGTGTTGAACGAATTTTTCCGCTGCACTCTCCCCGGATTGAAAGTATTGATGTTATTAAAGTCGGGAAAGTGCGCCAGGCAAAACTTTATTACCTGAGAGCACGTCGTGGAAAAGCAGCCCGGATCAAAGAACGCATCACGGCACGGCCATCAGCATAACTTCAGTCCAACACTTGAACTTGAAACAGCGGCTCAAGGCCGTGGTTTTCAGCAAGTTGCTGGTGTAGATGAAGCAGGACGAGGCCCACTGGCCGGACCAGTGATGGTTGCAGCAGTTATTTTAGGAAAAGATTGGAATGCCGAGCATCCGCTGAACGATTCTAAAAAGCTTTCTTCAACAAAACGGGAACAGTTATTTGAAGTTATTTGTTCTGAGGCTCTGGCATTTAAAATCGTCTCAATTTCTGCAGAAGAAATTGACAGGCTGAATATTTTGCAGGCTACGCTTCATGGAATGTTACGCTGCCTGACTGAAATAGAACCTGCTCCGGATTATGCTCTTGTTGACGGAAACAGGTTCCCGCAAACTACAATCCGGGGTGAAGCAGTAGTTAAGGGAGATGCTCGTTCCAAAAGCATTGCTGCAGCTTCAATTTTGGCCAAAGTGACACGGGACCGAGTAATGGTCGAAAATGCAATACGTTATCCGGAATGGGGCTTTGAAGGTCACAAAGGATATCCGACAAAACAACATAGGGCAGCCATTGAGAAATATGGATTGTCGCCCTTACATAGACGATCTTTCAGGCTCAAATCCCTGTCAAAGCTGGACAGATCGTCTACTGCTCAATTGAATTTGCTGTGACCAAGGCACGACAGCAGACTGGAGCAGCAGGAGAGCAAATTGCCTGTAATTTTTTGCAAGAGCAAGGATATCGCATTATTGAACGGAATCACCGTTCCAGACTTGGTGAACTTGACATTATTGCAGCTTACGGGGAGTTCCTTATATTTTGTGAAGTAAAAACCCGCAGGGGCAGCAGTGGACCACATCCGTCTTTATCGGTAACCGCGAAAAAAATTGGAAAGTTGCGCAAACTGGGTGAACTTTATCTCAGCCGGAAGCATCTAACGTACCTGCAACCGCGTTTTGACGTGATTGCTGTACAACTGGCGGATGGAAAACCGCCGAACATTGATCATTTTATCAACGCTTTTTAAGAAAAAAGAAAAACACTTATGGCTCATCACAAGTCAGCGCTTAAGCGTGTTAGACAAACAATAAAACGTACTGCACAAAAGCGTTCTCAGCGGGCAGATCTGCGTACAGTCATCAAAAAATTCCGCCTGATACTGGATGGAGAAAATATGGATCAGGCACGTGAAGCTTATTCTGGAGTTCAAAAAAATATCGATAAAGCTGTCACTAAAGGAATCCTGCACAAACGTACCGGCGCTCGTTATAAGTCACGCCTTGCCATTTCCATGGCAAAAACAGCAACAAGCTGAACTAAACTTACGCTTTTAAAATTGCGTTAAGCTGTTCCTCTCTCTTTGCCAATTAGAAAAAACCACTTTCTAATTGGCTCCCCTTCGTGATAAAGTAAACCCTGAGTTTTTCCAGAGTTTATTTAACGTTTTTAATTCCAAGGGATGATATATGGACTCACATTTTCTTACACGGCGCATCCATAGTTTGACTGGTATTGTGCCGGTGGGCCTGTTTTTGGTGTATCATCTCTACCTGCAATTGTATCTGCATTCAGGGGCAGAAACATACAACGCTGAAGTCAACAGTTTCTATGACAGTCCCTTGGCGATTTGGACCCTTGTCATAGTTGTTTATATTCCTCTCTTCTTTCATGCCTTCCTTGGTGTTCGCCTGATTTTTGAATCCACAGTACAACCTTCTTACACATATTTTTCACACCTGTTATATTGGATGCAGCGAATCAGCGGCATCGGCGTACTACTTTTCATTCTCGCACATGTTTGGAACACCCAGTTTGGGCCTTGGATATCCGGGACCTGGGGGACCCATTTTGAGCATCTTTCCAGCGGATTTAGTGATCCTGAATCGGGTATACTAACCAAGACGGTTTACCTGCTTGGTGTCCTGGGAGCAGTCTTTCATTTTGCAAACGGCTTCAACACCTTTTGCATGACCTGGGGTATCGCTCTCACTCCAAAATCCCAAATACGGGTTCGTATTTTTAGCATTCTTCTTTTCTTTATTTTATCGGCAAGTGCCCTGTATGCACTGTCTGCAATTTGGTAAACAGATCTTTTCAGATGAGCAAACAACGAGTAATTGTAATTGGAGGAGGTTTAGCCGGATTGGCCGCAACCATGAAAATGGCTGAACTGGGCATGTCAGTTTTGCTGGTTTCGTTTCTACCGGTAAAACGCTCGCATTCAGTTTGTGCCCAGGGAGGCATCAACGGGGCAGTCAATATCAAAGGCGAGGGAGATTCTCCGGACATTCATTTTTATGATACCGTGAAGGGCGGTGATTTTTTAGCACACCAGCCGCTTTGCAAAGATATGTGCCATCATGCACCGTATATCATCAACCTGATGGACAGGCTCGGAGTAACTTTCAATCGAACTCCTGAAGGCAATCTTGATTTTCGTAGATTTGGAGGAACGCTCTATCACCGCACTGCATTCGCCGGTGCAACTACAGGCCAGCAGCTTTTGTATGCACTCGACGAACAGGTACGCCATTACGAAGTACAGGGCCTGGTCGAAAAAATGGAGTGGCATGAATATCTCGGCGCTGTACTAAACGATGACGGACGCTGCGTTGGTGCGGTCATCCACAATTTGCGTTCAGGCGAAATTAGCACAGAAAAAGGCGATGCCGTTATTTTAGCCACCGGAGGTCCGGGACTGGTTTACGGACGTTCCACCAATTCCATGGTCTGCACAGGAACTGCAGTTACTTCTGCATATTTACAAGGCGCAAAATATGGGAACGGTGAATTTATCCAAATTCATCCATCAGCCATTCCCGGTCGTGATAAATTACGTTTGATGAGTGAATCCGCACGCGGAGAAGGCGGCAGAGTCTGGGTTCCGCGAAAAGCCGGGGATTCACGTAAGCCCAAAGAAATTCCGGAAAAAGAACGTTTTTATTTTCTTGAAGAGCGCTATCCGCTTTTTGGAAATTTGGTGCCGAGAGACGTTGGAGCGCGTGAAATTTACGATATTTGCGTGAACGATAAATTAGGCGTTCACGGAGAAATGAAAGTCTATCTGGATTTGACTCATCTCACGCGTGAATTTCTTGATCATCGTCTGGGTGGGATTCTTGAGATTTACGAAAAGTTCACCGGTGTTGATCCCCGTGAAGAACCAATGGAAATCTTTCCGGCGGTGCATTATTCAATGGGCGGAATCTGGACTGATTACACGAGAACTGAGGAAGGTTTAATCGACCACCAATCGCCACAAAATCAAATGACTTCAATCACCGGGCTTTATGCGGCGGGAGAAGCGGATTATCAGTATCACGGCGGAAACCGCCTGGGAGCAAATTCTTTGTTGAGTTGCATTTACACCGGTTTGATGATGAGTCCGGGCGTGCTCAATTATGTCAAAAATGTCCCGGAAGCGGCTGATGATGTTCCTGAAAAATTGTTTACGGAGGCAACTAAACAATGGCAGGAAAAATATGCGGAAATTAAGAAAATGTCCGGAAATGAAAACCCTTATGCACTGCACAGAGAAATGGCAGAGGAAATGATTTCCAATGTTTTGATTGTCCGAGAAAATTCTAAGTTGCAGGCAACGCTCGAAAAAATTGACGAATTTGAAGAGCGTTGGAAGAACGTAAACTGTGTTGATACAACTGATTGGTCAAATCCGGTTCCAAGTTTCATCAACCAACTCTGGAACATGATTCAGCTTTCCAAAATTATCACCAAGGGTGCGTTGTTAAGAGACGAATTCCGGGGTTCACATTACAAACCGGAATTTGACCTCAATCAGCCCAGCGATTTCCGACCAGAATCTTATCTGGAATATGAAAAACAAAAAGCCGCCGGAAAAGTCAATGAAGAAGGCTTTGCTTCGGAACATTTGGCGTATATGAAACGCTTTGCCGAAAATAATGTAAAATGGCTCAAAAGCACCATTGCGACTTATCAGAACGGAGGGCCGGATATTTCTTATGAGGCAGTGGACACTTCGCTCATTGCTCCACGACCTAGAAAATACGACTGATTCACATAACATCTGCACAACCGGATTTTGAAAAAGCGAAATCCGAAAACTTGAATCATAAATGATATTATGCCAGATACTATTACTTTCAAAATTAAACGTCAGGATTCGGAAAGTTCCGGTTCCTACTGGGAAACTTTCGTCATTCCACATGTCCCAAACTCCAATGTAATTTCCTGTTTGATGGATATTCAGGCAAATCCGGAAAACTCCAAAGGAGAAAAAGTCGCACCAGTGGTCTGGGAATGCAACTGCCTGGAAGAAGTTTGCGGTTCATGCACAATGGTGATTAACAGAAAGGTGCGTCAGTCCTGCAGTGCATTAGTGGATCAACTTGAAAAACCGATCACTTTGGAACCCATGAGCAAGTTCCCGGTAATTCGTGATTTAGCAGTGGATCGTTCCCGGATGTTTGGTGCCTTGAAAAAAGTACAGGCCTGGGTCACAGCAGACGGCTACCACGATCTTGGACCCGGAATCCGTGAACCTCAAAATCATCAGGAAATTGCCTACAAACTTTCTGAGTGCATGACTTGCGGATGCTGCGTGGAAGCTTGTCCGCAATACAGTCTCAACAACAACTTCCTTGGTGCTGCGGCCATCAGTCAATCACGCCTTTTCAACATGCATCCTACTGCAAAAAACATAGCGGATGAGCGGCTCGACACTCTTATGCAGGAAGGTGGAATTGCCGATTGCGGCAATGCGCAAAACTGTGTTGAAGCCTGTCCAAAATCCATCCCTCTTACTGAATCCATTGCCGAAATAGGACGCCAAGTTTCAGGCAAACTTTTGAGCAATATTTTTCAGGCATAGTAAATGTTTTTTCCTGAATATTTGATAATGTATTCATGTCAACAAATCCTTCATCCGATTCCCGCAAACGTTTCCTGCTGATCCGCACGGATCGGGTTGGCGATACCATTCTGACTTTTCCTGCAGTTACAGCTTTACGCAATAATTACCCAGAAGCGTTCATCTCATTTTTGGCACAGCCCTATACCGTTCCGTTAATTGAACAGTATGCGGGAATAGACCTGTTGCTGAGTTATGAGCCTGAGGGACGTCACAGAGGCTGGAAGGGAGTATTGAAACTCAGTCATCAGCTGCGGGAACTTAATTTTGACGCGGCAATACTGTTTTATCCCCGACCGCAATTAGCCTTTGCTCTGCTCAAGGCAAAAATTCCTCTCCGGATCGGTACAGGTTACCGCTGGTATTCATTCCTTCTGAACAGGCGCATTTACGAACACCGAAAAGACTGCCGGAAACATGAGTCTGAATACAATCTTTCCCTGCTTGAATCACTTATGCCGGACAAAATAACCCAGCCTCATTACGAGTTTAAGCAATGGACACCAGAACCGTGGTGGGATGATTTCCAGACAGAACTAAAATCTAAGGATTATGTTATATTGCATTCCGGATGCGGTGCTTCTGCTCCAAATTTGAATGAGGAGCAATACAAACTGATAATACGACTGTTACTGGAAAAAACTGACTGGACGGTTTTATTAACAGGAGTTTCCGGAGAAGAAAATGTGGTGAATGCACTGGCTGCGGATTTTCCAGAAGAGAGAGTAAAGAAGACTGTTGGACGATTTTCACTTCCAGAATTATTTACTGTGATCCGGAATGCTTCGTTGTTGATTGCCAGCAGCACCGGACCTTTGCATCTGGCAAATGCTGCAGGAACTCCGCTGCTTGGATTTTTCTGTCCTGCAAAACCACATACGCCAACTCGCTGGGGACCGTACGATCAGCAACAATGGGTGGTGACACCAAATCTGGACTGGCCCGAGATTTGTGAATTGAAAAACTGTCCGCATGGCGGATGCCTGAATCAGCTTTCAGACGATGAGATTACTGAAATTTTGTGTACTCAAAGATTAAAAACCATTCAAAAATAAATCACAAACAAAATAAAGGAATGACAAAATCAGTAACCTGGCAAAATTTTCAGCAGCATTACCTTGACCTTCCGGAGTTGGGGATGGCACTTGATACATCTCGAATGAATGTTCCGGATAAACTGCCGAATGAACTGGAAATGCTTTTCCGTAATGCTTTTCAACAAATGCAGAACCTGGAAAAGGGAGGTATCGCAAATCCTGATGAAAACCGCATGGTCGGACATTACTGGCTGAGAAATCCTGAACTTGCTCCGTCTACAGATATTCAAACGGTGATCAGCAGCACACTTGAAAAGATTCAAAATTTTGTAGCAGAAATTCACCGGAACAAAATCCAACCGCAAAAAGCTGCTTCTTTCCGGAATGTGCTGCTGCTCGGAATCGGAGGTTCCGCGCTTGGTCCGCAGTTCGTACTAGGTGCGCTTGGTTCTGGGACGGATCGAATGCGGTTTTATTTTCTAGACAACACTGATCCGGACGGAATCGATCAGGTCATGGCCTCAATCGGCAAAGGATTAGGGGAAACTTTGACGCTGGTTATTTCCAAGTCCGGAGGAACAAAAGAAACCCGGAACGCAATGCTGGAGGTTAGAGATGTCTATGAAAAGAACGGACTGGATTTCACAAAACACGCTGTTGCAGTCACAGGCGCAAACAGTCAACTTGATCAACTTGCAGCACAGGAAAACTGGCTTGACCGCTTTCCAATGTGGGACTGGGTTGGAGGGAGAACATCGGTATTTTCTGCAGTTGGACTGCTTCCTGCGGCTTTACAGGGTTTGAATATCTATGAATTTATAGCTGGCGCAAAAACGATGGATGAAATTACCCGTAGTCCGGAAGTCAGCAATAATCCTGCTGCTCTGCTGGCCTGGATGTGGCACCATGCAGGCAGAGGCCAAGGTGAAAAAGCGATGGTGCTGCTGCCTTACAAAGATAGATTGCTGCTCTTCAGCCGTTATCTACAGCAACTGGTAATGGAATCAATCGGTAAGGAAAAAGATTTGGTCGGCAAAAAAGTAAACCAGGGATTGACTGTTTACGGCAACAAAGGTTCAACCGATCAGCATGCTTTTGTTCAGCAGCTCCGCGACGGTACTGACGATTTTTTTGTAACTTTCATCGAAGTGCTAAAAGACAGTGAAACCGGCAGTCTTGAAGTTGAACCGGGAATCACTTCCGGAGATTTTCTGCATGGTTTCCTGCTTGGAACCCGCGAAGCGCTTTTTCAAAACGGACGTGACTCCCTCACCATCACACTTGAAGAAATTAACACTCAAACTCTGGGAGCCTTGATTGCACTTTTTGAAAGGGCAGTCGGCTTATATGCATCTCTGGTTGGTATAAATGCCTATCACCAACCCGGTGTAGAAGCCGGAAAACAAGCTGCTGGTGATGTGTTAGAACTTGCGGTAAAAATTCAACACCATCTCCGCTCACATCCGGAACAAAAATTTACTGCAACTGAGCTTGCTGATATACTCCGAAAAACAATAAATACAGAAACAGTTTTCCAGCTTTTGCTTCACCTGGCAGCCAACGGCAGGGTACAAAAATTTGACGCCAGCCCCCCTTTCTCTGCCAGTTTTCAAGCAATTTAAACTTATCAATTGACACATACATCTCAGAAAGTTAATATTGGCAGAGAACCTGCACGAGGTGAGAACAATTGTTATTTGCCTGAAAAAAAAAGAATTTAAATTAAATTTCGAGGCATTCGTAAACATCTTTCAACTAACAAATTACACCGGTCTGATTCAACTCGTTTCGCTGCTGTCAGTGAACCGTCGCCATCATCCGGGAGATTTCTCGCCAATGGATAAACGGCTTAAAAACACAAAAACGGCTGGAAGCATGATCTTGCTGATGCTGTTTCTCTTTCTGCTGAGCCCTCAGTCAGCGTGGTCTGCCGAAGAAGAATCTGAAATTCTAATTTTCAGCCTCTCGCCTGAAAAAGTTGAAGAACAGCAGGGAGTTCTCCAAATTCAGATCAGTACCTTCAGTCCAATTGAGAAAATAATTGTTGATGGAAAACCTCAAAAATTCCCCAAGGCAGCAAGCCTGGTTTGGCTGAAGATTCCTTATAAACTAAAGCCAGGAGTAAATATTTTTAAAGTTTACGTTAAGACCAAGTTCGGCGAAGAAAGAAAGATAATCCGGATAATCTATGAAACTCCTGAACTTCTTAAAAAAGCAAAACTTGGTGACTCCTTTCAGTTGATCACTATCCTCAGCGGCGTTACCAAAGATAACATTGAAAAGGTCGAGGACAACAGCAGTAAGTCCAAAGCGTTTTCTTCAAGCATTCTGTTCGTACCTTCATACCGCTTTGACGTCTTTGAAGATTCCAGCATTTTTTTACGGGGAGTCCTGATGGGCGACCAGCAGCACAACGGTAAATTTGAATCCAAAAAGGTTTTGTTTAAACAGGCAAGCATTGAGTGGGAGGAACGTGAAAGCTGGGCAGGCGTCTTAACGCTGTCATTGGGTACAAATGAAGCGGGAACAAGGGAAATTCCGGTGACCTCAACTCCCAGAGACAGCCTTTCCAAAAAATACAAACGGGCGACCCGTGACAACGTCTACACCCTCAAGGCCAAGCAGGAACTTGAAAAAGGTACAACATGGAACTGGCAGATTGACCGTAAGAAAAAGTTGGTTGAGGGTTCCAACGATGACAGCGGTTTTTCAACTGCACTTACTTTAGGCTACGTGACTCCGCTGTTCGGTATTAAGACAACTTTTGGAGGTACTCTTGAGGATACTAATCTAAACGGAACCTACAAGGACACGAAAGTGTACAAAACTAAGCTCAAAATTGATTACCCAATTCCACCGGTGACTCTTGGTGTCCAGCATGATTTTTCTCAAACTGAAGATAAAGTTGCTGATCCATCTCTGGATGGAAAGACAAAGAACCGGAATCAAATTTATACGCTTAGCCTCAACTATCCTGCAGCGGCGTGGTGTATCTTTGGATTGACCCAGAAACATGAGAGTCAGAGTTCAAACATTGTTGGAAAAACCTACAAAGTGAATTCGACACAATTGCAGGTAATACTCATTTATTGAAAATTAAACTATCTGCTTGACACAGTAAGATAAATTCAAAATAATTAGATTTAAAGAAAAACCAAACATACTCATGAAATTTCGAGTCTTACTCCTGCTGGCCCTGTTCCTGGCTGCCATTCCTGCAATTCCCCTGCAGGCACAGCAGGGACTGCTGTTGCTGGAAAAAGGTTCGGTCAAGGTGATCGGTCCGGAACGCACTCGTCTGCTGCGCAAGCCCGGTGCTAAAATGGTCCTCCATGCCAAAGACCGTGTACAGACCGGCAAAGATACATCCGTTAAAATCAAGATCCGGGGCAAACCTGAAATAATTGAACTCTCCTCCCGTTCTTTTTTCCGTATGGGAAAGATTACCCGGCAAACCAGCAGTATTTCCCTGCTGACCGGAAAAGCCCGTTTTAAGATTCAAGGCAAACTCAAAAAGAAGAGCAAAAGGAAACGATTTCAGATTCGTACCGTTACCGCACTGGTAGGTGTGAGGGGTACCGACTTTGTGGTTGGTGCGTCCAATACTCAGACCAGTCTGCTGACCATTTCCGGCACAGTTTCTGTGGCTCCGGTGAGTATGCCGGATATTGAGATCGAAGTTCCTGCCAACCAGGCTTCTACAATTCAGCAAAACTCAACGCCAACTGCACCTGTTGAAGTTTCCCCAAAAATGCGCGAGCAGATCCTCAAGGCTGATTCGCCCAAAGCTTTTAATAATGTCAAATTCGGAGAGGCGGTAAATCCGGAAGAAGTACGCAAAGAAAATGAAAAAAAGAAAAAGGAGGAAGAGGAAGAACAAAAGAAAGAAGAAGAAAAGCGAAAGGAAGAAAAACCTAAGAAGGACGGGGAAGGTAAAGATGGAGAAGGAAAACCCCGGCAGGAAAAAGAAGGAGAACCAAAACCGGGCGAAGATGATCCGGAAGGTGAAAGAAAACCAGGAGATGAGGAAGGTCCGCCAGGCGAAAAAGAAGAAGGAGAAGAAGGACCTGGAAGAAAAGGTCCACGAGGACCTGGAA
>OFKF01000004.1_pt1 | contig 17553 bp, 12 predicted proteins | sample 1540501 | NCBI WGS metagenome assembly OFKF01 (sample SAMEA104347370, study PRJEB22522) | marine metagenome | biome: marine biome; feature: marine water body; material: seawater | collected 2015-09-01T00:00:00Z | depth 1002 m
AGTACAGCTGCTTGTTATTGGACGACTAGCGATGGCGAATTGAGGCTGGTTTAACATCTTGTTTTTTTATTGGTCCACCGACCACCGGGCACTACACGAGGAGTATCGTCGGCAGCGTCGGATGTGTATAAGCGACAGAAGTAATGGAATGCCCAGGTGCTGTTTTCTAATATAGGTTGGTAGAAAGTTAATCCGTATGAAAAAATGTTGTATTCCGGAGATCCTGTATCAACTGCTGCTACGAAGTCTGAAGTAGTTTTAAGTCGAAAACCTTCTCGGGGATCTTTCAAGTCATCAGTCCAGTCCAGATGCAGAACTGCTCCATTTCTTTGGCCTTTGAAAACAATGGCGTTTGGTATTGTTTGCGGATTTTCTCCTTTTGAATCCCTGATCTCTATTGTCCGTCCAGTTTGATTTTGCGAGTATAATGAGAATTCTATTCTACGTTCCATTAAGCTCAAAGTTGTTTCCAGTTTGTTGAGAATGTATTTGTCACCCACGAAGATATTAAAATCATCTTTTTCACTTTCCATCCCTCGACTGCCGTACATGTTTAAACCGTATTTTTTGATATTAAGATGTATTCCTGAGAGGTAAAGATATTTTGGTATGACAAATATTTCTTCTACAGAACCGAAGTAACCTTCAGCGTCTCCACTGATTGCTACCAGATATGCGTCCACATTGGTCTCTAATATGTTTCCGCCATAACCGATTAGCATCCAGCCTTTACCCAATCCTGGATAAACATAAGGCGCAGGTACTACCAGATATCCCGGGATCGTTCCAAACTGATCCTGACGCCTGTCTGGACCAAAAGCGAAGACAGACGAAGTACAAAAGAAATATAAAACTGAAAAAGTCAGGAGACGAAAAAGCATGTATTTCATTGGAGGCTGTAGGTATTATTAATTTTAAAGTATAATTGACGTATGGAATATTATCATTTGCATGAAAAAGATAAACATCTTTGGAGCAGTTTCCTGCAAAAGAGTGAGAACGCAGTTAAATTTTGATTTGGATCTGCGCAGGAGAAAGACAAAAAAACCGTTCACTAAATTATCAGCAAACGGTTTTTTGGATTTTAAGTCGAATATTATTTGGTGCCTAGGGCCGGACTCGAACCGGCACGGTGTTACCACCGAGGGATTTTAAGTCCCTTGCGTCTACCAGTTCCGCCACCCAGGCAGGGAAAAAAGGAACTGGAGGCGACGAGCGGATTTGAACCGCTGTACAAGGTTTTGCAGACCTCTGCCTAACCACTCGGCCACGTCGCCTCAGGTCATCTAAAATTACCGAAATTTGAATGCAAACACAAGTTCAAAACGAGACGATTGAAAATTCGATAGAGCTGGCAAAGCTTTATGGAATTCTGAAATATTTGCCTGATGGTCAGCTCACTCATGCCCCTTTTTCCCTTAGTCCTTATAAAATTTCTGCAGCAGACCTGCAGGAAATGACAGAACTGACTGCACCATTCAGTGAGTTGATGATTAGCATATCTCAGAACTGGGATTTTCTTGAGCATCATTTGGAACCTATCGCCAAAATAGACCCATTTTTACGAATGCTGATGGATTGCAGAACGGATGAAATTACTCAAAGCAAACAGCTTCTTGTGCAGCGAAATGATTTCTTTTTGATCAAAGATGAGCACAAAAAAACAGGGCAGGCAGGTGATTCCCCTGAATCAAATTTTGCTGAGTCAGCACTTCGTCAAGTTGAACTGAACACGGTCTCTGCCAGTTTTCCGTTTTTAATAACTCAAATATCTCATTTACACCGCTATTTATTCAAGCAAAATCAATTACCAGAAATTATTCCAAACAATCCGCTGAGTCCTGTAGTTGATGCCTTTGCAAAGGCAGTGCGAGACTACGGTTCCCCTGACGGGGTGATGCTGCTGATTTCCCAACCTTCAGAGGGCAACCGTTTCGATCAGTTGGGGCTGGAACAGTTTTTATGGGATGAACATAAAATTAGTACTCTCCGGAAAACTTTAGCCGATGTATTCGAAGGCGGATGCCTGCGTCAGGGACACCTAGTTCTGGAAGGAAAAACAGTTGCCCTCAGCTATTACCGTGCCGGCTACACTCCTGATGATTATCGAACAATTGAGGCAGTAAAAGGCCGCCAGCTGATTGAGTCATCATCAACAATTCAGGTACCGGATTTACAGATGCAGCTTGCTGGAATGAAAAAAATTCAGCAGGTCTTGACCAGGCCGGAAATTTTATCTATTTTCACCTCTGCTGAAACGTCAAAGCATTTATTAAAAACATTTGCAGAAATGCACACACTTGACGAAATTATTGAGACACCTGGAGGTGAAATGCAGGCAGCCGAATGGGTCTCCGGCAATCCTGAAAATTATGTTCTCAAACCTCAACGGGAAGGTGGCGGGAATAATTATTTTGGCAGCGAAATTCCAAAAATTCTCAAAACTATCAGGCAGGATGAACAAAATGCTTATATTTTGATGGAAAAAATTCTTGCACAAACTCACTCTGCAGTACTTGTGGTGAACGGACGTGCAGAAAGATTAACCAGTGTGAGTGAGGTTGGAAGATATGGAATTTGTTTTGCTGATAACGGAGTGCTGAAGAGCAACAAGGATGCGGGGTACCTGGTCCGTACAAAGGCCGAAAACATCAATGAGGGAGGAGTGTGTGCGGGCTTTGCCTGCTTGAATTCACTTGTTCTGGAAGCTTAATACTATCATTAATTTTCAGGATTACATCTAAGTATTAAAACTTCTCAAGATGCGAGTTCTATTGTAGCAAGCAAATCAATTTCTTCAAGCACTTTACCTGTTCCAATAGCAACACTGGTAAGGGGGTCATCTGCAAGAAAAATCGGCAAGCCTACTTCCTGTCGAAGCAAATCATCCATGCCTGAAAGTAATGAACCTCCACCTGCCATTACGATTCCGCGGTCAACTATGTCAGCCGCCAGTTCCGGAGGAGTAGATTCCAGGGCATTTCGGATTGTCTTAACTATTTGTTGACAAACACTACTGAGAGCTTCCAGAATTTCTTCTTCACCAAGAACCAGTGTTTTAGGTATACCGGTTACCAAGTCTCGGCCGCGTACTTCATGTGATCTCGGTTCTTCTTTAATAAAAGCAGACCCAATGTTGATTTTAATTTCTTCTGCAGTCCGCTCACCAATGAGCAGATTATATTTTTGCTTAATGTATTCGGTAATGCTGTCGTCCATTTTATCACCACCAATCCGAGCAGAATCGCTATAAACAATGCCTGCTAAGGAAATCACAGCAACCTCTGTAGTTCCTCCTCCAATATCAACGATCATGCTGCCTCTGGCTTCTGTCACCGGCAATCCAGCTCCTAGTGCAGCGGCCATTGGTTCTTCAATCAAAAAAACTTCTCTTGCTCCTGCAGATTCAGCAGCTTCTTTGACAGCACGACGTTCAACTTGAGTAATTCCTGAAGGAACGGCAACTATAATACGCGGCTTAAAACGAAAGAAGGAAAATTTGCTTTGGGTCAGCTTGATAAAGTAACGCAGCATTTCCTGGGTAATATCGAAATCTGAAATAACGCCGTCCTTCATTGGCCGGATAGCTGTAATTGAACCTGGAGTACGACCCAGCATTTGTTTGGCTTCCTCCCCAACAGCAAGTACCTGAATCCTTCCACGGTTGTCTTTTTGTACAGCCACCACCGATGGTTCACGAATTACAATCCCACGTTGTTTAGTATAAACCAGGGTATTAGCTGTTCCTAAATCAATCGCTAAATCCTGTGTAAAAAAACCGGCAAATTTATTTAACATCGAATATTCCTAGTTTTGTTTTCCAGCATAGTCAACTCACAGTCCATGCATTGGCAATTATAAAAATATTGAAATTCTTTAGTTTATTGACATGCGAAAATCCTGTGTACAAAAACAGTATTTTTACGTTTTTTATGCGCTTCAGAAGGTAATACAGAAGTAATGCCAAAACTCAAAGAGACTTGATTTATTTTGTATATCATTAAAAGTATTTTGCATGTATGTTCAGCAAACTACTTTTAAGTTCTTAACCAATTTATTATGCCGTAACTTCTAATATTTCCAGTCCTGTATATGGTTGCAGAAGTTGAGTAAAGCAGCAGTAAACGAAATTCTTCCAAAAGCAGTATCATTGATTTTAATCAAGGAAAGACTAGAAAACAAGAGGAAAAAGGACTTTCTCGACTTATGTGATCTTTTCTCTGTTGCTCCGGACGTGATCAAAATAATGTAAGCCGTCAGCCGATCCGCATTTCAGGATTTCCTCCTGCAGACATTCGTACTGCACAGAACTTTACTTCCGGAATTTTTCCAAAAGGATCCAGCACAGAAGAAGTAATCAAATTGGCGGCAGCCTCATTGTAACCGAAGGACATAAAAAGATTTCCCTGTTGAACACCGGGATCCTGCCGGGAATACGTTGATATTTTTCCTCGACGTGATTCAATAGTTACGGCTTCTCCAGGTTCGACTCCCAGCTTTTGCAGGTCATCAGGGTGAACATTGACCACCGGATAAGGTTCAATGGCATTCAAGACAGTTGCACGCCGGGTCATGCTGCCTGTGTGCCAGTGTTCGAGTTGGCGTGAAGTGATAAACACAAACGGAAATTCTTCATCGGGCATTTCGTCTGCATGAGTGTATTTTGCTGGAACGAAGCGGGCTTTTTTATTTGCTGTGGGGAAACCTTTTCTAAATACGATTGCTTCTCCGGGATCTCCTTCTTTGTTGCAGGGATATGTCACAGAATGTTCTTTCTGTAAGCGTTTCCAGGTAATACCGGCCATGCTGGGAGTTGCTTTCCTGATTTCAGAAAATATTTCTTCAGGACCATCATAACTCCAATCAACACCAAGTCGTCGCGCCACTTCCTGTATGATCCACCAGTCTTGACGTGCGTTCCCGGGAGGATCGATGGCTTGTCGTCCTAGTTGAACTTGGCGGTTGGAATTTGTGAAGGTGCCGCTCTTTTCCGGAAAAGCGGAAGCAGGAAAAATTACATCCGCAAAACCTGCTGTTTCAGTCAGAAAAATATCCTGCACCACCAAGTGCTCCAGCATGGACAATGCACCACGAGCGTGATTAAGGTTTGGATCAGACATCGCCGGATTTTCACCTTGAACGTACATGCCGCGGACTCCTCCGGAATGGACTGCATCAACAATTTCCACAACCGTTAAACCAGTTTTTGGATTGAGGGTGGTTCCCCAAAATTCCTCAAACCATTTTTTGTTTTCCGGATCTGTAACTGATTTGTAATCCGGAAAGAACATCGGAATCAAGCCCATATCAGATGTTCCCTGCACATTATTTTGTCCTCGCAGTGGATGCAAGCCGGTTCCGGGACGTCCGATCTGACCTTTCATCAGCGACAAAGCAATTAGACATCGTGAATTGTCTGTACCATGAATGTGCTGCGAAATTCCCATGCCCCACAAGATGATAGCTGATTCCGCAGTAGCATAAGTCCGGGCAACTTCACGTAAAGTCTCTTCTGGGATTCCGCAAATTGGAGCAACCTTTTCCGGACTGTAATCCGCAACATTGGCTTCCAATTTTTCAAAATCAGTAGTGTGTTCTGTGATGTATTTTTCGTCACATAAATTTTCTTTGATGATGACATGCATCAGGGAATTGAGCAGTGCCACATCGGTATCCGGACGAAACTGGAGGTTGTAAGTTGCATGGCGTGATAACGCAGTACGGCGTGGGTCCAGCAAAATCAACTTTTTACCAGCTTTGACTGCGTTTTTCATAAACGTGGCGGCCACCGGATGATTCCCGATGGGATTTGCTCCAATCAGAAAAATAACTTCAGCATCCGTCACATCTGTGAATGGATTTGAAACTGCTCCGGATCCAATGCCCTCCAGCAAAGCACTTACCGATGAGGCATGACAGAGACGGGTACAGTGATCAATGTTATTGGTTCCAAAACCAGTACGAACTAATTTTTGCAGCAAATATGCTTCTTCGTTACTGCCCTTGGCACAGCCAAAAGCGGCTAGAGCATCCGGACCGTTTTCGTCCCGGATTTTGCTGAAACCATCGGCAGCAAAATCGAGTGCCTCTTCCCAGGATGCTTCCCTGAAAACTTTTTGCCAGTCCTTAGGCTGGAGCAGTTCCATTGTTTTTGGAGCATCTTTACGACGTATCAACGGCTTTGTAAGACGATCCGGATGATGCACGTAATCGAAACCGTAACGTCCCTTGACGCACAACCTTTCATGATTTGCCGGACCTTCGCGTCCATCGACCCGTAATAGTTTCCCTTCCTTGACATGATAAGTCAGCAAACAACCAACTCCGCAATAAGGGCAAACGGATTCGACCTTTTTGTCTGGGACCGCCAAGCCTACATCATTTGCCGGCATCAACGCACCAGTCGGACAGGCCTGCACGCATTCTCCGCAGGCGACACAAGTACTGTCACCCATTGGATCGCCGAAGTCGAAAACAATTTCTGCGTGCGATCCCCTATAGGCCATTCCGATCACATCATTTACCTGCACTTCGCGGCAGGCACGCACACAGCGGGTACACTGGATGCAGGTATCCAAATTAACTGACATCGCAGGATGTGAGTTATCAAAAGCCGGTTGGACCCGCCTTGAGAATCGGGGCTTGCTTAGACCTAATTTTTCTACCCATTCATCAAGTTCCGAATTTGGTGTGTAAGGCGATTTTCCGGATTCAGGCATATCAGCCAGCAACAGTTCCAGCACCATTTTTTGTGAATGGACTGCACGTTCGCTCTTGCTGTTGACTTTCATACCATGCTGCGGGTAACGACAGCAGGACGGCGCAAGTACGCGCTCACCTTCAATTTCCACCACACAGGAGCGGCAATTGCCGTCCGCACGGTAACCCTCTTTGTAACACAGTCGAGGAATGTCTGCTACTCCTGCACGATCCGCCGCCTGCAAAATCGTTTCGCCGACCAAAGCCTCAAGCGTTTGTCCGTTAAGTTCAAATGCAATTGTCTCCATTTTACACCTCCTGCGGAAAGTATTTCATTACACAGCGTAACGGATTCGGTGCGGCTTGACCCAAACCGCAAATTGAAGCATCTTCCATTGTCTGCGAGAGTTCTTCTAAAAGGGATTTATTCCAGGTTTTTTGTTCCATCAGTGGAATGGCTTTTGCTGTTCCAACCCTGCAGGGAGTGCATTGTCCACAGGATTCGTGTTCAAAGAATCTCATTGCGTTAAGTGCCAGTTTACGTGCACTATCCTGATCAGAAAAAACAATCACTGCAGCAGAACCGATAAAAGTGCCATGTTCCTGAAGCGTATCGAAATCCAGCGGCAAGTCTCCAAGTGAAGCTGGAAGCATTCCTCCGGAAGCACCTCCGGGAAAATAACCATAAAAGCTGTGTCCGGGCAGCATTCCGCCGCAATATTCGTCAATCAATTCGAGCATCGAAATTCCTGCTGGAGCAAGATGCACTCCCGGTTTTTGCACACGGCCGCTGACCGAAAATGCACGCAGACCTTTGCGTCCTCTTCTGCCGTGAGAAGAAAATGATTTTGCGCCTTTTTCTACAATATCACGAATCCAGTGTAGAGTTTCCATGTTATGTTCCAGTGTTGGACGGTCAAACAAACCAACTTCAGCAACATACGGTGGACGCAAACGAGGTATCCCGCGCTTGCCCTCAATCGATTCTATCATCGCCGACTCTTCACCGCAAATATATGCACCGGCTCCACGGCGTAAATAGATTTGTGGAAGTATATCCGGAAAAGCAGATTGCAGTTCTTTAATTTCCTGGAGCAGAATTTCATTTGCCGCAGCGTATTCGTCTCGGAGATAAATATAAATTTCATCAATCCCAACGGCCCAGGCTGCAATCAAAGATCCTTCCAGGAAACGGTGCGGATCAGTTTCAAGATAAAAGCGGTCTTTGAATGTTCCCGGTTCTCCTTCATCAATGTTGACTGCCAGCAATCGAGGCCCTGAAAATCTTTTGACAATTTCCCATTTACTTCCTGCAGGAAAACCTGCTCCGCCTAAACCTCGCAGACCAGAATTTTTCAGTTCATCAATCACAGATTCGGCAGTTCGCTTTCCTGAATTGCATTCCTGAAAAAGCTGATATCCACCGGTGTCCCGATATTGCGAAAACCCCACATATTCAGGGATTTCCGGACGAACTTCTTTTTTATTTACTGCATTCTGTACAGATTCAATTGTTGCCAGATCAAGCGGGTTTTTACCCACCACAGCCACAGGCGCATTTTGACAGCGTCCCACACAAGGCACAGGCTGAATCCGGACACCTTCACCTAAAACATTTTTTAGTGATTCCGTGAGTTCTTTTGCTCCGGACATTTCACAGGTCAGTGAATCGCAAATCCTAACCGTCAAAGGTGGTGGAGGCACATCGTTTTCTTTGATCACGTCAAAATGATGATAAAACGTGGCCACCTCAAAGACTTCTGCATGAGCAAGTTTCATTTCATGAGCAAGTGCCACTAGATGCTTTGCAGATAAATAATGAAATTCGTCCTGAATTAAATGCAGAGCTTCAATCAGCATGTCCTTACGGAGCGGCATGTCCGACAGCAGTTTCTGCACTTCCAGCAGAGCTTCTGAATCGACCAGCCGGCCTTTTTGTTTCCCAAGTTTTTTCTTGTTCATTTCTACAAATTGCTAATTAAAATCCACAAATAACTGTGCAAGGTCTTCAAAAGTTTCAGCCCGCCGAATGAGACGGCTCTGCCCTTGATTCACCAGTACTTCTGCTGGACGCGGACGGGAATTATACTGTGAACTCATCGAAAATCCATATGCACCAGCATCTAAAAAAGCGAGGCGTTCACCGATAACTGGAGAAGGCAACTTGCGCTCAATTTCATCTCCGGATCTACTAAAAATATCACCGCTTTCGCAAATATATCCAACGACAACAACATCCTCTTCGTCACCTGAATATCGACTGGCATTAAGGATTTTGTGATAGGATCCGTACAACGTCGGACGCAGCAGGTGATTGAATCCGGAATCTACTCCCACAAAGCGGTGTTTTGGAGTATCCGTTATGTTTGTGACAGTTGTCAACAAAATTCCAGCAGGTCCTACCAGCAATTTCCCTGGTTCAATTTTCATTGATATTTCTCTGCCGTAACACTGCCTGAATTCCGAAAAGCGCCTGGTCATTTTTTGACTTAAATCTTTCATATCCAAAGCCTGCTGTTCCGGTCTGTATGGAATTCCAAAACCTCCGCCAAAATCAATGAACTCCAAATCCGGAAATTTTTCAGCCACAGCTAAAATCATTTCCATGGCCTCTAGCATTGGTTCTGCAGAAAAAATTCCAGTACCGATGTGAGAATGAACACCGTTCAATGTCAGTTTATATTTTGTTGCCAGTGCAAGTGCAACATCGATTTGATCGTGATAAATTCCAAATTTTGAATCCGGACCACCGGTGATACAGTGTGCGTGATGACCAGCACCAATTCCAGGATTGATCCGCACAGATACGCTTGTCTGTGGAAATCGTTGACCAAATTTTTCCAGCAAAACGAGTGAACCCAGATTGACTGAGACCTCCTGCTCCACACAATACTCAATTTCTGCAAGGGAGTTGTTATTACCGGTAAAAATAATTTGCTGCGGCTCAAATCCTGATTCCAGAGCCAAACGCACCTCGAATTCTGATACTGCGTCAATTGACGAACCTTCTTCTCGGAGAATTTTCAATAGTGATGGATTAGAATTTGCTTTCATGGAATAATGTATTTCCAGCAGTCCTTCAGGAAACCCGGAAGACAATTGACGGAACTGTGAACGCAAGACTGACTCCTCGTAAACATAGAGTGGTGATCCATATTCCTGCATCAGTGTTTCAACAGATATGTCTTCCAAAAAAAGAGTGTCGTTAATAATATTCATTGAACAGTTAATTTTTTATCAATTTTAATCCGGCTTTCAAAATTATTGTATTACATTGCATGGATCTGAACTTTCAGCCACTATATTATATACTACTACAAACCAAAAATGCGAATCAAAATTGCCTTACGGCATGTCATAAAATCAGGAACTAAGGTGAACAAGTGAATAGAAAACGTTTTATCAGACTTTTGCTGCTCTGGTTGTCTACATTTTTAATTGGTGGAATAGTTTCAGTACTGATCTATGTACAAATGGCTGTAAATCAGGAAAATATAGTTGGCTCACTGGAAATTGACTCTCAAGAAGTTGAGGCAGATAGCGAAACGATTGAACCAGTCAACGAAGAAGCGGGTCCGGAACCAAAGCCAGGAGCAGTAGGAACAGCTGACATTTCAGAAGACGCAGAGTATTCTCATTTAGTAGAGACTTCAAAGCCATTCTGGAATGTTTTTCCTATCAACAAACCCGGTGTTTCAGCAGAGAACTGGCACACTATTCTAGTGCAGAACCGCTTCAAAATTGACTACACCATTACTCCACTTTCCCAGAGGGACTGGCATCTTGTCAGGATTAACAATTCTATACGAGTTCAGTTCCGCTCTGAACTGGCGGCAATAAAAGACATTCTTTACCGCAAAAAACGGGGTAAGTTTTCGGTTCAACTGGTTTCAATTGAAGGTGGACAGTTTCAACTGGCAGTTTCTTTGATGAGTCGACTTCTGCATGCCGGACACTATGCATATCTTCATCGGACAGATGCAGAATTTGATGGGAAATTCTGGTATCGAGTAAGAGTGGGATTTTTTAAAAATCTTGAAGATGCCCTCACTACAGGCAAAAAAATATTTGAAAAATTTAAGGATGAGGAATTGTTTTCTGAAAACTTCATTCCCGTCCAGCCAGGCCCACAAGAACTTTCACGTCCGGTGATTGATCTAAGACAGCCTTTGAACAAGCCGTGGGTTATTGAACTTCCTCTTTACGATGTGCAGAATAAGGCGCTGAACGATCTTGCTGAATTAAATACAGAAATCGACTTCAGTTATATTTCACAAAAGCTGAAATCTGCTTCATCAGGTAAGCTGGCGTATCGGATACGGATAGGATTTTTTGAAACAAAGAGAGAGGCAGGAGGAATGATTTACAGACTAAAAAAGAAGTTTCCGAAATTAAAAAGAATGAAGCGAGTACATTTATGAAAAGAGCTTCAGTAAGGTTGTTAAGTGGATAGGTCTGTAGAACGACCCATAAATTAATTTATAAAAAGAGGTCCCGTATCAGTTTTCTGCACCGGATTGGTTTTGCTGCCATTCCAGCGAGAGTTGCTGTGCCTCAGCAATTTGAGTACGGGTCATACGTTTTTTAACCTCGTTTTTCATTTCTCTTGCATTTTCGTTGCCCCGTGCTGCAGCCAGGTTAGCCCATTTATAGGCTAAAACAAAATTTTCCAGTATCCCTTCACCTGAGGCATACATAACAGCCAGATTGAGCTGTGCTTTTGTATTCCCCTGCTCGGCAGCTTTTTTATACCAGAATACAGCTTGGGAAGAATCCTCATTTATTCCAGTACCGTATTTATACATAACAGCTAGATTGAGCTGTGCTTCAGTATCTCCCTGCTCGGCAGCTTTTTTGTACCAGTATACTGCCTGGGTATAGTTTTCATCAGTCCCTTTTCCATACTCATACATCTGACCAAGATTTAACTGTGCATTTGCATCACCCTTCTCAGCAACTTTTTTGTACCAGAAAAAAGACTGAGAATAATCCTCCGCGGCAACTTTTCCGTTTTGGTAGATAATACCGAGTTTCAGCTGTGCATTTGTTTCTCCATTTTTAGCAGCATTTTTATACAGGCTAATCGCCTGAGAATAGTCTTGTTCCACTCCTTTACCGTTTTCGTGCATCCAACCCAGTCTAGTCTGTGCTTCAGAGAGTCCCTGCAAAGCCGCACTTTTGTACCAATGTACTGCATTGGTATAATCCTGTGTTGTACCTTTTCCGTACTCATACATTATTCCTACGTTTAACTGCGCGTGTGCGTCACCCTGCTGGGCTACTTTTTTGTACCAGTAAAAAGACTGGGTGTAATCCTCCACAGTACCATTGCCGTTTTTGTAGATGATGCCGAGTTTCAACTGTGCTTTTGTGTTACCCTGCTCAGCGGATTTTTTGTACCAGTAAATTGCCTCTTTAAGATCAGCTTCAATTCCTTTGCCGTTTTCATACATCCAGGCAAGACTGGCCTGTGCTTCTGGATGTCCCCGTTCAGCCGATTTCTTGTACCATGTAACTGCTTCTTCATAATCCTGTTCTACGCCCTTGCCGTATTGAAACATAAATCCCAGATTTAACTGTGCGCCTGTGTCTCCCAAGTCAGCAGCTTTTTTGTACCAGTAAAACACTTGTGTATAATCCTTGCGGACACCCTTCCCGAATTTGTAAAAAAGTGCGAGGCTCAACTGTGATGTTACGTCGTCCTGTTCTGCAGCTTTTTCATACCATAAGATAGCCTCTGTATAATCCTGTTTCACACCTTTCCCATATTCGTACATCAGGCCAAGATTGGTCTGGGCTTCGGCATATCCTTTTTCAGCAGGTTTTTTAAACCAATAAACCGCCTGTGTGTAGTTTTCCTCTACACCTCTTCCGTATTTATACATAATACCAAGATTCAATTGTGCTTCTGCCTGTTCCTGATCCGCAGCTCTTCTGTACCAGTAAACGGCCTTTTTGTAATTAACTTTAATCCCTTTACCATTTGCATACATAACACCCAGATTCAACTGTCCTTCAGCCTGCCCTTTTTCGGCAGCTTTTTGATACAATGAGAAAGCATGTTGATAATCCTGAGCCACTCCTTTCCCGTTTTCATACAACCAGCCGAGATTAGTTTGTGCAGAAGAGTGCCCTGTTTTAACTGCCTTTTTCAGCCAGTAAGCAGCCTTAATGTAGTCTGTTTCCACACCTTCACCGTTTCTATAGACAACACCAAGATTTAACTGTGCATTTGCATATCCTTGTGAAGCTGCTTTCTCAAACCAGAAAACTGCCTTAGATTGATCTAGGTCAACTCCAAGGCCTTTTTTGTACATTATGCCGAGATTTAACTGTCCTTCAGCCCTACCCAGGTTTGCGGCTTTTTTATACCAAAAAACCGCCTGAGTGTCATTCATTTCAACACCTTTTCCGTTTTCGTACATCCAGCCAAGATTTGTCTGTGCACCGGAATGTTTTTGTTCTGCAGCTTTTTTGTACCAGAGAAGGGCCTTTACGAGATCCTTCTTTACACCTTCACCGTTTTCGTACATCCACCCAAGTGCATACTGAGCATTTGCATTATCCTGTTCTGCAGATTTGTTATACCAGTAAGCCGCCTGTACATTGTCTTCTCTTACGCCTTTGCCAAAGTCGAACAAATTTCCAATATTGAACTGCGCAGCCGCGTCTCCTTGCGCAGCAAGAGGTCCCCATGCTTTGATAGCAGCGGAGAAGTCTCCCCGTAGATGGGCCTCATAACCCTTCTGAAAATTGCCTGCTGCAAACGAAAAAACTGGCAGAAACAGACAAAGAAAAATTGTATTGAAAATTCGCTTGAGCAACCCCCTCATGAAATAAACAGGGAATACCGGAACTATATTTTGAGACATGATATTTTTTTGAGTTTTTAGATAACTCATTTTATAACATTAATTGCAGTATTTTACAAGATTGCTGATTTCAGAAATGTGGTGATTAGCGAAAAATATTTTTCATGGTAAGTTGGATAGTTGAAGACTGAAGTCGGAAAAAACTCATTAAAGAGCCGCTCCCTTTTTTCCAGATTTCATTTCAGTTTAACCCCATTACCCCACTTTGCAATGATATTTCCGTCTCTGTCGAACCAGTTGATGTCCCATGGAGCATCTTCTCTGAACTCACCCACCCATTTTTCACCATCCGGAAAATAGAAGGTTCCCATACCGTTCCAAGATCCATCCGTGTACTCTCCAACATACCTTGTTCCATTGCGATAAATTAAAGTTCCCTTGCCGTTGGGTCTGTCGTTTTCAATTTCCCCTTCATATTTTCCACCTTCATCTTCAACTCCATTTTCATACCAGATCCATTTCCCTTTTTCTTTACGGGTAAACAAAACTCCCACCAATTTTTTTTCAATTATCTCAACGCCGTCAGTATACCTGGAAATTATCTTATCGTCTTTGTCGAATTCAGTAACGTTCCAGGGTTTATTTTCTTTGAACTCACCCACACTTTTTTTACCTTCAATAGAAGTAAAGGTTCCTTGACCATGAAATTTACCTTCTTTGAATTCTCCTTCATAGATACTTCCTGATGGATAGGTAAATGTTCCCCATCCGTTGGGTTTGTCGTTTTCAATTTCTCCTTCATATATATAATCCTTTTCTTCGTCACCTGCCTCAAACCATTCCATACTTCCAAACTCCTGACGAAAAAACAAAACTCCTTCTTTTTTATTGTCAATCAGCAAAACTCCATCTGCATATTTGGCAATTATTTTTCCGTTAATGTCGTATTTTGTAATGTTCCACTCCGCATTTTCTTTCCACTCTCCAGTCATTTTTTCTCCGGAAGTAAAAATGAAGGTTCCCTGTCCGTGTTGCATTCCGTCGTGCCACTGACCCATGTATTTCGTTCCATCAGAAAATAGGGCAACTCCCAAACCCTCTGGTTTTCCCTCTTTTATTTCACCTTTGTATTTTTGCTGTGTTTCATCATCACCAAAACTCTTCCAGACCTTTCCGGAAGATATTTCCCAAAGATATAAGATACCGGTTTCTTTGGATTGAGCCAAAATGGAAGTAGAAAAAAATGGAACTGCAAAAAAGATTGAAGTAAACAAAAGGGTAAATAAAAGTAAAACAGAAAATTTTTGTTCCATACTGATCTTAATTAGTTTGTTTTGCACAGTATTGATTTTGTTTTGTTTCAACGAGTTTAGTAAATTATGCTCTTTCCATTCTCCATATTAACAAATGTTTTAGAACAGACACAGAATTATTTCGTTAGCAGGAGAGGTGGTGTTAATTGAATCCATTTTTATGATTATTAATTTTTATCAATCAGAAAGAATTAGTTTCCCCTCTCTATTTTTCTTTCCATCCTTCCATTTTCCTATAAGCTTTGCCCCATCGGGATAAGTGTAAGTTCCGTTACCATGGACCTTCCCATCCTTCCATTCTCCAGCAAATATATCGCCATCAGAAAAAGTATATGTACCTTGTCCATGTTTTTTCCCATCCCTCCAGTTTCCCTCATACCTGTCTCCATCAGAAAAGGAATATACTCCTTCACCATGTTTTTTCCCCCTTCTCCATTCTCCCACATACCTGTCTCCATTAGGGAAATAGTATGTACCATCACCGTGTTTTTCCCCTCTCTTCCAGGCTCCGACATATTTAGCATCCTGAATTTTTGGTTTCCCCTGATGCAGCATTTCCCAGATAATTAGAGCAAATACTATACTTTCACCCCATCCCTGAATCATGACTGGCAGCAGTAATACTGAAGATTTAGTCTCGCTGTAACGAGTGAAGGTTCCTTGTCCATCCGGTTTCCCTTTTCTGGCTTCACCTTCGTATATCCCATCCTTTTCCTCATCGCCATCTTCATGCCAGCCCCATTCGCCAAATGATTCACGGTAAAAGAAAACGCCTTTTGCAGAGTCGTTGCTTTTAGTTGCACAGGATATTGTGCTCAGACAAACACATGTAATCTGCAAAATAATTATAATATTTTTCATTTTTCTCTCAAAATCAAAACTAAAACACTCGTTCAGCTTTGTCCGCAAAATTTTATATGATTAAATATATATTCAATCATATATCATAATGAAAATACTCAGACGAAGTTCCACGGAAGCTGAACTCTGAGACATTATCAAGCTCTCCGGGATTTGGATTAATGTTGACTACAACGGCTCCGGAAAGTCGTGCCTGTTCCGCCAGCCATACTGGAGTGTGAATTACACCTGCGGTTCCAATCACAAGTAAAATGTCACAGCTACTGCATGCACTAACAGATTCCGGAAGTGGGTAGTCATCATAGCTCTCGCCTATAAAACAGACATGAGGTCGCCAACCGCATAATTCTTCATCCTCCGGAGGTGATTCGACCCAAGATTGCGGCAAAGGTCTTCGTTCTCCGGTTTTAAGATTTCTCATTTCCCGAATGCAACCATGGATTTCAAAAACTTTCTGACTGCCGCCCTTGCGGTGCAGACCGGAAATGTTCTGAGTAACAATTCCGTTGAATTTTTCACCTATTTCAGCTTCAAGTTCAGCCAGAGAAAAATGGGAGGCAGCAGGAGGGGTTGCGTGGTAGCTGACAAATCGCTTCAGGTACCAGCGCCATTGACGGATCGGTTCTGAATTGAGTGCATCCACAGAAGCAAGATAAACCGTCTCTTTATCTTCATAATATCCTTTTTCACCGCGAAAGGAGGGGAGTCCGGACTCAACGTCAATTCCAGATCCGGTTATCACAGTTACATTGGAACGTCCTTCCCTCAAACCGGATAGTGTGAATTCCCTGGGAAGCTTATCCGGCATGTTTCAGGTTTATTTCAGAGTTTGCAAGAAAATATGGAAAAACTGAAAAGAATTTTTGATGAATTTTATACCAGGTAGAGATATTTACTTCAATCTTTATTCTATTGTTCACTTTCTTTTTTTGGGCAATTAAACATCCATTTAATACCAAACTTATCAGTTAACATTCCAAATTTATCACCCCAAAACTGTTCTTTCAGTGGCATCGTTGCCTGTCCGTCCTGTTTGAGTTTTTCGTAAGTTAGCTCCATTTTGAGAGGATCCTCGAAACCTAAACTCAGATGAACACATGAGCTATTTGTTTTAGAACTTTCTGTACTGTCGAAATTGTCAGGGGCTAAAATAGAGATTCCCCAAAACTTCAATTCTACATGCACTATTTTATCTTTACGAGATTCTGGAACCTCCATTGGAGAATCTCCGTATCTTCCCATTAAACCAATTTCGCCGTTGAATCATTCTTTATAAAAATTGACTGATTCTTCACAGTTACCTTTAAACATCAAGTAAGGTGCAAATTTTTCCATTTTCAAATCCTTCCCTTCAAAGTAAATTATTTTTTTCAGTCACTGAATTCTCAAGCAGGATTAAACTGCTCAAGCGAAACTTCCAGGAGACATTTAAATTCACGGGCAAAATCGACAGATATACGTGCATGCACAGCGCCCTGTTTATCAAAAAAACGCTGTTCACCACGAATTCCTAAAGCTCCCTCGTGCCATACATTGGGATGGATGTATAGACCCTCGTGACCACTGAAATGAAAACACACAAAATCTTCGGGACTTATATCGTCCCCCGGAAGAGCCAAAGGAACGACGAACGGTTTTTTCGTTTCAGGAAAGAAGCACTGACCACCATCCGGATGATAATTGGCATGCCACACCAAGAGGGTTTTTGGATCCCGTGTATGATGTTCATCAGCCTTCTTTGGTTCAGTACCGTATCCTAAAATGTAGTGACCACTTACTGCAGAATTGCGTCCGTAAAGAATATCTCCCTTCCATTCACAGATAAAAAGTCCTTCCGTTGTTCCCCCCTCATCACCGCAGTCCGGATC
>OFKF01000006.1_pt1 | contig 16513 bp, 15 predicted proteins | sample 1540501 | NCBI WGS metagenome assembly OFKF01 (sample SAMEA104347370, study PRJEB22522) | marine metagenome | biome: marine biome; feature: marine water body; material: seawater | collected 2015-09-01T00:00:00Z | depth 1002 m
TACAAAACGTGTACTTCGTAAAAAAGCAATGGTATCTGCTGCAGACTCCAATTCTGTAGATATGATGCTTCCATACGGATAAACTGAGATTAATTTTTATGAGAGTTAAAAGAGCAGTTCACGCCAGAAAGCGAAAAAAATCTCTTTTTAAGGCGGCTAAAGGCTATCGTGGAGGACGGAGTCGTCTTTTACGTACAGTTAAAGATGCAGTTGATCGTTCAAGAGAGTATAGCTATCGTGACAGAAAAGTGAAAAAACGGGATTTTAGACGACTTTGGATAGTGAGAATCAATGCTGCTGTCCGTTTACATGGAATGAACTACAGTCAGTTCATTTATGGATTAAAAGCTGCGGACATTGAAATGGATCGCAGAACCTTGGCATATTTAGCCATGGAAGAACCTACATTGTTTGCCCAAGTAGCCGAGGAAGCAAAAACAAAACTGGCAGCATAATTTGTTGAGCGCATCTTCTCCTGATGCGCTTCTATCTAACTTATCCGTCCATTGCTATTTCCGAATTGATAATATTCCTGACACCATTCGCAATGGTGTTGAGCCAGTCCTTCCCTTTTTGTTTCCCCTCTATATCCATTCCTTTGATTATAACTGTGTAATCCAACTTACCTTCAGCTAATTTTCGAGCAATAGCGTTAGTTAAGGATTCCGGAATCAACAATTCAAATGCTTTTGGTGTTGCCAATTGTTGTTGAATTTTTGGCCATTTTTCCAACAATTGTCTTTGTTCTGCAGTTTCTTTTTTTGACATTTTATTGCTGCCGCTGAATATGCTTAGAGATCCTTCCAAAGCTTCCACATAACGACCCAACTGGAAAAGACGTTCTTTATAATTTAATTCAACTATATTCAGTCCTGATTCATAAACGAATTTTTGTTCCGTTGTTTGGGAAATACAACCAATACGTACTTGCTGATACCAGTGGAATAATGCAGTCAACTCCGCAAGCACATCAACCTGTTTTGTTACAATCCCCACTGCTCCTGAAAATATTCGCGGTTCATAGTCAATTTTGCCTTTTGGTAAAGAATGTCCAAAATTCAATCCCGGCGACAGTGTACCATTGCTTCTGGATCCAGCCGCAGTCATCACACCGAAATCTGCCTTGATCGGCCCCAAAAGAGTATTGTTTCCTCCAATAAAAAGACGATCCTGATCCAAAAATAAACCCTGGCAGACATCACCAAATAAAGACGCAGTTGCTTTATCGCCCCTGATAGTAAAATTAAAATGAATACTCCCGCTGCCAACTTCACTAAAATAACCCAGTTCCGGTCCAGTGCCTCCAGAAATCAGGGCATCACAAAAATTAATATTACTTCCCAAAGTGGTCCAGGGGAAAAGCACTGTCATTTTTGTATCAGTATGTTGGGCAGAGGATGAGTCTTCCTCATAGAGCGATCCCTTCCGGACTCGGAATCCGAATCCGGTTGTAAAATCATTAATCATTGTTTCTTTACCCAAAAAAACTGCATTTTCCGCAACTCCTGAGCCGAGTATAGTTTGAGGGCCTACAACTGTATCTTTTAGAGTTACAGGTCCTAAATTTCCTACAATAGCATTTTCCCCAATCCAACTATTTTCTATAGTAGCAGGACCGCTCAATCCAATATGGGCTGAGGAATGAATTTGTGTTTTTGCTCCGGAGATCCTGGAACAAGGATGGATGATGCATCCCGGAAGAATATTTTCAGGTTCTACATCCCGAGAAATGAAAACAGAACTGGAATCCAGAACTTGAACTCCTCTTTCCTGGAATTTACGGATTTCTTCAATACTGTAATATTTTGATTCGTTCTCATTCATTTTACAAACTCTCACTTAATAAACACACTGGCTTAATTACGGTATATTCCTGATAAAAATGACCGTGCATCGGGGCTGGATAGATACAACTTGCCAACAGAAAATCCCCAAAGGATAAGACTTTATTGTTGACCTTCAAAGATGTTTACTGAAATTACACCACGGTCAATCCCCCGTTTTCACTGCAAGGGTGTCCGCAAATCCTTAATCATGATCGAAACGCTGTTTATATGATCGACAGCTCTGAAAAATCCTCCGTTCACAATACCATTTTTAAAAGCAAGTGTTATAAAATTACTCATATTTTAATGAAATTTGAGAATTGATTTCGCAAAGACTTTGAACAAGATGCTCAAAGTCTTGAATGTTTGGTTTAGCCTGAACGCTCCAACCAAAATCCCGCACTGCCTTTGCAGTAATTTTACCGAGACAGGCAATTTTTGGTTCTGCAGTCAATGACTCCCAAAATCCAGTTGGTAATATTTGGTGAAAGTTTTGAACAGCAGATGGACTTGCAAACAAAATCCAATCCAATTTTTGCTGCTCAAGCTCAGCCAGCAAAAAAGTGTAATCTCCTGCCACAGGGACATTCCTGTAAACTGGAGTTAAAATGATTTGAGCCCCCATTTTTTGCAGGGAATCCCGCAAGATTTTCCGCGGAGATTCAGCTTGAATCAACCAACATCGTTTTTCAAATAAATCATGCTGCTTAAAAGCATCAATCAGCCCCTCGCTTTGAAAATGTTCTGGAACCAGTTCCGGAGTAATCCCATTGTCAGTCAGAACGGAAGCAGTTGCCTGGCCGACGCAGGCAGTTTTGATAGACGAAAATAATTGTTGAGCAGAAACCTCCAAATCATTAAGACGACTCAAGCAGTGAGTTACCCCATTTCTGCTGGTGAAAACAGCCCAGTCAATGTTTGAAATTTGCTGAACAGTTTCATCAAACGACTCCCATGATTCTGTCGGAATTATTTGAGTCATTTGTGCAGTAAGTACTGAAGCCCCCTGAGATTCTAGCATTCCGGTAAGTGAAGATTCAGTACTGTCCTGACGGGTTACCAGAAAACGTAGTCCTGCCAGCGGGAATTTTTCTGAATGCTGGTACGAGACGGATGTCATGGTAACCTAAGAACCGAAATAGTGGCTTTCAATTTTTGATATTTGCGGATTGCGTTCCGGAGATTTCAGTGGTATAGGCTCCTTGTTCCTGATGACCAGATAGTAGATAAAATAGAATACTGGACCCAATCCAACTGGTGTGTAGAACAACACAAAAAACCTGACAATGCTGACTGGAATGCCCACCGTTTCTGAAAAGTCTGCACATACACCAAACCACCTTTTTCGTTGTGCGGGACGTTCCGGAAGAGTCCCTTTATATCTCCTGTACAGTCCATATACTGTCCATAACTCAAAAAACAGTGAAGATAAACCAACCAGGAGAAAAAGTAAATTCATCAAACTCGACTGTGAAATTAAAATTAAACGCCTTCTATAGCTTGCCGATAAGCTTTACGGAATCCACGTGTCAGTAATTCTTCAGTGGTAAGACTGTAATAAACTGACATTTCATCCAAAAGTGAATAAAAATCCATTTTCTCCGAAATAGTTTTCTGCCGGATAATTTGATGCAATTTTAGCTGCAACTGATCAAAATGCAATTTTGTTTTCTTCTTCACTTCATGTAATTACTGTGTTCAATTTTCTTGAAGAAAAATATAACGTGAGCCGTTACTGGTTCTGATCAGCAGGAGTATTCCTTTTCCCTGATCAATGTCATTGATAATTTCTTTGAAAGTATCAATGTTACTGACAGCTTGACGTTCTGCTTCCTGCACAATCATTCCAGGGAGCAACCCAGATTTTTCTGCCGGGCTTCCGGATTTAACATTACTAATCACAACACCAATCCCAGGTTCAATTCCAAGCTGTTTGGCATTTTCTTCTGTGAGTTCTTCTACTGTCATGCCCAACAGCTCTAACTGTTCGGGAGTTTGAGTCGGCTCCGGCAAGGTTTTCATCCTCCCAATTTTCTTTGGACGTTCATCCAGCTTCAGTTTCAAAAGAACGGTTTTTCCATCCCGGATCAGTTCCATTTCAATTTCAGCGAAAGCCCCGGCGTTTGCAATTTCGTTGCGCAGATGGTTACTGTTTTGGATCAGTTTGTCATTGATTCTGATCACGACATCTCCTTTGCGCATGCCAGCTTTTTGAGCTGGAGTATCCTGCATAATTCCAGTAATCAGGCTACCTTTGGTACTTTTCAGCTTAAAAGCTTTAGCCAGATCATGGCTGACATCCTGGATTCCTACTCCCAACCAACCCCTGGAAACAATGCCTTTATCTATCAAGTCCCGCATGATTTTGCGGGCCATATTTATAGGCACCGCAAAACCAATGCCCTGATAGCCGCCGCTTTGACTAAAAATTGCGCTGTTGACTCCGATAATTTCACCACGCAGACTGACTAAGGGACCTCCGCTATTTCCGGGATTGATGGCAGCATCTGTTTGAATAAAATTTTCATATTCATTGATGCCTACATTGGATCGACCTTTGGCACTGACAATTCCGTAAGTGACTGTCTGGATTAGTCCGAATGGGTTCCCTACTGCAATCACATCTTCACCAACAAGTATTTTATCTGAATCTCCCATTGGCAGCACCGGAAGTCCATTACCTTCAATCTTCACAACTGCAATGTCCGACTCAGGATCTGTTCCAACGAGCTTTGCCTTCCTTTCATCTCCATTGTATAGTACAACCAATATCTCGTCTGCTTCGCCGACAACATGGTGGTTGGTCAGAATGTAGCCCTCTGCATCTATTATTGAACCGGAACCCATTCCTTTTTGTCGAAATTCACGATTTGGCTGTTCTCGTTTTTTTGGTTGTTGATTATCTGGAGGTTGGAGTTCCGGGAAAAAACGTCGAAAAAATTCATCGTTGTAGAGTTCTCTTGGATTGTTGAGAGCACGGCCATCAGGACTACGCATAATTTTTTCGACTTTGATATGGACAACAGCTTTTTGAACATTTTGAACAAGAGCTGCACGTGTTTTAGATGCACGAATCATTTGTTCCAAGTCATCAGAGGTTTGGGTAAAGGCAGGAGTAACCCAGAAAAAACCAGTGATCATAATCAATGTGAATATCTTGTAATATTTTTGCATTTATTTTTTTCTCAATAGTTAAAATTAATAATGTTTTTTTATGAATATTATCATATCCTGCTTTGTTAGTATCTTCCATCGATTTTTTGTTACAAATTGTATGCAAAATAAAAGAAGTGCTTTTTTTGCTGGACTTATATTGTTCTATGGCTAAATTAGTATTGTATTGTTGTACAGCAATGAACTTGTTTATATGGAAACCCGATACTTTGTTGGGCAACCTGTTAAAATAATTTGAAGAGGAATGATGAGTGAAATACCAAAAGACAATCTCTACACTCGCGACCACGAGTGGATAAGAATAGAGGGGGAAAAAGCAGAAATCGGTATTACTGACCATGCACAAAAAGCATTGGGTGACATCGTTTTTGCGGAGCTTCCAGAAATTGAAGACGAAATTGATGCCGGTGATGAATTCGGTTCGGTTGAATCTGTAAAAGCAGTCTCTTCGCTTTTTATGCCTGTGAGCGGTCGTATAATCGCAGTTAATACTGAGTTGAAGGATAGTCCTGAATTAATTAACGAAGAATGCTATGACGATGGCTGGGTGATACGCATAGAGCTTTCAAATCCAGACGATTCAGCAGAATTGTTATCGCCTGCAGATTACGAAGAGTTCTTACTTGACGACGAAGCCTGAACTCTGTGTACAAATATCCAGAAAGTAAATGAGGAAAAAACATAAAAACATCTTATTCATCACTGCAGATCAGTGGCGCGGTGACTGTCTGGGATGTATTGGACATCCGGTAGTGCAAACACCAAATTTGGATCAACTGGTCAGACAAGGAGTCCTATTTCGTAAGCACTTTGCTCAAACAGTACCTTGCGGGCCATCCAGGGCTTCCTTATACACCGGACTGTACGCAATGAATCACCGTTCAGTAAATAATGGTACTCCTCTGAACAATCGGTTTACGAACATTGCCCGAGAAGTGAGGAAATGTGGTTATGATCCAACATTGTTCGGCTACACTGACACTACAGCAGACCCTCGAAAATTACATCAGCAGGACCCCTTGCTCAGCACATACGAAGGGATGATTCCCGGAATGAGCAGCGGAGTGACTTTGACGGACAACCAGCTTCCGTGGATTGCTGATTTGATAACCAAGGGTTATGATCACTCATTGAATCAGTACACTGTTTTTGATCCTATTCTAAACTATCCCGGAGCAAAGGGACGTGGAGCGACATTTGCGCCTCCAGTGTACCCGGATAAAGACAGTAATGTAGCTTTTTTGACAGATGAGTTGCTGAAGTGGTTAAGTGTTCGTGAGGACGAAAACTGGTTTGCGCACCTTTCCTATCTGAGTCCGCATCCTCCCTGGATTGCACCGGAAAAGTATAACAACATGTATGACCCCTCGGAGGTGCCAAAACCAATCCGCAGGGAATCGCTGGAGGAGGAGGGCCGGCAGCATCCTCTTCTCAAAATGCTTCATGAACTAATTCCACGCAGCTTGTTTTTTAACGACAAGCTTATCGAGCCTGCTGCATTGATGAGTGATCTGGATGTTTTGCAGGCACGTGCGACCTATTATGGATTGATGTCCCTAGTTGATCATCATTTGGGAAGAGTTGTTAATTATCTAAAAAAGTCAGGTCAATATGAATCTACCCTCATTATTTTCACTAGCGACCACGGAGAGCAACTAGGAGATCACTATTCATTTGGTAAATACGGATATTTCGATCAGCCTTATTCTATTCCTCTGATCATACGGAACCCGGAAATTACAAAACAAACTTCCGACAAATCTGCGGTGATAGGAACACAGGTTGAATTATTCACTGAAACCATTGATGTGATGCCAACGATCCTCGATTGGCTGGAAACAGAAATTCCTGAAGAATGCGATGGAAGATCCTTGCTACCTTTTTTGCAGGGCAATATTCCGGATAATTGGCGCACAGAAGTTCACTGGGAATATGACTTTCGGAATATCGGTTCTTTTCAACCGATGATAGAGCAGCAATTAGGATTGTCTCCGGATCAGTGTTCACTTACCGTTTTGCGTGATGAACATTACAAATTCGTCCATATGACCGCCTTGAAGCCCCTTTTGTTTGATTTGCAGAAGGATCCGGAAGAGTTTATAAACCGCGCCGATGATCCAGGATACCAGGATATAATGTTGAAATATGCTCAGAAAATGCTCTCGTGGCAGATGCTACATCGAGACCGTACTTTGGTAAATATGAACATGGAGTCCGGCAACCTTGTGAATTGGAAAGGTCCGAGGATTCTGAACAAAGTAGGGGAATGATGCAGAAAAAATTAGTATCAAAAGATATGACCTGTTCAGTAGTTCGTAATGTAATTGATCTTGAAGGTTTGCGACATCGTGCACAACATCCTCAAGCTGGAGCAGTCATAATTTTTTACGGAGATGTGCGTAACCACAGTCAGCAGCAGGAAGTCTCGTTCCTAGAATATGAAGCACATGAGAACATGGCCCTAAAACAAATATCAATGGTAATTGATGAAGCCCGGCAAAAGTGGGTACTTCATTCAGTAGAAGTTATTCACCGTCTCGGTAAACTTGCTGTGAAAGACTGTTCAATCGCCATTGCCGTAGCAACTTCTCACCGAAGTGATGCTTATGCAGCAAGTCGATATATCATTGATACTATTAAACATTCTGCCCCAATCTGGAAAAATGAACATTTTGTTGACGGTGTTTCCGCATGGAGCAAAGGCTGCGAAGCATACAGCGTTGTTGAAGAAACTGCTGAACCTCCGCCTGCTGTGAATAACCAGGTTCCATGATGCAACTTCAAGTTATCCGCCAAGACAAATCAAAGCACCCCTTCATGAGGGGAATGCTGGCCCACAAACTGATGCAACGTGGATTATCCTTTGATCAGGCATATCAAATTTCCAAAGATGCAAAATCTTATTTCCAGGAGCAAACTGAAGTTACTTCCGAATCATTGATGCAGTCAGTTGATGAATTGATTGTTGCCCGCTACGGTAAAGAACTCCTCAGGACGCTTACCTCGGAACTGTTTCCTTCTGGAAAACAAATCTGTGTTTTTCGTAGAAACGCAACCTCACCATTTTCTAAAGGATTATTAACCCAGTCGATCACAGCAGCGGGAATTAAACCGGAAGAAGCATACAAAATTGCTTTTGATCTGGAAGCAGATTTGATAAAAAAAGACATCCTGCGAATCAGCAAAAAGAAATTATTTGAGGAGGTTTTCAGCACTATAAAGAAAAAATATAGTCCTCATCTTGCTGGTTTATATAAATTAGCGAGTCGGATAGATGAACTTGACAGGCCAGTGATAATATATCTCGCTGGTGCTTCCGGTACAGGGAAATCAGTCATGTCCACTGTCTTAGCAGGAAGATTGGGTATCAACAAAATTACAGGTACGGATACTATTCGTGAAATAATGCGGCTCGTTTTTAAAAGGGATTTACTTCCTTCTCTCCACAATTCTTCAAGCAAAGCCGGAGTTGGAATGCCAAAGACGCTTGACAAAAATGCCAGATTAATTAGCGGATTTTGTTTGCAGGCCCAGCAGGTTAGTGTGGGAGTGAAAGCTGTAGTTGATCGTGCTGTAAAAGAGCGTACAAGTATGATTATCGAAGGTGCCCATTTGTTGCCATATATGCAGAAAACTTTGCAGGAAGGAACCAAGAGAGCCTATCACATTCCCATCACGCTTTCTTTGATGAATGACAAACACCACAAAGATCGATTTTTCGAACGTGGAAAAGGTAATGAGTTGAGAAAAAAAGAAGCCTATTTGCGAAGTTTTGAAAATATCCGATCTATTCATGAATATTGTATTTCAGAAAGTGAAAACAACGAGATTGAAGTTGTCGACAATGAAGATTTTGACGAAACAACAAACACGCTGATGCAATTAATCATAAATACCCTGCAGGAACAGGTGAAATCTACTCTTACATCCAAATCCTGACCTTTCTTTGTGCAAAGAATTCCTCGACTGCTATTGATATTTGACGGCATGGGGGATCGTCCGATTGTTGAACTGGGCGACAAAACACCTCTGCAGGCAGCAAATCTTCCAGTAATGGACCAGCTGGCATTGGAAGGGCAATGCGGGGTTGCAGATCCAGTCAGGTCTGGAACTGTTGCAACAACAGTTATGGGAACTTTGGCAATCCTGGGATATGATCCACATAGATTTTCAATTGCAAGGGGATTGATTGAGGCAATTGGCTGTGGCATGAAAATCATGCCCGGTGACGTAGCTTTTCGTGGGAATTGGGCTACACTGGATGACGAAGGAATGATTGTTGACCGTCGTGCAGGACGTATTCGTGAAGGCACAAAAGAATTGTCCTCCAGCCTATGTGGATTAAAAATTGATGATGTAAGTTTATATGTGGGTTCCGGAACTGAACATCGTGTAGCGTTAGTGATACGGGGATCCGGGCTTGGAGATTGCCTTTCTGGAAGTGATCCGGGAGATCACTTCCTCTCTGGTAAAAAACCTATACATCCGGAAGTACTAAAAAAAAATGACAAAAAAAGTTTGCGAACTGCAAAATATTTGCACCTATTTGAACTTGCGGCAAGAAAAATTTTAGCGCTCCATCCAGTAAATCTTGAACGAAAATCAAAAAGACTTTTACCTGCAAATTCGATTTTGACCCGAGAACCAGGACAAGTTCATGCTTTCCCAATTTTGAAACGCCCCTCCGGTTTAGGTTTGTCCGGTATTTGTGTAACAGGAGATGACACTATTCTCGGAATTGCCAAAGTCACAGGTATGGATGTCTGTAAAACTCCGGAAATGACTGCAAACCTGGATACTGATTTAAATAAAAAATTCGAAATCACTGCAAAATTGTTGAAGCAATATGGCGTTGTTGTCCTACATGTAAAAGGTTGTGACATTGCTGCACACAACAGAGATGCAGAAAAAAAGAAAGATTTTCTGGAAAGAATTGATACAGAACTTGGACGGTTTTTAGGAAAGTGGCCTGGTAAACTGCGTTTATGCATCACTGCCGATCATACAACTTGGAGCAAAGAAGGAGTTCACACGGATGATCCAGTACCAGTTTTGCTGCATGGGCGCGGTATTCGTGCTGACTCGATTAAAGAATTTAATGAAATTCAAGCTCTGAAAGGGCAATTGGGGCGTTTTAGAATGTATAAATTGTGGGAAAAGTTTTTTGCCTGATTATTCCCAGACCCGCTTCAGAAAGTACCTGAACTAAACAAAATTAATAAATTTCAGGCAAACATATTCCGGTTTGTGATTATTAACTTTTGTAGAAATAGCGTGATTCTCAGATCTCTTTTGATCCGTTATTTTAGTAAAACTTTTCGAATAATTTTAAACAAAGACATAATTTTCATAATTTAAACATTTCATGAGCGCAATCACTTTTGATCCTGAAAGTTCCTGGCAATCGTCTTTCACATTTAATCATGTCAAGTGCCTAATTGTCTGCAGGGGGCCGATTCGTTTAGAAACAATGAATATATTCAAAGAACTAGGGGCAACCTATGGCATGCTGCTTTCTGAAAAAGACAGCATCATTTTCCCGCAAACCCTTGCTCCAGAATTACGTGCAATTAGAAACCGCCGTAAACAGGTACATCATGTCCCAGATTACATGGGTGCCACAAAGGAGGAAAAAGTTGAGCGGATAGAACAGGTAATTGATATTTGTCATGAGAATGGTTACACGCATTTATTTGCAGGCTATGGCTTTATGGCAGAAGATGCAGAATTTGTAGAACGAATTGAGAATGCAGAAATTAGTTTCATTGGACCGAACTCCAAAGTAATTCAACAGGCCGGATCAAAGGATGAAGCCAAGCAGCTTGCGCGTACGCTAAATGTTTCCGTTACACCTGGAGAAGACAGAATAGACGCGCTGACTTTATTGCGTAAGGCAGGAAAAGCGCCGGATACATATTTCCCGAAAATTATCAAAAATCATAAACTGAGTCTTCCTGAAAACTGGCAATCCGAAGAACTTATTGATCAGGCAGTAACCATTTTGCAGGCTTCATATGCGAAGCAGATCGACCTGTTTACGATTGAAGAATTACAGCAAGAAACTGTTCGGCAAGTTGAGTCAATTTGGCTAGAAAATCCTGGTAAGCGCATACGCCTCAAACATGTGGGCGGCGGAGGGGGTAGGGGCCAGAGAGTCGTAACTTCTGTAGAAGAAATAGCTGAAGCTGTGATGTCAGTTTTGATTGAATCAAAAGCTGCAGGAGAGGGTGACAACAAGAATTTTCTCATTGAATTGAACATTGAGAATACCCGCCACAATGAAATTCAATTGCTGGGGAATGGAAAGTGGTGTATCGAACTTGGCGGACGTGATTGTTCTCTGCAAATGCACGAGCAAAAATTACTCGAAGTTTCTTTGACAGAAGAAATGCTGGAAGCAGCCGCACGTGAATATGAATCAGCAGGGAAAACCCCACAAGCCAAAGTGTTACGTTCTGATGCAAAAATGTTAAGTTCAATGTGCAAAGAGGCAGAGGAATTCGGCAAAGCACTGAATCTCGATTCGGTTTCAACTTTCGAGTGTATTGTCGAAGGAGATAAACATTTTTTTATGGAAGTAAACACACGGATACAGGTTGAACATCGAGTCACAGAAATGGCTTATCAGCTCCAATTTTCGAATCCTGACAATCCTGAAGATACTTTTGTTGTTAATTCCCTGGTTGCTGCAATGTTGTTAATAAATTGTTACGGAGAAAAGCTTTCTCGTCCTAAACGTTTGCCACGTTTTGTTTCAGGTGTTGAAGCCCGTCTGAATACGACAAATCCGGCACTAAAACCACATGCGGGAGGAGTTTTAAGAGCTTGGTCTGCTGCAACTGAAAATGAAATACGTGATGACCAGGGGATTGGGATAAGCAATCCTGATACAGGTCTATTGCAACCCTACAACTTGGCAGGTGCTTATGATTCAAACGTTGCTCTTTCCATTACACATGGAATTTCACGTCGGGAAAGTTTTGAGAAACTTACTGAAATTTTACGTTGTATGGAAGTCCGAGGACATGATTTGCATTTGAATGTCGATTTCCACTATGGCTTATTACACTGGCTGCTGGGCAACGATCCGATGCTTAAACCAAACACACGTTTTGTATCTTCGTATCTGGCACTTGCTGGAAAATTGAAAAACTTTTGTGATCAAATAAATCTGGATCTGGCCTGGAAGATTCAACGCGATCAGGTCCAAAAAAACTACGGCAGTGATGGGCTCCAAATTTATGATCAAAAAATAACTCTTATCTTGCGGCCTCTCAAAAAGTTGTTGAACAAGACTCACTTATTGATGGGCTGGCTTTCTTTTCAGAAATCAAAAAACCTTCACAGCAAACTTTCAACTTTCCAGAATCCTGTACAAACTTTAGCCGACCTTTATCATTTCTTACGTCTTGAGCAACATTCTGGAGTTCCTCCAAGTGAGCAGATCTGGAGCAACGATCAAAAATTACTGGAAACTGCCTCTGCTTTTTACAGTGAATTAAAAACCAGATTTGGAAAGACCAATTTATCATGGCAAGAGTTGAGGAAAATATTGAGTGCAAAAAAACCTCCTGCAAAATTTAAATTGGGTAAAAACTTAAAATTGTGGGATGGTATAAGTGCAGCCCACAAAGGACATCAAATGAGTATGGAATTATTGCAGCTTCCGTCAATTCTTGCAAAAAAAGCAGGTTATTATGATTTCCGAGGTAACAACACTCTGGAAGTAAAAATTCCTAAAGAATTTCAGGATCCTGAGTCTAATGCAGAATTGATTGCGAAGCTTGCACCCCCACCGTCTGCAAAGAGCAATGAAATTTTAGCATGGACAGGTGGGACATTTTATTCGCGCGAAACTCCGGAAGCAGGCGAATATGTCAGGGAAGGTCAGCATGTTGAAGAAGGAGACGTCTTAGGGTTGCTGGAAGTGATGAAAATGTTCAATCAAATTCGTGCGGAGTTCCCTGGAACAATTCGGAAAATTTGCATTGATGCCGGTACAGGAAAAATAGTTGCCCGGAGTCAAGTACTTTTTCAAATAGATCCTGACATTCTACTTGTAAGTGAAACTGAAGAAGAACTTTTCAAAAGGCAGCAAGAACAGACAATTTCCTTAATGCAGAGCATTTTTCCTGCCAACTGAAGTCCTGTATGATTCAGTTTGAACTTGAGGCAAAAGACCAAAATTCCCGTGCAGGAATTTTGAAAACTCTACATGGTACAATCCATACACCGGTTTTTATGCCGGTTGGAACACTTGGAACCGTCAAGGCCTTGACCCCGGAAGAGGTTAGTGAGTTGGGTGCCGAAATCATTTTGGGAAACACCTACCATTTGCATCTTCGTCCCGGTGATGAACTGGTACGCAAGTTGGGAGGTTTGCATCATTTTATGAACTGGGATGGACCTATTTTGACTGATAGCGGCGGATTTCAGATATTTTCATTGGCTAAACTGCTTAAGTTTGATCAGTCAGGTGTAGTGATACGTAGTCATATCGACGGTTCAAAAATAACTCTCACACCTGAAATTTCTATTGCTATTCAGCAAAACCTGGGGTCGACAATCATGATGTGTCTCGACCAGTGCCTTGAACTGCCTGCAACCCGTCAAGAAATAGAACGCTCGATTGCCCTGACTACCAAATGGGCACAACGTAGCAAAGATGCCAGCAGTCAAGGTTCAGGAGTTTCCGGAGAACAAGCGTTGTTCGGAATTGTTCAAGGTGGAGGCGAGTTGAATTTGCGTGAGCAAAGTCTGGAGCAAATGGTGAATATTGGCTTTGACGGCTATGCAATTGGCGGTTTGAGTGTAGGAGAAACAAAAGAGGAAATGTATAGCGTGGTCCATCATATTGCGGCAAAAATGCCTGCCCAAAAACCAAGATACCTGATGGGTGTCGGAGATCCGGAGGATTTGCTGGAAGGAATTGAAGCAGGAATTGATATGTTTGACTGTGTGATGCCAACCCGCAACGCCCGTAACGGCTCGCTTTTTACTTCACACGGAAAAATCAGTATTAAGCAAAATCAATACAAGGAAGATCCAGCTCCACTGGACCAGGATTGTGCTTGTTCTACTTGTAAGAACTATTCACGTGCTTATTTACGTCACCTGTTCAAAACCAATGAAATATTGGGTATGAGACTCAACACCTACCACAATCTGTTTTTTTATATCTCCCTCATTAAGCAGGCACGTAATTCAATCAAGGAGAAGCGCTTTCCAAATTTCAAAAAAACCTTCCTGCAGAAATACCGGAGCGGAATTGAAGGAGTTTAGAAATGTGCGGCAGATTTGTTATGATAGAGAGCGAGGAAAAAGTGATGCAGACTTTCGAAATCCAACAATCTGAAATGATGCTGGAACCCCGCTACAACATTTGTCCTGCTCAAGATATTCCTGTGATTGTCCAGCAGGACGGTTTACGTAGTTTGGAAATGCGTCAATGGGGTTTTATTCCTTTTTGGGCCAAAGAACCAACCCCCATGATCAACGCACGTGCGGAAACGGTTTCAGAAAAACCTTACTTTCGGCAAGCATTCCGGAAACAAAGATGCCTGATTCCAGCCACCGGTTTTTATGAATGGGCTAAAGAGGAAGGACAAAAACAACCCTATTTTATCAGCTTGAAATCGGAAATTCCTGATAAGGGAAATAGTATGATGGCATTTGCTGGATTATGGGATTCCTGGACATCACCTGAAGGAGAACTCAGGCGTACATGTACCATTTTGACAGTTGCAGCAAATTCATTAATGCAGAAAATTCATCACAGAATGCCAGTTATATTGACTCCGAATAACGGATTGAGCTGGCTTGATCTTTCCGGAACAGAAACCGCACCAGAAAAACTCCTTATTCCTCTTCCTGCTGAAAAAATGGAGGCGTGGAAAGTTTCCAGAAAAGTCAGTGTCCCCACATTTGATAATCCGGTCTGCTTGAAGAAGCTTGATGATTCAGTAACTGACGAAAAAAATCCTGAACCTCCTGAAGCACAAGCTTCACTTTTTGATTAAAGCTCTTCTACAATTTTGACTTTGTTGGAATGCTCAATACGGAGCAGAGAATTTGCTCCAGTGTTTTGAAGAGTTGCATGAAATTGATAAACCATTTTTTGGCGCAATGGCCTGAACTTAACGGTTAGTGATGATAATTTTTCAATTTTAACCACCTCTCCCTCATCCATCACTTTAACAAATAAGTAATTTGGAGTATTCAACTGAGCAACTGCCTGGAACTCAAGCTGCTTTGTTTCTCCTGAAATTTTTCCAGAAATTTTCAGTTCTGTACCAACTGCAAGCTGACGACTGGTTGTGACAATGAGTTTTGGGTTACCAGAGTTGAAATTCAGTTTTTCCCGCAAAGTGACCAATGCATCCAAACGTTCCTCATTAATTTTCTCTAAATCATTTAGAATTAACTCAAAAGTTTCAACATTAGTGCTAATTTGAAATACTTCCTTTTCTTTCGTCATCCGCGACATTTCCCAAAGTAAATTCAGTTCTACTTCAGTCAACTGATATTTCTGCGTCATCTCGGTTTTCAACTGAGTTTCAGCTAAATCATAAAGTCGTTTCTTAAATCCATCAATTTGATCCTGATCTGAAGTGTAATAGATGTTTAGATTACCTCTATCTGTATCCTCCCAAAAAGTTGGTCCGGAAAAAAGTAGGCGGTTTGAAGTCATTTCTATGACTTGAGAAAAAGTTGCTTCTCCTAAAGCCTGAAGATCATCCAGTACGTCTTTGGCAATACGTTCTACAAAATCAGTCATTCCCTCCCGCTGATAGAATAAGGCCAGTCCAAATTGAAGAACACGCACACCATTGTTGATAAGTACTCCGCGGGCAAGATCTTCTTTATTAAAATCTGGAGGACTATCCACCTGAAGTATTTCACTGAGCATCCCATTCTGTATTTCTTTGTCCCAGTCATCATGATAAATCTGCTCCAGTACTTTTTTCATTTCTGTGGCAATCACATCCACTATGAAATACATTGCAGGACTGTTGCTTCCATGCTTAAAAATTTCTACTCCGTAAATCCGCAAATACATGAAACAACGCTTTACGTGATCTGTCTTTTTATGCTCCACCAAATATCTGATAAAATTTCCATAATAAAATCCAAGGTTATACAGGTTCCGCGGTTCATTGTTCCGGACACCATGCTTTATTGCAAAACGCAGTAATGTGTTGAAACGAATGATGATAATGTCAATCAATTCAGTATTATCCTCTTCAATTGCAGTTAAACCTAAATTAGCCATTTCACCTGCAACCATCGAAGATAAATCAAATTCACCATGTTCAAGTAAGCGAATATAAACATTGCCCAGCAGACGGAAGCATTTCTGTTCATAAAAACTTTGGTTACGTTCCATCTCTCCAAATTGCCCCACCATAGTTTTGAAAGAAATATCGGTGCGAACTTTTGGAGAAACTTTGAAGAAACCGGGAGCAATGTCACGTTTGAGCCGTATGTAATTTTGAAGGGTCACACTCATATCG
>OFKF01000007.1_pt1 | contig 16467 bp, 14 predicted proteins | sample 1540501 | NCBI WGS metagenome assembly OFKF01 (sample SAMEA104347370, study PRJEB22522) | marine metagenome | biome: marine biome; feature: marine water body; material: seawater | collected 2015-09-01T00:00:00Z | depth 1002 m
GGGCCGTCGGTTGTGTATAAGAGACAGGTTAAATGGTTTAATCCAAATAAAGGTTTTGGATTCATAGAACAGGACACTGGAGACGACCTTTTTGTCCATCAGTCTGAAATTCGGCAGGCAGGTTTTCGTTTCCTTAACCAAGGGGATCGTGTTGAGTTTGAAGTCGGAACAGGAAAAAAAGGACCGGTTGCTCTAAAAGTAACTCGTACTCAGGCGGCAGATCCAGAGAAATATCCCAATTTTAACGAAGAGCCTGAAGAGGCTCTGATTAATAAAATTTCTGAAACAAAATTAAACTAAAAATGAACAAGGAAAAACTCGTATTGGCTTATTCCGGTGGTCTGGATACTTCCGTTCTTGTCCATTGGCTTGCTCAACAAGGATATGAAGTAATTGCACTATGTCTTGATTTAGGGCAGAAAGTTGAAGATTTGGATGCCATCCTCGAAAAAGGTAAAAAAGCTGGTGCTGCAAAAGTACTGATCGAAAATGTTGAAGAAGAATTTGTACAGGATTACGTTTTCCCTTCCATTCATTGGAATGCGCTTTATGAAGGAACTTATTTGCTGGGGACTTCATTAGCACGGCCTTTGATTTCCAAAAAACAGATAGAAGTTGCAGGGCGGGAAGGTGCTGTTGCTGTAGCACATGGCGCAACCGGAAAAGGTAATGATCAGGTCCGTTTTGAGTTAAGCTATTATGCTCTCAATCCTAATATTCGTGTAGTAGCACCATGGAAAATTCCTGAGTTTTACAAAAAATATCCCGGTCGTACAGAATTATTGGCCTATGCGGAAAAATACGGTATTCCGGTCAAGGCTTCCAAAGAACAACCATGGAGTTCAGATGAAAATCTTATGCACATCAGTTTTGAATCTGGTATGTTGGAGGACCCCTGGCAAGCTCCACTACCGGAAATGTTCGAATTGTCACAGTCGCCGAAAGAGGCTCCAGTTGAGTCTCAGGAGATTCTGATTGAATTTCTAAAAGGAAATCCGGTCGCGGTTGATGGGGAAAAATTATCTCCGGCAAAATTGTTGACATATCTAAATGAATTGGGCGGGAGACATGGAATTGGCCGGATTGATATGGTAGAGTCCCGTTTTGTCGGCATGAAAAACAGGGGGGTGTATGAAACACCAGGTGGTACTATTTTACACATTGCACATCGGGCAATGGAGTCAATTACCTTGAACCGTGGTGTAATTAATCTCAAGGATTCACTAATGCCGCGCTTTGCGCAACTGACCTACGATGGCTTTTGGTTTTCACCTGAAATGGAAATTTTGCTGGAAATGGTGAAAAAAACTCAGGAACCGGTTAATGGTACAGTCCGTCTGGAACTTTACAAAGGCAACTGCATGGTGACTGGCCGTAAATCACCAAACAGCCTCTATGATGAGGATATGGCAACAATGGAAGCGGACCAGGGTACTTATGATCCACAGGATGCCATTGGTTTTATCAAACTTCATGCCCTGCCGTTACGTATTCAAGCAGGTTTGAAAGCTAATTCTAAAACTTAGAGCCGGACTTTACTCAAACTATTTTCCAACCTGGTAAGAAGAATGAAGCTGCAAAAATTATTTCCTCTACTCACTGTGGTATTTTTCCTTTCCACCTGCATTTTGCTGTATCTCCTTTATTTTTCTGTTCCACAAACTTTACCAATCTCACAGTCGGCCCAGATCGAAATTACTGTTCCAGAACAAACAGTGATTTCTCCTGAAAAACCTCAAATTTCAGAGGAGGAAATTCAACGTTTACTGGATATTGAAAACGAACAAAAAGAACTTGTATTACTCTTTGAACGTGTTTCTGCTGATCTGAAAGAAGCCTCTGGTTCCAAACAAATTCTGAATCAACTTTCCTTGGGACGTTTTATTTTGCGGGATTTCGAAAAACGTTTTTTGAACAATAAGCTTTTCCGCAAAGCTGGAGGGTTTTTAAGTTTCATGAGGGAAAAAACAAAATCTTATTTGAGCTCAGGAAAACTTGGTGTAAATCCTGCTGGAATCAAAAAGAAAGATTTGCTTAACTTCCGCAGGGAACTCACAAGTTGGCTCTTGACGCGCAGCAACGAAGAAATTGAGGCTGTGGCGAGGTTTTTGAGTTTTTTCTATGCAGAAACACTTTATGATATTCCAATGACGATGTTGGCTTCCAGGTTGACTCCTGAACTGGAGGAAATTAATTTTAGTACACCGGTGCTTCTGCAAAAAGTTCTAACTACTGCAAGCAGAGATGTCAACGGTGAAATGAATGAAAAAAGGCCTACTGATGTTGCAGAATATTCGATGGCACAGCAGTTCTTTTTTCGCAGGGGTCCGAAAATATCCGCAAAGGCAGTTGTCTTTTTGAAGGCATACCTCAGTTACACCGATCTGTAATCCATTTGAATGAGTCTGTTGAGAACTTGGTTCTCTTGTCTAAATCCAACGCCGGAATAGTGTCATCTTCAGTTTCACTCTAATTATCAATGGCCCAACAAAATGGAAATTCGGGTTCTCAGTAGTGATGATGTTCAAAAAGCCCTTCCGATGGCAGAAGCAATCGAGGGCATGAAGCGTGCGTATAGCCGGCTTTCGTCCGGACGGGTTGAGATGCCTCTCCGCAGCCGTGTCCATGTTCCTGAGCAGGAGGGAGTGCTCCTGACAATGCCTGCCGCGCTTCCGGACGACAGTGAAATGGCTGTAAAACTGGTAACTGTTTTTGGCAAAAATCCAGCCCGTGGATTTCCCCTGATTCATGCTGCCGTGCTTGTGTTGGACACCGAAAACGGTCAAATCAAAGCCCTGATGGATGGAGAAGTTTTGACTGCAGTTCGTACCGGAGCTGGAGTCGGAGCCGCTACAGAATTGCTTGCGTCTACGGATGCGGTTTCTGTCGCAATAATAGGCAGCGGAAAACAGGCCTGTTCACAACTGGATGCTGTTTGTACTGTTCGCAGTATTCGGCAAGCGTGGGTTTATAGTCCAAACCCTGAACATGCACAAAATTTTGTGGAAGAAATGTCCGGAGTTGGTCCAATTCCAAAGGATATTCAATCAGTTACATCTTCTGCAGAAGCCGTAAAAAATGCAGACATTGTCTGTACTGCCACCACTTCCTCTACTCCTGTTATTTCCTTTAAGAACCTCAAACAGGGGGCTCATTTAAATGCAGTTGGTTCTTTTCAGCCATCAATGCAGGAAATCGATTCAGATACTATTCAAAATGCTCTTGTCTTCGTTGATTCCCGTGAATCTGCACTGATCGAAACTGGAGATATAGTCACTCCGCTTAAACAAGGTTTGATCACAGCAGACAAAATTGTTGCAGAAATAGGAGAACTCATCAATGGAACAAAATCCGGACGAACCTCACCTGAACAACTGACATTTTTTAAATCCTGTGGAGTAGCCGTACAGGATGCCGTCTCTGCCGGGATTGCTTTGAAAAACGCAGAGCGTGAAAATCTCGGAACAATTGTCTCTATATAAAAAATGTCCAGACTGCCAAAAACTGCCTCGGTAGTAATTCTCGGAGGTGGAGTCATGGGTGCAAGCACTGTTTATCATTTGGCAAGCCGCGGCTACAAAGACGTTTTGCTTCTGGAACGCGAAAAATTTTTCGGTACCGGCGCAACCGGACGTTGTGCCGGAGGAATTCGTTATCAGTTCAATACTGAAGTCAACATCCGGCTTTCCCAAAAAAGTCTTCCCATGATTGATGCTTTTGAGGAAGAAACCGGACAATCGGTGTTGGTGCAAAAATGTGGATATTTGTTTGCACTGACTCGGGAAAAAGATGTAGAGGTGTTCCGGAAAACGGTTGAACTTCAACGTTCCCTCGGCGTTCAAACCGAATGGCTTACCGGAGATGAAGTACGCAGTATTGCCGCTCCCTGCGACTTCCCGGACGCACTTGCTGGAAGCTTTAACACAGAAGACGGACTGGCAGATCCCAACAGTATCGTGATGGGTTACATCAATGCTGCGCGTCGGCATGGAGCAGTCTGCATTACTGATTGTTCCGCAAACGGAATTGATGTAAAAAATAATCAAATTCGGAAAGTTCAAACATCTCTTGGAACCATTGAAACTAAAACTGTAGTCAATGCCTGTGGACCATGGAGTGCAAGCCTTGGAAAAGAGATTAGTCTCGAAATTTCAGTATTTCCTCTGCGGCGTCAGTGGTTTGTCACTGAAGCAATTCAGGAACTTCCGGAAGACTTCCCGTTTGTCATTGATTTTGCGCAAAGTCTCTATTTTCACCGGGAAGGTTCCGGACTGCTTTCGGGCATGTCGAATCCCAACGAAAAAATTGGAGATGATCAAAGAATTGATTCCGAGTGGGAATTGAAACACATCGAATCTGCAATACAGCGAATGCCTTTGCTGGGAAACTCCGGAATCCAGGCACGACAAGCAGGACTGTACGAAATGACTCCGGATGCACATCCCATAATTGGCCCTACACCGGTGGAAGGATTTTACTTGCTTAGCGGATTTTCAGGACACGGATTCATGCAGGGCCCAATTTGTGGAAAATTGATGGCCGAAATTCTCATAGACGGTGAAGCCACCACCGTTGACATCAGCAAGTTGGATTACAACCGATTTGCTGAGAAGCGCTTGATTCCGGAATACAACGTAGTTTGATTAACGTTTCCGGATTGCACCACTGTCAATTATGCTTTAAAATGATTGATCAAAACTGTCATATTATTTAAAGTTACTCGAAACAACCTTTACCGGGAAAAACTATGCTCAACGAAAAAACGGTTACAAAAATTTTGGAGTATGGACTTCAGCAGGGGGCAGACTTTACTGAAGTTTTTGTAGAGGACTCTGTTGCTTCTTCTATCAATCTGCTTGATCAGAAAATTGAAGAAATCAATTCCTCAAACTCATTTGGAATAGGGGTGCGTCTTCTTTACGGCAACGAAGCCTATTACGGTTACAGCAGTGATTCTGACGAAGCCAATTTGCTGAAACTCACCGGCAATTTAGGGCAATCCCAGAAAGAAGGGGAGTCTGGAGATATGCAATCACTTCAGCCTCAGTCCATCGAAGACATTCATCATATAGCCGTAAATCCAGAAACGGTGAGCAAGTCTGAGCGCGTTGAACTGCTAAGGGAACTGGATAACAAAACCCGTAATCACGGTGACGATATTCAGCAGGTCACGGTCAACATGTCTGAAAAAAAACGCTCGGTACTTATAGCCAACAGCGAGGGTTTATGGGCCGAGGACTCACGAAATTATTCCAGGATGCGTCTTTCTGCAGTTGCAGAAAAAGGCGATGGACCCCAAACTGCAGCTGAAAGTCCAGGAGTTTTGGGTGGTTATGAATTTTTTCAGGATTTAAATTTGGAGGAACTTGCAGAAAATGCGGCACAATCGGCGTTGCGTATGGCCGCTGCAGGATACATCGATGGAGGAAAAATGCCTGTGATTTTGGGTAATGGATTCGGCGGTGTTATTTTCCACGAGGCTTGCGGTCACCCATTGGAAACAGAAGCGATCCGAAAAAACGCATCTCCTTTTTGCGAAAAAATAGGAAAGCGTGTCGGCCAGTCGATTCTTACTGCAATAGACGATGGAACTATTGCAAACAAATGGGGTTCGTGTAATGTGGACGACGAAGGTACGCCGACGCAAAAAACCGTACTAATCGAAAACGGAATACTCAATAATTACCTCAGTGACCGTATCGGTGCAGGTCAAGTCGGTATTTCCCGTACCGGTTCTGCACGACGCGAATCGTACAAATTTGCTCCGGTTTCCCGTATGCGCAACACCTTTATTGCTCCCGGACCGCACGAGATTGAAGAAATGCTGCGTTCCATTAAATTTGGCCTGTATGCAAAAAAAATGGGTGGTGGATCTGTCAATCCGGGGACTGGTGAATTCAATTTTGCAGTGCAGGAAGGTTATGCTATCCGCAATGGCAAAATCGCTGAACCAGTGCGAGGAGCAACGCTGATAGGCAAGGGTTTCGATGTCCTGTCGCAGATTTCGATGATTGCCGATGATCTGGATTTGGCAGCAGGAATGTGCGGAGCGGCCAGTGGCTGGGTTCCGACAACTGTTGGTCAGCCCACTTTGAAAATTGACTCAATTCTTGTCGGTGGACGGTAATTTTTTTTGTAATTGTTTTCACTTCCGTAGAGCAACAAACAGATAAGAAACACTTAATGCGATTTTTCGAGCAGTCAGTAGAAACCATGCCCCGCGAAGCATTGGAATTACTACAAATCGAAAAGTTGTATTCCATGCTGGAAAAAATTTATGGGAGCAACCGTTTTTATACGGGAAAGCTGGATGCCGCGGGAGTTCATCCGGAAGCGATACAAACCTTAAGTGATTTGGCGAGTTTACCGCTGACTACCAAAGCGGAGTTAGTACAAGCCCAGGAGGATGCTTTGCCTTTTGGAACCAATGCGACTTTCCCGGAATCCGCTTACTCTCGTTTTCACCAGACATCCGGAACCACCGCAACTCCCCTGCGAGTTATAGACACCCCGGAAAGTTGGGAATGGTGGGGGCGTTGCTGGGGTTATGTTTTGTCAGGAGCAGGTTTGACGGAAAATGATCGTTTGTTTGTACCATTTTCTTTTGGACCATTCATTGGTTTTTGGGCAGCAGTCGAGGGTGCAAAAGTAATTAAAGCCTTGATGATTCCTGGCGGAGGGCGGGATTCATTGCAGCGGTTGCATTTGATGAAAGAACTTGGTGTGACGGCCATGTGCTGTACTCCAACTTATGCTTTGCGTTTGGCGGAAGTGGCTCGGGATTCCGGATTTGATTTGTGTGAAATTCCATTGAAAACTCTGATTCATGCCGGAGAACCTGGAGCCAATATTCCGGCAACTAAAGCCCGTATTGAATCTGTTTGGAACACAAAATGTTACGATCACGCGGGAGCTTCAGAAGTAGGGGCACACAGTTTTGAATGCGAAATTCAACCAAACGGAACACATGCTATCGATAGTGAATTCATAGTTGAGGTTTTGACTCCGGAAACTCTGGAACCGGTTCCGGCAGGAGAACAAGGCGAACTGGTTATCACCAATTTGGGGCGCATCGGTTATCCGGTAATTCGTTACCGTTCAGGAGATCTTGTACGGCTTAATCCGGAGTCTTGCGAATGCGGGCGCACTTTTGTTCGTTTCGAAGGCGGGGTTCTGGGACGGTCAGATGACATGGTGGTTGTGCGTGGAATCAATGTTTTTCCCAGCGCAGTGGAAAATTTAGTTCGTCAATGTGAGGCAGTTGAAGAATTCCGGATCACGGTTTCAACTGAACGGGAAATGGCACATTTGGAAGTTGATTTGGAAATTAGCAAAAACGCTGATGAGGAAACTTCTCGACATACTGTGGACCAAGCAATACAAAACGAATTGAGTTTACGCCCGGAAATAAAAGTTGTGCCTTCCGGAACTCTGCCCCGTTTTGAAATGAAGGCCAAACGCTTTCATGTGGAAAAATAAGTTAGCCACAGACAACACGGATAAAAACGGATAGGAAAATATCCGTGACTATCTGCGCAAATCTGTTGCTGATAACAAAAAGAAAATTAATATGAAACAACTCTTAACTCTCAAAATCAACGGCGAAACTCACGAGGTTTGGACTTCGACTCACAAAACTTTGCTGGAAGTTTTGCGTGAAGATTTGTACCTCACCGGAACCAAACACGGTTGTGAGTTGGGTGAGTGCGGAGCCTGTTCGGTGTTGATTGACGGAGAACCGGTTTGGCCTGTCTTATTTTGCCTGTTGAGGTGCAGGGACAGGAGATCCAAACCATTGAAGGTTTAGCAAAAAATGGGGTTCCGCATCCACTGCAAACCGCTTTTGCAGAACAAGGCGCATCGCAATGCGGTTACTGTTCTCCGGCAATGTTGATGACCGCCAAAGCCCTGCTTGAAATAAATTCAAATCCGGATTCAAATACTATTCGAGAAGCCCTGTCCGGAACTTTGTGTCGCTGTACCGGGTACTCAAAAATCATAGAAGCCGTAGAACAAGCTGCTGGAGAATTAGCAGTGATGCGGCAAAAATCCTAAATGTTCGAAGTATAGTAACTATGAAGATAAAATGCGTTTTTTCAGAATCATAACAGGTATTGGGATCACACTTTTAGTGTCTTCCTGTTCGGTTAGCACTTTCGGAAAATTTCAGGCAGATGAAGGAATTCCGTCTTTCATCCAAGTTGGAAAGACAACGAGAGAAGAAATCATGACCACTTTGGGAGAACCTCTGGTTCATCGCTTCGTGGTCGGCAAAGAAACGCTCATTTACAATCATGAACGGGGAGAATACTTTTTTCTCTATGGAACTTATGAAGGAAATGAATTGGTGATTCGTCTTACAGATCAAATCGTTTCTGAAGTGAAACTTGAAAAAACTGGCAGTGGATGGGGATTTTTTGCTCCGGCAACTTCCAACAATCCCGGTACAAGAAGAAGCGCAAGGTAATCGTATGACGAAATTTTACTTTTTATTGCCGATCACCGGCATCATACTTTTCATGTTACTGGTTGGATGTTCCAAAACTCGAATTGGAAAAGTGGAATTATCCGATGAAAAACTGCCAAATTTTATCAAAGTAGGAACAACGAACGCGCAAGAAGTTTTGGAACAGATTGGAGAACCTTTCGGCTACCGAGAACAAGAGAATCGTTCGGCAATGATCTTCCTCGATTTTCAGGAAGATTATGTCAATTTATTGATAACAGAGATTCAGCTGGAAAAGGCATATCGGCTGGATTTGGTTTTTCAAGATGATATTTTGCAAAAAGCAGAAATCAAAAAAGAAGGATGGGGATTTGGTGCAAATATGGATCCTCAACTTTTACAATTGCTGGCCAGGTAAAACACTGTTTTTGCATTTTTTCAAGCATCAAATAGTTTATGAGTGAAAACAAAGATTTACAAGCGGGCTTTACATGGATTGGTAAATCTTGGGCTCAAGTAGACGGTTTGGCCAAAGCCAAAGGTGAGACCGTTTATGCTGATGACATGTTTTTACCGCGAATGCTCTTTGCCAAAATGTTGCGCAGTCCTCATCCGCACGCTCGGATCAAAAGCATTGATTTGACACAGGCTTTGAAACGACCCGGAGTCGTGGCGGCCATGACGGGCAAAGATTTGCCGATTCCTTTTGGGATTTTGCCGGTGAGTCAGGACGAGGAATCGTTGTGTGTGGACAAAGTGCGCATGATTGGCGATCCGGTGGCGGCAGTGGCGGCCATTGACGAAGAAACAGCAGAGTCTGCACTCGAAGATATAGTCGTCGAATATGAGCCTTTGCCGTCTGTTTTGACCATTGAAGACGGTTTAAAATCCTTGGAAGAAACTGAAATTTCAAGAACGCAAATTCACGAATATGCCGATTCCGGAAATATTCACAAACAAGTGGCTCTCGAATTTGGCGACATCGAAACCGGATTTGCAGAAGCAGACCATATTCGCGAAGAACTTTATTATTACGAAGGCAACACGCATTTGCCGCTGGAACAACACTCTGCCGTCGCTCAACACGGAGCCGATGGACGGATCACGCTTTGGTCTTCCACGCAAACTCCGCACTATGTTCACCGTGCTTTGGCCAAAGTTTTGGAAATGCCGGCCAGTCAAATTCGTGTAATTGCGACTCCGGTTGGTGGAGGATTTGGCGGAAAAACGGATCCGTTTCAACATGAAATGGTTGTGTGCAAACTGGCCATGATGACAGGTCGTCCGGTAAAATTGACTTTGACCCGCGAAGAAGTTTTTTACACACATCGTGGACGTCATCCGGTATTGATGTGGGTCAAAGCCGGAATGAAGTCAGACGGTTCAATCACAGCTTTGCATTTTCGTAATTTTCTGGATGGCGGAGCATACGGAAGTTACGGTGTTGCCAGTACCTATTACACCGGTGCTTTGCAGACAGTGACGTATCCGATTGCAAATTACAAATTTGAAGCGATGCGGGTTTTCACCAATAAAGCTCCATGCGGTCCCAAACGAGGACACGGCACGCCGCAGCCCCGTTTTGCGTTGGAAGTTTTGCTTGACAAATTTGCTGAGGATTTGGAAGTGGATCCGGCAGAATTACGCTTGCGACATTTGATACCGGACAACAGCAAAACCGTGAACCACCTCACAGTGACCACCAACGGTTTGGGTGAGTGCATCCGCAAAGTCACGGAGGCTTCCAGATTCCAGCAGCAGCGAACGGGATCGTCTCTGGGCAAAGGTTTTGGGCTGGGATGCGGTTCTTATTTGAGCGGTGCCGGCCTGCCTGTTTACTGGAACAAAATGCCGCATTCCGGAGTGCAAATCAAAATCGACCGCGGTGGCGGAGTAACTGTTTTTTGCGGAAGCACGGACATCGGTCAAGGATCAAATTCTGTGCTGGCCGGAATTGTGGCCGAGGAACTGGGAATCGACATTGGGAATATTATTGTGGTCACAGCGGATACAGATTTAACTCCGGTCGATTTGGGAAGTTATTCCAGTCGTGTAACACTGATGACCGGAAATGCGGCCATTGACGCGGCTCGCCCTTTACGTGAAAAAATATTGTCTGCCGCATCCGAAGTCTTGAAAATTCCAGCAGAAAAATTAATGCTCCGGAATAGTTCTGTTTTATCAAAAAATGGTTCAGGAGAACCTGTTTCCTTTGTGGATGCCGTTCAATGGGCAGAAACAAAATACGGTATGCTGGGTTCCGTCGGCAGTTATACACCACCTAGTCACGGGGGAAAATACAAAGGCGCAGGTGTGGGGCCGTCCCCGAATTACAGCTATTCCGCTTGTGTTGCCGAAGTCACTTGTGATCCGGAAAGTGGAATTTATCGTGTGGACAAACTCTGGATGGCACACGATATCGGACAAGCGATCAACGAAAAATTGGTCATCGGACAAGTCGAAGGCAGTGCGTACATGGGTTTGAGTGAGGCCATGATGGAAGAACAAATTTATCGCACCGGAAAAGACAACCCCGGAGGTTTGCACAAAACTCCGTCGATGTTGGATTACAAAAGTTTGACCGCACTCGATATGCCGGAAATCGAAACATTTTTAGTAGAAACGCATGATCCGGAAGGGCCGTACGGTGCCAAAGAAGCCGGCCAAGGGCCATTACTGCCGATCATGCCCGCCATCGCCAATGCGATTTACAATGCGGTCGGTGTGCGTGTCGATGAAGTGCCGATTACTCCGGAAAAAATTTATCAAGGTTTAAAAGGGCTAAAATCCGGAAAGCCCGGAGGGTCCGGGGTTATTGGAAGAGTCGGCCCAAAGAAATTTCCAAAAATCACATTTCCGGAAGCCATCAAAGTGAAATCGGTTGACGGTTGAAAGTTGACGGTTCTGTATGCTTCTCTGTCACTTTGACAGAGAATAATTCGTGTCTTAATTCGTGTCTTAATTAATTATGTTGCGCTTACCACCATTTGAATATCAAGCTCCAAACAGCATTGCTGAGGCTGTTGCACTGAAAGCAGAGTGCGGTGACTCGGCGATGTTTGTTTCCGGAGGAACAGATTTGTTTCCGAATATGAAACGGCGGCAATTCACACCGAAAATACTGATTGGTTTGCGGAAATTATCAGAACTTCGCAGCATTAGTTTGGATAACTCCGGAAATGGATTAATGATTGGTTCCGGAGTTTCTTTGAGTGAAGTAGCGGAACATCCGGAAATCCTCAATAATTTTCCTGCATTAGCAAAAGCAGCATCTTTGGTTTCTGCGCCACAGTTGCGGAATATGGGAACCATTGGCGGAAATTTGTGTTTGGATACACGATGTAATTATTACAACCAAACATTTCCATGGCGCAAAGCACTTGGATTTTGTTTGAAAAAACCGGAAAGTCCGATGCAAAACGATGCTATTTGCTGGGTGGCTCGCAGCAGTCCAAAATGTTTGGCGGTTTCGTCCTCTGATTGCGCTCCGGTGATGGTCGCCTTGGATGCGGAATTTCATTTGATGAATCCTGACGGTAAACGCATTGTTCCGGCAGGAGGATTTTACAAAAATGACGGAATGGATTTTCTCAACAAAACTCCGGATGAATTGCTGGTATCCATTCACCTACCGTTACATGAAGGATGGAAAATGAATTACCGCAAATTAAGTCGGCGGGGTGCAATTGATTTTCCGGTGCTTGGCGTGGCAGTAGCATTGCGTTTGGACACATCCGGAAATTGTATGGAAGCGCGGATTGTTTTGGGTGGGGTGGCTTCGTGTCCACTGCGGGCGTTTGAGGCGGAAAAACTTTTGGTGGGTGGCTCACTCACTGCGGAAGGGAGCCTGACACGGATTGAAAATACGGCTCAAGTAGCGGCAAAACTGGCAAAACCGATGGACAATACGGATATGACTTTGGGCTTCCGGAAGAAAATGGTGACGCAGTTTGTGGCGGAAACGATTAAGGAAGTTTTGAAGTAACAGGTTTTAGTCAAGTAAATCAAGTAATTCCAAAGGTGCGTTTATGATTGCTTGAGCACCGTTTTCTCTCAGTTCTTTTTCCGGTCGAAATCCCCAAAGCACGCCCACCGGAAAACATCCGGCACTCGTGGCCGTTTTCATATCGGTTGCGGTGTCTCCCAAATAAAGAAAAGACTTCGCTGGAATTTTCAACTGCTTGCAAATATCAATCATTCCAGCAGGATCTGGCTTACGTGGAATGCCTTCCCGTTGGCCTAAAACCAATTCAAATTCCCAATTTGGCAAAAGATGCTTGACTGCAAGCAATGTAAATTTGTGAGGTTTGTTAGACAAAACTGTCAGCTTGAGTTTGCGGGATTCCAATTCATCCAACAATACAGCAATGTCATCATAAGGCTGAGTATGTTCATCCCAGCACTCACGGTATGCTGTCTCAAAATCCTGTCTGCATTTTTCTATGAGAGGTTCTTTACGGACTTCTTCAGGAAGGGCACGGGTAATAAGCATTTTCGCTCCATCTCCTACAAAATAGCGAAATGCATCAACGGGGTGTTCTGGGAATCCTCTTTTTGAAAGTATTGTATTTGTACAGTGTGCTAAGTCGGCTAAGCTATCTAGCAATGTGCCGTCTAAATCAAAGCAGATTGCCTGAAATTGCATGAAGGGCAATGAATTAATTGTTATTGTTCAATTCGTCACGCCAGATTTTAGAGGGATGAAATGTCACAACCTTTCGTGCAGAAATTTCATAATCCCTTTTTGATTTTGGATCACGTCCAGGTCGAGATTTTTTGTTACGCAACTCAAACTTTCCTAAACCTGTGATGAGTACATCCTCACCTTTCTCTAATTTTTCTTTGATCATTTCCAACATATCGTTGACCACTTTTTCAGCTTCACCAAACTGTAAGTCAGTTCCCAGCTGGATAGCCCGTACTATATCAACTTTTACCATTCGCTCCTCCGATTTGTCTAATATATTAATGCTAGCGATTTATTAAAATTATTTGTTTATAAATTTTTCTGACTGACTCTCCTCCAAAGACTTCTTCTACCTCTTTCTGAAGCTCAGATTAGCGAAGACTGTAAGAATACTGAGACAATACTATAACTATGGGAAGCGTCTTCTACAATACTTTTTTTAAAAAAAATCAATTAAATCAATTTAAAATAGAAAATAAGCACAAAATGATTGAATAAATCAACCTTGATCCTTCTTTAATATTTTTCAAAGAAGCTCAAAAAGTTGGACATTGTCCAGATATTTTCTCTATAGTAAGAGTCACATCTTCCCAGCAGAAATATTTATCAGGATAATTTGTCAATGTTTTTCAGGCAGCACAAACGACTGTTTTATCTAGTAATAATTGTAATTGTTCTGTCAGTTCTCACCTTGTATTTTCAGCAAATTAAGCTTGAAGAATTGCGCACTGAACTGGCTAAAGTAGAACTTCAGGATGTAAGGGTAGGCGCTGGAACTTCAAAAGGCAAGTTGGGAACAGCAATTTTTGGTGTAATTCAAAATAATGGAGAACACACGATTAAGATTGCAACTATGAATGTTAATTTCATAGGCGAAGACGGAAAATCTTCCAAGGTTCATAAATTTTTCCCGGTAAATAATTATTCTTTCAGTGATTCTTTACCTTTGGAGCCCGGACAGTCAAAAGAGTTTGGCTTCCCTATCGATGAAATTATTCCGGAAGATTGGGACGGAACCATAACTGCAAAACTTATTGATCTGAAATTTAAATAACAAACTGAGAAATATGCCCACAGCTCTCTGGGAGCCAAGTCCTGAAGAACAGGAAAAAACTCTGCTTACACGCTTCAGCAAAAAAGTACAGGAACGGTACGAGCTTTCGGATTGCGAATATCCGACTTTGCACCAGTGGTCAATCGATTATCCGGAACTATTCTGGGAAGAAGTTTGGCGTGATTGCGAAGTCCGCTCTTCTGCAGAGTGGAGCAAAGTTATGAGCAAATCCAAATTTAGTGAAAAAATTGGTACTGAACCTTCCGGATGGTTTGAGGGGGCAAGGTTGAATTTTGCAGAAAATTTGTTGGCACAGGGTAAGGATGAAAATGAAGCACTCTGTTTTACTGGAGAAAATGGTTCAACAAGCTCCCTTAGTTACGGAGAACTACGGAATGCAGTGACACAATGCGCTTCCGGACTGAAGTCCCTTGGAGTTTCAAAAAATGATCGTGTCGCAGCAGTTATGCCAAATTGTCCGGAAGCCGTTATCGGTATGCTGGCAACTGCGAGTCTTGGAGCAATTTGGTCTTCCTGCTCTCCGGACTTTGGAATTAAGGGCATTAACGATAGGTTGGGACAAATTTCACCAAAAATTTTGATAACTGTCAACGCATATCACTACAACGGTAAAGAACATGATTGTCTTCTCAAAATCCGAGAAATCGTCAGTCGTATTCCTTCAATTGAATTGGTGTTTATAGTACCTTTCACAGAAACAACAATAAAATTTCAAGGTAATGAGCAAGCTTGGGCCAAAATACTTAATTCTTCTGAAGGAACAATAAATTTCGCACAACTTCCTTTTGATCATCCTCTTTACATACTTTACTCTTCAGGAACAACCGGTTTGCCTAAATCTATCGTTCACGGAGCAGGAGGTACTTTGCTGAAGCATCTCACCGAACATCGTTATCATGCAGATGTGCATCCTGGAGACCGGATGTTTTTTTTTACTACTTGTGGATGGATGATGTGGAATTGGCTGGTAAGCGGTCTTGCTTCAGGAGCGACTCTAATTTTGTATGATGGTGCACCTGGATTCCCGAACATTGGGCGATTGTGGCGCTTAATAGACGAACAGCAGATCACACATTTTGGAACAAGTCCAAAGTTTCTTGGTACTGTCAGTAAAACCGGATATTCGCCAAAACAAAATCATCAGCTGGAATCATTACGTGCAATTTTATCAACAGGTTCTCCACTTCCGGCAGATTTGTTTTCATGGGTTTATGCGGAAGTTGCTTATGTCCCACTAATGTCAGTTGCGGGCGGTACTGATATTGCCGGATGTTTTATGGGAGGTAACCCGAATCTTCCGGTTTATTCTGAGGAACTACAGTGCAAAAGTCTGGGTATGAATACACTTGCATACAATTCAGACGGCGAGTCAGTGGTTTGTGAAAAAGGAGAATTGGTTTGTGCTGACCCTTTTCCGTCTATGCCGATTTATTTCTGGAATGATGCGGATGGTAAAAAGTATCATAAAGCATATTTTGAAAAATTCCCGGGAGTTTGGACACATGGAGATTTTATTGAAATTACTGAACGCGGGGGCATAATTGTATATGGCAGAAGTGATACAGTTCTTAACCCCGGTGGAGTTAGAATTGGTACTGCTGAAATATATCGTCCTGTTGAAGAAATGAAGGAGATTGAGGACAGTTTAGTTGTTGCACAGCCTTGGGAGAGTGATGTGAGGATTGTGCTTTTTGTGGTATTACGTGACGGAATCCGGTTGGATGAAAATTTAGTAGCCAAAATAAAAACCGTTATTCGCAGTGACACTACTCCGCGTCATGTTCCGGCACGGATTTTAGCGATTCCGGATGTGCCAAGAACTATCAGTGGAAAAAAGGTGGAAAAGGCTGCACTGCAAACTATCAAAGGCGAATATATTGAAAATATATCAGCATTTGCTAATCCGGGAAGCTTGGAACATTTTTCAAAATTAAGTGAAGAATTGAGAAAATAAGATAATAAAAAAGAGGCTAGGTCTCTACTTTTTGAGAGTCTTCGTATATGCGGTCTTTTAGGCTCTGAAGTAGATCAAGAATCGGCAAATCAGGGACTTCCGGCCATTCCATCAGTTTCAGCATGTATTTTTTCAGGCGTCCCCGTGACAATCCACGTTTCTCCCAGCTGTAATAAATAGCCTCAATTTCTGCAGATAGAGGTCTCCCCTCCAAACTTCTTCGTAAAAGGAATCTGAGTGTGCTGTCAGGATACTGGCGAATAAACTTTTCTAATGCAGATTTTGAAATTTTTTCTCCACCAAAT
>OFKF01000012.1_pt1 | contig 14410 bp, 10 predicted proteins | sample 1540501 | NCBI WGS metagenome assembly OFKF01 (sample SAMEA104347370, study PRJEB22522) | marine metagenome | biome: marine biome; feature: marine water body; material: seawater | collected 2015-09-01T00:00:00Z | depth 1002 m
CAATGTTGTTTGATTCCGTTTTTTCGATTAAGCATTCTGCAGCAAGGCCGTGAAGGTAGGCACCTGTTAAAGTTGCATTTAAAGGAGAAAGTCCCTGCGCAAGAAAACCTCCAATGAAACCACTTAAAACATCTCCAGATCCGGCAGTGGCCAGAGCTGAGTTTCCTGTGGGATTGATAAATATTTTTCCATCCGGGCTGCCGATTACGGTGTAAGCACCCTTAAGCAGCAGAACTACATTCCAATCCTGGGACAGTCGCCGAACTGTTGCAATCCTGTTATCCTGAATTTCTGTTACACTTTGTCCACAAAGTCTTGATAATTCACGCGGATGCGGAGTTATGACTGCGACACCAAGTCGTTCCTTCAGGGTTTCTTCATCCAAATTATTGAGGCCGTCGGCATCAATCAGCAGCGGACCTTCCAGGTGTTTTGTCAGTTGCTGCACAAATTTGGCGGTCCGGGAGTGAACGCCCAGTCCGCAGCCGAGTACGACAGCATCACGTACTGAAGCAAGTTGTTCTACAAAATCTGCATGTTCTTCCGTAAAAAATTCCGGTGCATTTTTAGGGCTGACAGTCATGATTTCCGGAGCCTGCCCTGGAAGATGATCACGAAGTTCGCTGGGAACACATGCTGTTACTAAACCAGCTCCGCTTTTAAGTGCACCTGAAGAAGCTAGACTTGCCGCACCTCCCATACCGGCAGATGCGCAGACAGTCAGCACGTGTCCGGAGGAACCCTTGTGCGCATCCGGAAAACGTACCGGAATTAAATCTCTGACGAATTCCTCTGTCAGCAAATATGTAAAGATCGAATTATATAAATTGGAAGAAACAGAATCGTCTTGATTTGAGGATATTTGTTCCGGCCAAATTTCCGGAATAGAAATGTCAGCAATGTGGACATTTCCGGAAAACTTCACACCAGGATGCTGGAAACATCCCGGCTTGCCAGTTTGAAATGAAATAGTTTGCTGACATTCTGCGGCTACACCAAAAATCTGACTCTCATCGGTTGAAACACCGGATGGAATATCTACGGCAACTCGCAATGCTTTTTTGTTTGAGTTGAAAATTTCAATCCATTCCCGGTAAGCACCTTCAATCGCCTGCTCCATTCCGATACCAAAAATGGCATCAATGAGAACATCTGCTTCTTTAATCAGTCGGGCCGCATTTGTATCCGGAAAAGAAGCACTTTCTCCAAATTTTTCCCACAATGACTGGTTTTTCTGTGCATCTCTTTTTTTAGCCTGTCCGGCATCTACAACACTGACATCATACCCCCTGTTCGCTAACAGGCGGGCAATCGCAAATCCGTCGCCGCCGTTATTGCCTTTTCCGCAGCAAACTACAACTCCGGCTCCAGGGTCATTTTTCAATTTATTTTCTTCAACCCAGTCTGCAACACTGCGGGCGGCATTTTCCATTAAAACCGAACCAGAAATTCCTAAATCTTCAATTGCGTGCCGATCCATCTCTCGCATGGAAAGCGTGTCTGCAAGTCGAATCAAATTATTAGTATTTTGGTCCATCTACTGTCAACGGTCTGACTGGCGTATCAACTGCTTAACAAAGGTTTTTGATTCCTGTTTTTTCTTGAAGTTGTTTTTATGACTAAAGTTTTTCTTGCGGGGGTGTTTCTTGGGAGTGTTGCCACTATATTTGCCACGACTCACACTTTTGCGGATACAAAACGTAGTGTTAACTTGGATGTCACAAAACTTTTTTACAGCATTAGGGTCTTCATTAAAGGATTCCGGACGACCTTTTGAGCCTGTCGCAAATGATTTGCGACCTTCCTTGCGGATGAATTCTTTTTTTAAATTATTTGGAATAAAATGCATGTTTTGAAGCTGCCTGGATGTAATTCTTTCGTATTTTGTTTGAGGAGGCGGCTGCAGCTGTTCAGGTTTTGGCGTAGAGACTCTGATTTTTTCAAGAGAATAAGACGATTTGAGAAATTCTACTTTTCCATCAATAATTGACCAAACACGCTTGTTGGTCCTCCGGTCTTGTTCTTCTTTGTAAGCGGAGGCATCTGATGCACTGCTTAAAATGAGCGCAAATATTGACAGCGAGATCAGTCTTGATAAGCGAAAATTTTCATAAACGAAAGACATTGTTCCGTTCTTCTCAGAGAGTGTTATACTTTGCGTATTGGAATATTGTTTTGACTTAGATATTCCTTAACTTCAGAAACAGTATATTTTCCATAATGAAATACGGATGCCGCCAAAACAGCATCGGCTTTTCCTATTGTGAGAGCATCACGGAAATGTTCAAAAGTTCCACCACCTCCTGATGCAATTACAGGTATATTGAGCTTTCCGCTGATTGCGGCAGTCAAATCAAGTTCAAAACCATCCTGGTGACCGTCTGCATCCATGCTAGTCAATAATATTTCACCAGCCCCTCTTGCTTCCATTTCACCGGCCCATGCCACTGCATCCAATCCGGTTGCAAGGCTTCCGCCGTGGCTGAAGACTTCCCATTTTGAGATTTTGTCTTTTGTATCTTGTTTTTGTGAGTTTTGATCACGTTTTCTTGCATCAATAGCCACAACGATACATTGTGAACCAAAACGCTTTGCGCCTTCAGAAATTAGTTTCGGATTCCGGATTGCGGAAGAATTTACTGAAACTTTATCTGCACCTGCGGTTACAAGTGAATGCATGTCTTCAAGTGAAGAGATTCCACCGCCAATTGTAAAAGGGATAAACAATTCACGTGCCAAGCGCGTCGCAAGTTCAATTGTTGTACCCCGATTTTCTTTGGAAGCGGTAATATCAAGAAAAACAAGTTCATCAGCAGACTGTTCATTATAGCGCTGTGCCAACTCAAGCGGATCGCCTGCATCCCTCAATCCGACAAAGCTGGTACCCTTTACCACACGGCCGTCTTTTATATCGAGACACGGTATTATGCGGCGTGCTAACATTTGAATATTTCCTTTAAATCAAGTTTGCCTTCATAAATTGCTTTTCCGCAGATTACCTGATCAACACCGTCTGCTTCCAGAGTTTTAAGCAGTTCCAGATCTTCCATTGAAGAGACTCCACCGGATGCGACAATCTTTAATCCGGTACCACGGGCAAAATTACGCAGTGCCTCCATATTTGGTCCACTGAGCATTCCGTCTCGCGCAATGTCGGTAAAAACTACTCTTTGTATACCAACCTTTTTCCAATGCAGGGCAAAATCTACATCGTAAATTTCTGTTCCTTCCTGCCAGCCTTCAATTGCAACTTTGCGGTTTCGGGCATCAATGCCTAGAATAATTTGCTCGCCGGAGTAATGTTTAATAATTTCTTCAAAAACATCTGGATTCTTAACAGCCATAGTTCCAATGATTACAGACGACACTCCCAACTTCAGCATTCGTTCTACATCATCTGCTGTACGCAAACCTCCTCCAAGTTGAACAGGAATTGAAATCGTTTTAAGTATAGAATGGATGCTGTCCAAGTTTGTACCTTGTCCCCTGAATGCTCCATCTAAATCAACCAGATGCAAACGCTTTGCACCAGCATCTTCAAATGAGTGGGCCATGGCTGCAGGATCATCCGAGTAGACTGTTTCTGCATCTGCTTCTCCCTGAAGCAGTCTAACACAGCGTCCGTTTTTTAAATCAATTGCGGGAATCAGCAGCATTTTTTGGTGTTGAATTTTGAGTTTTTGAGGTGAGGAGGTTATCTAAACAATAATTCATTTTTTTTCTGCTTCAACTTCAAGCCTAAGCATTTGAACATGGAGCCTGCCTTTTGAATCAACTGGTGTTCTTTCAATATATTTTGTAGAAACAGCATCGACGAATTTATCTCTTTTTTCTGCAGGTACTTGTTGAGTATATGGTAACCATGTAGTACGAATCCATCCTTCCAAGCCTGTCTTGCCTGCATGAGCCATATCTTTTGGAATAAGCTCTAACCGGTTTATTTTAAAGCCGGTTTTCAGAAGAATTGATTCATACTCATCTGTACCAGGAAAAAAGTATGGAAAGTCAAATTTTTCAAAGTATGACTGCCATTCAGGATCTGTCTGCATTCCGGAAAGTACGCTTATAATTTCAGCTGCGTTACCTTTGCCTCCCAACTGCAGGAGGATCTTTCCTTTTTGCCTTAATCCTTTGAAAAATCCTTCAATGACGGGTTGTTGATTTTTTACCCAGTGCAGTGCAGCATTTGAAAAAATAAGATCAAAACATTCATGAAACAATAAGTTTCCGGCATCCATCTGCTGGAATGAAAGATTTGGGTAGTCCTTTGGCGGATATCGTTTTGATGCCAGTGCTATCATCGAAGAAGAGTTATCGATACCGACAATTGTTCCTTTCGAGACTAATCTGGATATTTCGGCGGTTACCTTTCCGTCACCGCAACCTATATCAAGCACATCCTCTGTTCCATGAAGTGATAATTTGTCTAAAAGTTCTCTGGCCCATTTTTGCTGAGCTAGAGAATGTTTCTCATAATCTTGTGCGTTCCATTGATATCTTTTCATATTTTATGTATTTCAACCAATATCGAATATCCATTATCAGCTAACTACCATACGAGTTCAAGCTGTACACATAAAGCAAAGATCAAAACACAACAATCTCTGTGGCTTAAATATTGAATTCCAAAATAGTCGTAGAAAATGCATTAAACTAGTTCAGTGAATTATAAATAAACCTAATTGCACTAACACACATGATTAACTATGCAAGTAGCATCTAACACTACAACAGATAAACAAACTAGCCTGGAGCGGCAAGTCCAAAGTAAAGAGAGATCTACAACCGTTGGTTCTAAAGCTCAAGCAGTTACTTCCGACGGAAATACAGTAGCAGCAAAAGGTGCTGAACGTAATGAGACTTCACAGTATTTAAAGGTACTCTCAAGAATAGAAAACTTGCTGATCCAGGAAAAACTTCCGGATGCTGCTATCGAGGGTTTTGTAGGCGCAATTAAGAAACAAATTGATTTAATGAGTGAGGCAGACCGGCAAATGCTCCTTATTCTTCCTGAGGCGAAAACAATTGAATTGAAAAGTTTGGATAATCTTCCGGAAATGATCACGAACAATCTCAGGGATGAAAGCAAATCTCCAGCATTACTCAAGTTGCTGCGGCAGCCAAAATTTGCAGTTTTTATGCGAACCGACAGCAATCCTGTCCCAAAAACTTACACAGCACAGTCTGCTCAGACACCGACACCCGCTAAATTACCTACCTCAAAGCTTGTAGAAGGTTCTCCCAAAAAAGAAAAGCCAGTGCTTACTGCGGTCCCTGAAGCAGTTCATAAGACAAGTTCAAAGAAAAATCTATCTGCACCGAATCCACCTGCACCGAATCCAGTTGCTTAAAGTAAAATATTGCAACTGCCTGTTTGAAGCTCCATTACTATTTAGTAAAATGCATGATAAATTTGCCCTTGAATTCTCCACCGAACCTCATTTTCAAACCACCGACTGGAGTATAAATATTTCCTTTAATACGTGCATTACCTAAAACTTCTACCAGCTTACCAGCTTTTAGATCACCCTCAACCCAACCATCGACCTTGATCACAGGTGCTTGTATTTTCCCCATCACTCTTCCTCGAGTTCCAACTACGACAGAATGACTGCTTGAAACATTTCCAACAAAGGTGGCTTCAATACGAATACTATCATTAGTTTCGAGACTTCCATCCATTCGTACATCAGATCCCAAATAGCCATTAACTGACTTCATACTTAAACCTTTTTTTAAATATATTATTACCTGCGTCTTTGCGTGATTGCAATGTGACCATAGTTTTCTCTCTTAAACCGGTTTACTTTCCAAGCTTTATATCTGTATGATATGGTGCCTGCATTTTTATACAGCAAAGCATTTCGGGTGAGCCTGAAAACAGAGTTTACCAGCCCTTGCTGATTTAAGATCAAGGTAAACATTTTATGAATTAAATTTAGCATATTTTGGTGGATAATGTTCAACTAAGCCACTTTTCAATACGCTCAGCTGCATCCGCCAATTTTGGAAACAGGTTTGGAAACATTTCCGGAGTGAGCTGATTTTTCTCTGGAAAATTATTAAGCAACTTCGCTCCATCATAATCTACACTTGCTACGCGGACTACTAAAAAGTCATTCGGCATATAAAAATCTGATCCCGGAAGCAATGCAACACCTGTCTCTTCCAATAGAAGTCTGCTCAATTTTTCACTCGTAGTGATTCCGTGGGAACTAAGTTTTTCTTTAAAATTTTCAAAGTCAGGAAAGAGATAAAAAGCTCCTTGAGGTTTTGGACAATTTAAGCCAATTTCCGTGAATCGCTGATGTAAAAAATGACCTGCTGCACAATGAATATCTCGGCAGCGCTCAACATGTTTCCTCACCGAATCATAATTTTCAAATCCCGAAAGTGCTCCGTACTGTATTGGGGCACTAACGCAACTGAAAGTTTCACTCACAAATGCAGATAATGGCGGTACTATTTTAGCTAATTCATCCGGAATCATCGCAAAACCAAGACGCCAACCTCCAGCAGAAAAGGCTTTTGAAACACCACTTGTTGTAATTGTTCCTTCAGGATAATATTTGGCAATTCCCTCAAAGGGTTGTTCACCAAAATTAATCAGCGCATAAATTTCATCCGAAATTACAATTATTCCATGCTTCCGGCATACTTCAGCCAAATCCTTTAATTCCTCCGGAGTATGTACACTTCCTGTTGGATTGCTAGGATTATTAAGAATTAATAATTTTTGCGGAAAACTCAGACCGGAACATGTTTTTTCCAATTCTTCTGCCTGTAACCGGTATCCGTTTTTCAGGTCAGTTGAAATTGGAATGAATGTTTTCGAGCGAATATTTGCCTGAGGACCATAACTGACCCAACTCGGAGCGGGAACCATGAGGGGGCCCTCCAATAAATAAACTAGTTGGAATATCAGTTCCTTACTTCCCGGGCCAATGAATATTTTTTCAAATGAGTAGTTATAGCCAAATTCACTTTTAAAAAATCCTGCAACTGCCTTCCTTAATTCGGGTAATCCATATCCGGAAATATATTGTTTGCGGTAAGCGTTTTCCTGTAAAGCAATTCTCATAGGTTCGGGTACCGGAAATGGTGATTCACCAAAACCCAAGTGACAGATGTTTTGCCCTTCACTGCGTAACTTTAAGGCAAGCTGGTTAATGAATAAAGTGGCAGATTCTTTTAAACTGCCGATTTGATTGTTAATAACTGGCTGCATTAGAGCATTAATAATTTTGGTTAAGTGAGTCAGTATAGATCAGTGTGAATCCAGGAGATCAAAAAGTATTCGTCGAACCATAAATTGATTTTAATCCGGATTCTACTTATCCAAGATCCCGGTAATCAACGATGACGGATTTCCACAGTGAAGAAGCCAAAGTTGATGTGCCGCGCGTGTAACTCCCACATACAACAATTGTCGAGATCGTATGTCCGGTCCATATGTTGAAGCATCTGCATCCGCGATGATGACTGAGTCGAACTCCAGGCCCTTTGTCTGGGTGATATCTGTAACTTCAATACCAGGTGTGAATGTAAACTCTTGATCTCTGATTAAACGCAATTGAGAAAGATCTGTGCGCTGCAAACCATCAAACAGCTTCTCTGCAGATTCCTGAGTCCGTGTCAGCACGGCCACACTGGCCAGTGGTTCGCGAATAGACAGGTCTTTCAATGTGTCTGCAAGAAATGCCACCATTGCACCACGTTCCTTGAAACGGAAAACATCAACCGGAGCACCATGTCGTGTGGAGTGCCAAACTGTATTTACGCTATGTTCGCCAATAACTTTTTTTGCAACTGTCATTATTTCATGAGTAGAACGGTAACCAATTTTTAAAGGAGCCAGGGCAGTCACATCTGGTTTTGAGCCATCGGGTAATGTCAAATGGCCCAGTGACTCTTCCCAGGTTTCATGTTTACGTCCAACCATAATGCGCTGATCCAAATCTCCTGCCAATGTAACACTGGGAAGATTTTCCGGAGTTAAACTGACTAATAGCTGAAACTCAAGTGAACCAAAATCCTGAGCCTCATCGAGCATCAAATGCGTATATTGGAGAGGCTTGCCGTTTTTACGATTCAAAGGTCCCAACAGCAGTTGATATAGTAAAAGCAAGAGAGTATCATCTTCTTCATCAAGCAAGGATTTTTCATCTGTGAAATTCAAATCTTCGTTAAAGAAGTCTTCCGTTTGTTCGGTCAACGAAACCAGATCTGACTCTACAATTTCTTTTGATTCCTGACGCTTTTGATATTGTCTGACTGCCCAAGACCAAACGCCGGTGAGTTGAGATTCATTAAATTCACCAGGTGCAAGCCTCTCAACTGTCTCAAATAACAATTCCCGGTTGACTAGACAATCATTCCAAATTTGAGTAGTTAATAAATGTGGGGATTCCATTAGCTCAGGGAATGCCTGTTCTAATGCATTTTGGAGTTGTTTTTCCATTCTGGCACTGGAAAGCTGTGGTACACCTTGAATTGTTTCTTCACCTTTTGACCAACCTGCCAAATTCTGCAGGCGTAGAATCAGAGCTGTATCAGACATTGCATCCCAAGCCTTGAGCAAAATTTCCAATCCCTCGACTTTGGCTAGTTTATCCTCAAACAGTTCGCGGAACTTTGTTGTCCGGTTTTGTATTTCTTCATGGTAGTATTTCAACCACAACGGATGACGCTTAAGTTCGATCACATCCATCGGAGTGTTTTCAGCATATTGAACCGGTAATTCGGGCAGCATGCGGATACGCAGTCCGGACAACCATTTATGATAAGTACGTGGTCTTGCGCCATGAACGCCCAATGCAGGCAATACCCTGGACATATAGTTTGCCAAAGCCGGTCCGAAAACAATCGGCAGGACAGTTTTTGGTTTAAAGTATTGAGGCTTTTTTGACATCAAATATGCCAGTCTATGAAGGGCAACGGTGGTTTTTCCAGAACCGGCACCTCCCTGTATCAGAACAATCCCGTATTCAGAATGTGTTATTACTTCGAATTGCTCAGGATCCACCAGCGCAGTAATTTGCCGCAGATGCTTGTCCACCCTGTAACCGGAAAAATTGAGGTCTGTTGTTTTTCCATTGCTGCTTGTATATTTATCAGGTGGTTGTAGTTCATCCAGGGTTTTGTCCTGGCCGCTTTCAAGCTGAGGTGTTTTATGACTGACCAGGTGCCATTTATTATGTTTAGTTGGCTCTGTAGATAAGTCTTCAAGTACACCTCCAGGCCAGTTTATTCGCATAAGAATGCCGTTCTCAATCAGCAGCATTCTTCTCGTTATCAACTCACCTTCCAATTCGCTTTCACCAATATCTTCAACGTATTCATCGCCTTCATGATAGCGGTAAAAAATCTGACTAACTGGGGCGTTTTTCCAATCAACAATTGGACAGGGTAAGTGTGTGGAAAAGCAATTCTGATTTCCTATCAGCAAATCCCGTTCTCGTTTGTTTTCACGCAAACGGATATGTGCAAAATATGGAACATCCTGGTTAAAGCCAAAAGCAGCATTGTGTGAATCCTGTTGACTGTGAAGTAATACCATCCTTTCCATTTGCGCCATAACCGCAGGCACATCTTCGGGCAAAGTATCTGTAAGGGAATCCCGCAACTCAATGATATTATCCAAATGCAGGTTACTTATATTCCTTTCTTTATCTTCAGCAGCAAACATAAGCAGCCCTTGTTTTACAAGGAGTAGTAGTTGTTGTTCTTCCTCCAAAACCTTTGCTTGCTCCGAAGATAAATTCTTATTTTTTTTCATTTTTCCACTACTCGCTTACTCTCATAATTTTGGCGCCCAGAGCATTAAGCCGTTTGTCAATTGTTTCATATCCACGGTCAATCTGGTGAATATTATGAATTTCCGTAATGCCTTTTGCACCAAGTGCTGCAATCAATAAAGCCATTCCTGCCCGAATATCCGGAGAAGAAACCCTTGCCCCTTTGAGTGGCGTAGGTCCTGAAATAACTGCTCGATGCGGATCACACAGAATAATTTGTGCTCCCATTTCTATCAGCTTGTCTACCCAAAACAAACGGCTTTCAAACATTTTTTCAAAAATCAAAACCGTACCGGAACATTGTGTGGCAACTACTGTCATAATACTGGTTAAATCTGCTGGAAACCCCGGCCAGGGTGCATCATCAATTTTTGGGATTCCTCCACTTAGATCCTTCCTGACGATGAGTTTTTGTTTTTTTGGTATAAGCAAATCGTCGCCTTCAACCTGAATTTCTACTCCCAGTTTTTCAAACATTAGTTGAGTCATACGTAAATATTGCACACCGGCATTCCTGATGCGCAATTCACTTCCAGTAACAGCTGCCAATCCAATGAAAGAACCAACTTCAGTGTGATCCGGCTGAATCGTGTACTCTCCTCCACTCAATCCGGACACGCCTTCAATGACCAGTAAATTACTTCCTATACCTTCAATATTTGCTCCCAGCAACTTCAGAAAATGACACAGTCCCTGAACATGTGGTTCACAAGCCGCATTGTAAATATTTGTTTTTCCCTGTGCTGTAACTGCAGCCATGACCGCATTTTCTGTAGCCATGACGCTGGCCTCATCAAGATAAATTTGTGTTCCTTTTAAACCAGAGGTCTGCATCTGATAAAACCCATTTTCATTTAGATCAATTCTGGCACCAAGCTTTTCCAGTGCCGAAAGATGGGTTTGCACAGGTCGTAAACCAATTCTGTCTCCCCCTGGAGCAGGCAAAACAATTGATTTCTTGCGGGCAAGAAGGGGCCCTGCAAGGAGGAACGATCCACGAATCCTAGAGGCTTGAGTTGAATCAGGATTGGCAGATTGAAGATTACCGGGATCAAAACTAAATGAATGTTTATCAATTTGCTTTACTTCTACACCTAGACTTTCCAACAGTCCGCGCATAATAGTGATGTCAAGAATGTCTGGAACGTTATGTAAAATAACAGGTTCTTGTGCCAGTAAAGTTGCCGCAAGAACAGGGAGAGCCTCGTTTTTGTTGCCTGAAGGAGTGATGCTTCCAGAGAGAGGATTTCCACCATGCACTACAAATTTTTCCATTTAAATTTTTTTAAATATTAAGAGTTTTTAAAGTCTTTTAATGTTTTTATTGAACGTCCAGAAAGTCAGCTATTAACAGTCCACGTAAGTTACGCCGAATAAGGTGCATACTATTATTTGTTAAAACTCCTTTGTTAAAACCCGAACCTCGAACAGTTTATCTCATTTCTGTGTAGTCACTTCCTAAGTGATGTCGTAAACGCTCCAAATTACCGGGAATTGCTGTTAGTGTCATTAAAATGCCCTCCTCCTGGTAATCAATGTTGTCCACCCTGCTCAATTCGTAAATATTAGCTAACTTCTGTGAGTGCTGATAATCCAGACGAATTGTCATTGTTTTCATTCGTTCATTAAAAAATAGCAGTATCTGTTTTCTTAATTGTTCAACAAAAGCTGAATTTTTTTCCAATCCGTTTTTCCCTTCATTTTCGCAGGAACCAAATACTGCTTCCGGAAAAGATTTCTCCAAGATCAGTAAACGTGTAGGAGAGATCCGGTCTATTTTGTTAAATACTTTAATAATTGGAATACAGGCTGCGTCCAAATCTTCCAAAACCTCAGAGGTTGTTTGCAAATGTTCTTCGATGTTATCGTCTGCATCAATTACCTGCAGCAGCAGATCTGCATCTCTCACGGTGGCTAATGTGGAACGAAAAGCTGCTATTACTTCATGTGGAAGATTACTGATGAAACCAACGGTATCCGAAAGCAAAACTTTGGGTCGAGAATCCTCTTCTAAAAGACGCGTTGTCGAATCGAGCGTGGCAAACAAACGGTCTTCAACTAACAAACCTGAATTGGTGAGCGCATTCATTATAGTGGACTTTCCGGCATTGGTGTAGCCGATCAAACTCACCTGCAAACAATTGGAGCGTCTTTGCTTCTGAGTGTTGCGTTCCTTTTCTACACGTATTAACTGACTTTTGAAACGAGTAATTCGCTGGCGCAAAAATTGTCTGTCTTTTTCAATCTGCTTTTCACCTGTTCCTCTTGATGCGCCAATTCCTCCACGTTCCCGGTCAAGATGTTTCCACAAACCCACTAAACGTGGTAATAAGTATTCAGACTGAGCCAAGCCTATTTGCAGCTTTGCCTCACTGGTACGGGCATTTTTTGCAAAAATATCTAAAATTACCTGGGTACGATCCAGTACTTCGCAGTCCAATAATTTTTCTAAATTTTGTGTTTGTTTAGGACTAAGTGGATTGTCAACAAGTACTGCATCCACCTCATCAATGTGTATTCTGGATTTAATTTCAGTGAGCTTACCCTTTCCAAAATAATATGCTGGATGTATTTGTGTGCGGGCCTGAACGATTTGTCCGGTGACTTTCCCACCGATAGAATAGACAAGTGATGAGAGCTCATCCAGTGAACTCTGGACCTCTGAATTTGATCTATGTGGTAACTGCAGCGAAACCAGTAATGCGCGGTCCCAATTTTTAAATAATCTGCTATCGCTCAAATAACCTCAGGATTTTGACTAAAGTAGTGTTATATTATCGGGAAAAATTATAGCATATAATTAGGGTAAATGTACAATGAAATCTTTTGCGTGAAATAAACAGGGTTACCAATAATTATGATCAGTATTCCATCTACTTAGAATTCAGTGAGAAAGCCCACTGAAATTATAATGTATAAAGAATTAGTTGTTAACATAGATTTCACGCATTTCACGCTTTAGTGTTTTACCGGCAATATTTCGCGGAAAATCTTCAAGTACTTGTACATCTGCCACACGCTGAAATTTTGCGTCCACACGTTGATTGATCCAGGTTTTTAAATCCTCTTCAACAACATTTTGCTCTTTATGAAAAATGACAGCGGCAATCGGGATTTCTCCCCATTTTTCATCAGGAATTCCAAATATTGCAACTTCTGAAACCGCCGGATGTTGGATTATTACTTCCTCAATATCTTTGGGATATACATTGACACCTCCGCTGATGATCATGTCTTTAACACGATCCACCAGGAAAAGGAAACCGTCCTCATCAATAAAACCCAAATCTCCAGAATGAAGCCAGCCGTCAACAATAGTTTTTTTTGTTAAATCCGGACGTTTGTAATATCCGGGCATCATCATTGGACCCCGACCACAGATTTCTCCAACCTCATCAGGTTCACATTCTTCGCCGTTTTCACGCAAAATTCTGATGTCGAAAAATGATGGGGCAGATCCGACAGATCCGACTTTGCGCAGGGCATCGTCACGATCCAATACGGAAAAAAAACCTTCAGTGACACCGTACAATTCGTAAAATATTCCCGGCAGTTCTTCATTCAATTTGTGTTTGTATTCCAGCAGCAATGGAGCACCTACGTTCTGAAACATTTCCAGCGAACCCAGTTTTTCCGGCATAAATTCCGGATGATTGAGCAGGGCCATTATTTGTGCGGGTACCATGACGATGTGCGTTACTTTTTCTTCCTCAATTGTCTTTAAAACTGCTCCTGCATCAAAGCTGTGGTGTAAAATATAAGTTGCTCCCAAATACATCCATGGCATCAAATCCAGCATTGCTCCGTTAAAAACAATCGCTCCGGCATGCAGCACAATGCTTTCCGGAGACATACGCCAGGCTGAGGCGAAATGGGTGCAGTAATTCGCACGGACATAATGAGTGTGAATAATCCCTTTAGGCGCACCGGTTGTACCACTTGAATACATGATGTTGTAGATATCACCATCCACTATTTTGGCATCCGGCGGCTCCGTTTCTTTTGCTCCGGAAATAAAATCCGCATAAGACTTAAATCCGGAAACTGTAAGTCCACTGCTGTGCCTTTTGCCGTCACCAACGAGTATCCAATTCATATTTTGAATAGCTGGTAAATCTTTTTTTATGCTCTGCAATGTTTCTGCAAAGGATGCATCTGCAAAAACAATCTCTGTATCAGAATCATGGAGCAGTGTCGTTAATCCGGAAGCTTTCAGTAAGGGACTGCCTGGTACAATCACGATTCCGGTTTTGGCTGCAGCCCAGTAAAGCAGCATCAATTCTTCACAGTTTGGCAGAACCGTCGCCATTTTTTGCCCCTTTAGAATGCCGGCAGCCAGCAAGGCATTAGCCACCCTGTTTACACGAATATTAAGTTCGCAGAAGTTTAATCGTTCCTCACCGATAACAAAGGCAAGGTGCTTGGAACGGTAACGGGCATGTCTTGGCAGTAAAGATCCAATGTTCATTTGTTTATTATTTTCTGTGTTAAAAAAAATATCTAACAGGTAATTTATAGTGATGTGATAAATAACATAGACTCTTTGCACTTTCAAGTAAAAGCTGGAATCATCAATATGAGATTTAGTAAACTTAAAAAAAACACTTCAGGAC
>OFKF01000014.1_pt1 | contig 13761 bp, 13 predicted proteins | sample 1540501 | NCBI WGS metagenome assembly OFKF01 (sample SAMEA104347370, study PRJEB22522) | marine metagenome | biome: marine biome; feature: marine water body; material: seawater | collected 2015-09-01T00:00:00Z | depth 1002 m
CTCTACTGATATTTAAAAAAATTAGTATGTTTTTTATTGTCTGTTTAAAAGATTTAAACTTAAATAAACAATTGAAATCACAATCAAAATTTTCCGTAATAGTATAATTAATCTTCATGCAGCAAAGCAAACAACTCCTTCCATACATCTTCCGAATTTTCCTCCTGAATATCCGGTACCGTATTGGCCAAAACTTTCAAATGTTTTCGGAGTTCCTGGACTGAACGGATTTTGAATGACAACGTCAGATCATCATTTTCAAAATACGGGTCACTTTCCAGTGTTATGCGCGGAGATAAATTCAGTCTTTGACGTCCCTGTTCAAACCTTTGACGCAAATCACTTAATTCCGGATAGCGCCAAGTATCCAATTGCTGTTTAAGCAAACGATACCGTACAGGGGCTTGAAGGCTGGAACGTCCAATAATCTCCAAAATTTCAGGAAGTTTCAAAACTTCATTTGCAGATATTTCCCTTAAACGACTGACTTCATCCAAAACCTGAAGCAAATTGCGCCATTTCTTTCCCCCTACTTCCATTCTTTCGCTGAGTGCGGCAAGGTCCGGAAGTGCTGACTGCGAAAATTTCAGCAAAGGCAATAAATCTTCAGACCCCAACCGCAGCAAAGATTCGGGCAGAGTCATTGTTTTCAAAACATTGTGTAAATCCAATAATTGACGAACAAGTCTTGCTGAAGGTTTCAAGCCAAGTCTGGGTAAAACTTGATCGGCAATTTCTTCGGTAGTAAAATCGGAATCCTGTAACTGTTTTAATACTCTGCCGATTTGTATTCCGGAAAAATTACCTGAAGATGTGGACAAAGTTTCCAGGCGAATATTTGTCGCCTCCCGCTCCGGCATCGATTCAGGAAGAATAAAGCACGGAATTGGTGTTTCTTGTTGTTTTTGATCGGAGGCAGTATTGTTGGACGTGAGCCAGGAAATGCGCTTGAAGCCGTCAATTATACGATATTTTTTACCCGGAACCGCCTGCAGCAGTAAAGGTATGAGGATTCCATTCTGCTCCAGTGATTTTCCGTCCTCTTCGCTTAGATTACCCGGAAACCAGTTAAAACGAGTCTCAGCGGGGTCAATCCGACAGAGAGTGGGAGTTAACAAGTCCGAGGCAGGCGTTTTTTTCATTTGAAGTAATTGATCAGGAAGGAATTTTGCAGTTCACTCTGATGCTAATATTTTGATACTTTCAGTATCATTAAACTTTGACTCAGATTCAAGTCCGGAACAAAACAAGACAATAAGTATGCTTGATGCATCTATAATAAGTCTAATTGCACTTTGCGGTGCAGCCTTCTTTGGACTGCAGGGATCTATAAGTCTTGCTGTAAGACATCATCTTGTTCGAGAACTTCAACAGCGGTCTGCCTGCGACAGAGTTGCACATTCCAAAGAAGCAAATATTGCAAATATTCCTGTAGCTTATGGAGCAGTAATTTTTTACGGTCTTGTGCTTTTCCTACTATTCCGCGGAATGAATCAACCCGAAATACCGCTTTTCTGGCTCAATTCAGCTATGGTTGCAGCCCTGATTGTGACATGTTATTATGCCTACGTCATGTTTTTCAGATTAAATATTGTTTGTATGGGCTGCCTGCGCATCTACCTTGCAAACTTAATGATGGCCGCAGCGCTGCTGGCTTATCAATTTAACTGAATATTTTCCGCATTTTAACCGGACATTCTCTTGCAGATGAAGATTAAAAACGCAGCAAATTCTTTAGCAAATCTAGGACACTCTACCAGGCTTTCAATATACCGTTTGCTGGTCCAGGCTGGACACAGAGGTCTTACTGTTGGTGAAATAGGCAAGCGGCTTGGAATTGCTCCAACTACTCTCAATCATCACTTCAGGGTCGCGGATTCTTTCAAAACAGTTTGCGAACAGATCGAACTGTTTCGGGCTACGGTTCTTCATGTGGATCGTTTACCTTTTAAAATCAGAACCATTAGTTTGGAGTTTTAGGGGGAGGAGCAGTCCAGAGTAGCGAATTTCTGGAAAGAATGTTGGGAAACGGGTTGGTTATTGCTGAAATAGATGAGTTTTGCTTTTTTACTGGAAAGCCTGATAGTAGCCCCAATTCCGGCTGAAAAGGTTACACAATGGTTCGGTGGAGACAGCGGGAGGACATCCCTTTCAGCCCGACAATCGGCATTCCGGCTTACCTCAACGGTTATGCGGTAATTCCATTAGTAGCCGACAGGATCGAAAAAGGAATGGTACCGGGAACCGTGATGGCTTTCATGGTAACCGGAGGAGTAACTTCTATTCCTGCCGCAATGGGAGTACACGGCTTTAGTCCGACGTGATGTTTTCTTCAGTGATCTCATTTTTGGACTGGGTGCAGAATTTTTGGCCGGCTCCGGATTCCAGCTTTGGGTAGAGTTTTTAATGCGAATTTGACTTCCTGCCCAGAACATGCCATACTGTATGCAGAAGTAATTAATATTACCTTTAATGTTAATTCAAAAAAACTTTTGCGGACATTTCCGCGATATGTTTCCAGGCATTTCCTGACAAAAAAGACAATTCCCCGCAGTTTAGCTTTCCATCAGATTTTATTAAAGAATTTGTTTTCTCATTGCCTTTTTGATAGACTTTTAGCGGGTTCATCAGATTTTTCTCCAATCAACATATCAACAGCATGTCTTCTTATTCTACCTCTTCAGTAAACACTCAAAATTATAAACCGTTCAGTCTGCAAGAGCTTGAACAGCGGGACCGTTTTGTACATCGCCACATTGGTCCATCGGAGAACGATATTTCAGAAATGCTGAAAAGCCTCGGTATGAACTCTCTGGATGAGCTGATTAACAGGACAGTTCCGGATTCAATCCGCATGTCTGGTGAACTTGACCTGCCCGGAAGTCGCTCCGAAACGGAAGTACTCAATAAACTTCGCAGCATGGCAAAGAGGAATCAGGTTGCAAAATCAATGATCGGCATGGGCTATCACAGTACAATCCTGCCCGGAGTTATACAGCGTAACCTGCTGGAAAATCCGGGATGGTACACGGCCTATACTCCATATCAGCCTGAAGTTTCTCAAGGTCGCCTGGAAGCACTGCTGAATTTTCAGCAAATGATTATTGATCTCAGCGGAATGGATGTTGCGAATGCTTCGCTCCTGGATGAAGCTACAGCAGCAGCAGAAGCCATGACCTTCTGCAAGCGTGTTTCCCGCAGTAAAAGTATGCGCTTTTTTGTAGCAGATGACTGTCATCCGCAAACAATAGATGTGCTGAAAACCAGGGCGGAACCGATGGGGTTTGAGTTGATCTTTGATAATATTCGGGAGCAGTTGGAGAATCCCGAAGCAGATTTATTTGGTGCCTTAATTCAATATCCGGGAACTTATGGTGACATTCATGATATTGAAAAACTGATCGAAAAATGGCACGAATTGGGAGCCATGGTAACCGTTGCATCGGATCCGCTGAGTCTTGTTTTGCTTAAGCCGCCCGGAGAATTAGGAGCAGATGTGGTCATAGGCAGTTCACAAAGATTTGGCGTTCCAATGGGATTTGGCGGGCCGCATGCGGCTTTCTTTGCAGCCCGGGATAAAAACATGCGCAGCATTCCCGGACGACTTATAGGGGTCTCCATAGACCGCAGGGGAAAAACAGCTTTGCGCATGGCTTTGCAAACGAGGGAACAGCACATTCGCCGTGAAAAAGCGACCAGCAACATTTGCACAGCGCAAGTTTTATTGGGTGTAATTGCCGGCTGCTATGCAGTATATCATGGTCCGGACGGCTTGAAAATAATTGCCCAGCGTATACACAGGCTGACCAATATTCTCAAGGCAGGTATGAAGCAGCTGGGATTTTCTGCCGACAATATTTATTATTTTGATACCCTCACTTTTTCACTTGGAAAAAAGTGCGACAGCATTTACGAACGTGCCCTGGAGGAAGGGATAAATCTACGTAAAACGGATTCCGAACAATTGGGAATCAGTCTGGATGAAGAAACTACAAAAGAAGATATTGTCACACTTTGGCGGGTTTTTGCTGGTGATAAGAAGCTGCCCTCTATTGACGAACTGGATTCGCATTTTATGGATCTCAGCAACGATTCCGGAATCCCAAAAAACCTGCGTCGTACCTCAGAAATTTTAACACATCCTGTTTTTCATCAATACCATTCTGAAACTGCGATGTTACGTTATCTGCGTTATTTGCAGGATAAAGATATTGCCTTGGATCGAGCTATGATTCCGCTTGGTTCCTGTACAATGAAGCTCAATGCAACTTCAGAAATGATACCTATTAGCTGGTCTGAATTTTCGAATATTCACCCCTTTGCACCACCGCAGCAGACAGAGGGTTACCGGGATTTGATCGGTGAACTGGAAAATGCTCTCATACAAATTACCGGATTTGATGCAGTTTCAATGCAGCCGAATTCCGGTGCGCAAGGTGAATATGCCGGTTTGCTGACCATCCGCTCCTATCACAAATCACGAGGTGAAGAACAGCGTAATGTCTGCCTGATTCCCAGCTCTGCGCATGGTACAAATCCAGCGAGTGCAACACTGGCCAGCATGAAAATCATTATTGTAAAATGTGATCAGGATGGAAATATAGATCTGGAAAATTTGCGGATACTGGCAGAAAAACACGCAGAAAATCTTGCTGCCCTGATGATTACCTATCCCTCAACGCATGGTGTATTTGAAGACAGCCTGATACAGATCTGTGACATCATTCATGAAAATGGGGGCCAGGTTTATATGGATGGCGCAAACCTGAATGCTTTGATGGGAATTGCCCAACCCGGTAAATTGGGACCAGACGTTCTGCATATAAATTTGCACAAAACATTCTGTATTCCACACGGTGGAGGTGGTCCGGGGATGGGTCCGATTGGTTTGAAAGAGCATCTTGCTAAGTTTGCGCCGAATCACAGTGTTGTTCCGATAGAAGGCCTCCCCCTGGAAAACACGGCAGTTTCAGCTGCACCATGGGGTAGTCCCGGCATACTGCCAATTTCCCTGGTTTTTATCCAGCTTATGGGTGGAAGTGGTTTGAAAAAATCTTCACAGGTAGCAATTCTAAGTGCGAATTATTTGGCACAACGCTTAAAAGAATACTATCCGATTGTTTATACAGGAAAAAATGGGTTAATTGCACACGAGTGCATTATCGACGTTCGGCCTTTGAAAGAGGTTTCCGGAATTACTGAAGAAGACATTGCCAAACGTTTGATAGACTATGGTTTCCATGCACCAACCATGTCCTGGCCGGTTCCTGGAACATTGATGATTGAACCCACTGAAAGCGAGCCCAAAGCAGAAATCGATCGTTTTTGTGAAGCCATGATTTCGATCAGCAAAGAAACACAACGGGTTGAATCCGGAGCGTGGGACAAAATTGATAATCCTCTTAAAAATTCGCCGCATCCATCCGAAGATCTCACCGATCCTGAATGGTCTCATTCCTATTCTCAAGAAGCTGCTGTTTATCCACTGGCTTCTCTTCGCCGTCACAAATACTGGCCGCCCGTTGCACGTGTGGACAATGTACATGGTGATCGAAATGTGGTTTGTTCCTGCCCGCCCCTGGAAAGTTATGAGGAAGGAGAGTGAACAAAACCGAAGCCTTCGGAATAGTTCACAATCTCCCCTTTGAGGAGTACCGGCAACTACCCGGCCTTAATCAATCCACTCTCAAGCAGTGGCTTTCAACTGCTTCAAAACAGAATGACACATATAAAAATCTACAGGCAATGCAATTTGGGAGTGCAGGACATTGCCTGCTGCTGGAAGAGGAAAAGTTTGAAGAGCTTTATGTCCGTGCTCCAAATGGATTGCGTCAGCGAGGAAAACTTGGGAAAGAACGCTGGGCAGAATTTTCTGAACAGCACAGTAGAAAAACAGTGCTCAAGGCAAATGAGTGGGAGCGCTTACAAAACATCCGCAGGGTCTTTCAAATTCATCCGCAAATTAAAAAACTTTGGGCTTCAGGTAAAGCTGAAGTTTCATTGTTTTGGCAGGATCCGGAATTTTGTCTGGACTGCAAAGCACGACTGGACTGGTTTGATCCTGATTCCGGAATAATTGTAGATCTTAAATTTACAAATAATGTTAGCAAAGCAGGTGTACAGAAACCAATTCAGGATTATTATGCAGTTCAGGCTGCCTGGTACAGTCGCGGAGTCTATCAATTGACCAAAAAAAATGCAGACTTTTTGTTTGTATTCATCGAAAAATATGCACCACACTCCATCCGTGTGGTTCCTGTATCTGCAGGAGATTTAAAACATGGACTGCAAAAAATAGAGAGTGCAGTAAAAAATATTTCAAACGCAAATAAATAATGAACAATCCACGGCCACTTGAGTCGGTCTCAGTTTTATTTATACACGAGGAGCAGATTTTTGCGGTTCAGCGACAATCGTACCTGCTTGCCTTTCCGGGATATCATGCTTTTCCTGGTGGTAAAATTGATAAAGATGAATCTTCAGTTGCGTTTGAAACAGAATTTCTCTGTGAACACTCTGCACGGCGTATGCGGGCCCTGCAGCGGGAAATTATAGAAGAACTGGGCTATGATCTTGAGGCTGGAATTTTGAACGGTGAGGTGTTGTCAGTTAGTGAACTTGCGGAGGCCCTGGCTCCACCGTTTACCCCTGTTCGTTTCAGGACATGGTTTTATCGGGTTGACTTGCGGGAACGAATCAGTTTTAAAGTTGATTCAGGAGAAATTGCAGACAGTTTCTGGAGTTCTGCAAAGGATTTGCTGGAAACTTATCGTACTGGAAAGATCTTGATGGTTCCGCCAACACGTTGGGTTTTAGAAGGATTGGTGAAAAAACCGGAGGCTACAGAATTTGGTGATTTGTCACAGGATTTTGCTGAAAAAGACAGAGTACCCTGTCTGGAAATGCTGGATGGAATTCCGATACTGGCAGTCAGATCTGCGACACTTCCGCCAGCTACCAGGACCAATGCTTTACTGCTGGGAGATGCAGATGCCGCAAAATTGCTGGTAGATCCCTCACCAAATTCAGAAGAAGAATACCGGTGTTTACTTAACACAATCGAGGACAAAATGCTGGATGCAGTTTTTCTCACGCATCATCATCCGGATCATCACCAATTTTCAAATAAACTCGCCCGTCATCTGCGTATTCCCATCATTCTCAGTCAAGACACTCAGCAGAGATTAACTCTCAAATATGGAGAAGACTATTTCGAGAATGTAGAGTTGCGATTTGCTACAGAAAACGAAGAAGTAACACGCTGGCATGGTTCATCAGTCCGGGTTTATGAAATACCCGGACATGATGCCGGACATTTGGGTTTGGCTCCGGACTCACTGGCCTGGTTTCTTGTGGGAGACCTGATTCAGGGTATCGGTACAGTTGTCATTCCCTCACCTGAAGGGGACATGGCAACCTATTTTTCTACTCTCGAAAAAGTAATTGCGCTCAATCCGGAAGTAATTATTCCCTCTCACGGAATTCCGATGCGAAGTACTCACCGTCTGATTGAAACGCTCAAACATCGTCGCGAACGCGAATCACAAATACTAAAATTATCTAAATCCGGAAATTCCAAAGAGGAAATTCTGGAGCAGCTTTACGAAGGGCTAGACCCACGACTTCAACCGTTGGCGATGCAAAATATTGAATCACATTTGGAGAAGCTGAACAAAGAAGAATAAATAACATAATGAAATCAAATAAAAAAGCAATTCTCCGTATGCTGGAAAAGCAAGGAGATTCATTGTCCGTAAAACAAATCCGCGGTTCACTAGGACTGGAAAAAGCAGCGACCGCAAAACTGAAAGCAGAATTACTGAAACTGATAAAAGCCGGAAAAGTTGCCAAGCATGGCACCCGTTACCAAAAATCTCAGGAAATAACTGAAAGAACTGGTTCAAAAGCAAAAATTAAAGGAAATAGAGAAAAAGTTAAAAATGAATTAATCTGGAAACAGACACCTGAAAGGCGGCAAATAAGGAGTTCAGGAAAAACAGAAACTGGCTATTTCACCCGCAATCCAAAGGGTTTCGGTTTTGTTGCAATTGGAGGAGGGCGCCCTGACGTGTTTATCGGTGAGGACGAGCAGGGCTTTGCCATGGAGGGTGACCTGGTTGAAATTGAGGTCTTCCGTAAACGGGGTTTTCGCAGCAAACAAAAGGGTGAAATTATCAAAGTTCTTGAGCGTGCATCAAGAGAAATACTGGCACGTTTAAAAAGAACGAAGCGTGAAACCGTTGCAGTACCGTTACACCGTAATTCAGGGTTGCCGTTTCTCAGTATTGCTCCGAAAGATGATCTTCCGGAACTGGAATCCGGAACGTTGGTTGAAGTTGAATTACTGGAAGAAAAAAAACAAACCAAAAAAACATTTCCTGCTCCATGCGGGCGTGTCTTACGTGCACTGGAAAATACGAGCGACCACGAACTGGGTTTTCAGCTGATTCTCAATGAAAACCTAATTCGTACCGAATATCCTGCAGAAGCTCTGGCACATGTAAATAATTTTTCACAGCAGGTTCGTTTTGATGCATCTTCCGGACGCAGGGATTTACGAGATTTGGATTTTGTGACAATTGATGGAAAATCCGCCCGTGATTTTGACGATGCAGTCTGCGTGATTCCTGACAAAGACTCTTCCGGAGGATTTCGTCTTTTTGTGGCAATTGCAGATGTGGCGCATTACGTTCAACCGGTAGATCCTGTGGACCAGGAAGCACTTCTGCGGGGAACAAGTGTCTATTTCCCAACGCATGCGGTTCCAATGCTTCCGGAAGGACTTTCCAACAATTTGTGCAGTTTGCGACCGCAAGTTAACCGGCTGACACTTACTTGTGAAATGCGGATTACTGCCGAAGGAGAAGTAGTCGGTTATTCGCTTTCAGAAAGCGTCATCCGTAGCCGTGCCCGTCTGATTTATGAGGACGTGGCCGACTTACTTGAAGGAAGAACTTCTTCCATTCGCGATCCGGAACTGCAGACGAACATCCGGAAAATGCACAAGCTGGCAAAGATTCTTGAACGCAAACGGATTCAGCGTGGAGCCGTGCAGTTTAGTTTTGCTGAAGAAGTCTTTGAGTTTGATGCAGATCAGCAAATGACCGGAGTAGGACGAATATATCAATCGAGTGCAATGAAGCTGATTGAACAATTTATGCTGGAAGCAAACGAAACGGTGGCCCGTCACTGTGTGAAAAACAAGATGCCGGCTCTTTACCGGGTGCACGAACGTCCGGACATGCGAAAATTGCAGAAACTACAGCAAACGTTTTTTCGCTTTGGCGTAAGAACACCTCTGGCAAAATTGGCAGATCCACGGCAGTTCAATGCAGTCATTGAGCAAATTCAGGAACTGCCACATTTCGATCAGCTGCAGGTTCTTTTGCTGCGTACGATGGCTTTGGCAGTTTATCAGACAACCAACAAAGGCCATTTTGGACTTGCTGCGGAATATTATGCACACTTCACTTCGCCAATACGCAGATACCCGGACTTGGTGGTGCACCGTGCTATCAAGGATATGCTGCACCAGGATCAAGGTTTAAGGACTGGAAAAAGAACACTTCCACAGGTAAACAGTGAAATGGCAGAACAGTGTTCGCAGCAGGAACGGCGGGCAGAAAAAGCCGAGCGCCAGAGTATTGATTTGATGAAAGTGGATTTTCTGGCGCCTCATGCAGGACAAACTTTTCAGGCAGTAGTGATCTCTGTTGACAGCCAGGGTTTTCGGGTGAACCTTGAACCGCATGGTCTCGAATGGTTTTTGCCGCTGGATTCAATGCATGACGATTCTTATATTTTTGACGAGGTACGACTCAGTTTGCAGGGACGTCGCAAAAACCGAACACTACAGGCAGGACAGCGCCTGGAAATAAGACTGCTCCGTACAGATCCAATTCACCGTATCCTGGAGTTTGAAGTGGAACGATGGCTAAGCAGAACTACTAAACAATAAACACATTAAAATTATTAAATAATGGAAAACGCAATCTTAAATAATAGTATCCGCAACTTAGCTATCATTGCCCATGTTGATCATGGAAAAACCACACTCGTTGATCAATTGTTTCGCCAAAGCGGCCTCTTTCGTGAAAATCAGTCTGTGGACGAGCGTATCATGGACAGTATGGATTTGGAGCGTGAAAGGGGAATTACCATTGCTGCGAAAAACTGCTCAGTGACCTGGCATGAAACTAAAATCAATATCCTTGATACTCCGGGACACGCGGATTTTGGTGGAGAGGTGGAGCGTGCCTTGATGATGGTTGATGGTGTAATTCTGCTTGTTGATGCCTCAGAAGGTCCATTGCCACAAACCCGGTTTGTGTTGAAAAAAGCTCTTGAAGGTCAGAAAAAAGTGTTGGTGGTGGTCAATAAAATTGATCGTCAAGATGCACGTGTTGCTGAAGTTCTTGATGAAATATATGATTTGTTCATAGATCTTGATGCAAACGAGGAACAATTGGAATTCCCTGTCTTGTATGCAATCGGCAAGGATGGAATTGCCAAATATGAATTGGAAGATCAGTCTGCTGATCTACATCCGTTATTTGACACAATTATTAAGGAACTGCCTGCTCCAAAACATACTCCGGAGGAACCTTTTCAGATGCTGGTTGCAGATCTGGATTACTCTGATTATCTGGGACAATTGGCAATAGGTCGTGTTGCAAATGGTACTGTAGCCAAAAACGAACAGTTGGTCTGTATTGGTGAAGGAGACAAGGAAAATGCCTTGCGCGCCAGCAAAGTCCAGGTTTATGAAGGCTTTACCATGCAGGAAGTGGAGAAGATTGAGCCGGGAGAAATAATGATCCTGGCAGGCATCGAAAATGTCCGGATTGGCGACACCATCTGCACCAAAGAACGGCCCAAAGCATTGAAACGGATTACTGTTGATGAGCCTACTATCTCCATGTTTTTCTACACCAACACCTCACCTTTTGCGGGTCAGGAAGGAAAACTGGTTCAGTCAAACAAAATTAAAGAACGGCTTCATAAAGAAACCCTCTCTAATGTTTCGCTGCAGTTTGAAGAAACAAAAGATGCAGAACGCTTTCTGGTCAAAGGCCGGGGTGAACTGCAAATGGCTATTCTCATTGAAACCATGAGGCGGGAAGGATTCGAACTTGCTGTCGGACGTCCTGAAGTGATTTACAAGGAAGAAAACGGAGAACGTCTGGAGCCGATCGAACATGTTTATGTGGATTGCGAAGAAGGTTTTCTGGGTGTTGTTTCAGAAAAATTATCACAGCGAAAAGGGAGAATGATCAACCTTGTCAATCATGGATCAGGCAGGGTACAAGTCCGGTTCAACATACCATCACGCGGATTAATCGGTTACCGCAACGAGTTTTTGACAGATACCCGGGGCACCGGAATTTTGAACTCTTATCTTTCCGGATATGAGCCGTTTCGCGGCGATTTCCCGATCCGCTTTACTGGATCAATTGTGGCCGATCGCCAGGGTAAAGGTGTACCGTATGCACTTTTCAATCTGGAACCCAGAGGTATTTTATTCATAATCGAAGGAGAACGAGTCTATGAGGGCATGATAATTGGTGAGCATAATCGTGACTCGGACCTCAACGTAAATCCCTGTAAAGAAAAGAAACTCACCAATCACCGTGCTTCAGGAAAAGATGAAAACGTTGTATTGACTCCAATTATACCGATGACCTTGGAGCGGGCTATTGAATTCATACGTGAGGGTGAGATTGTGGAAGTTACACCGGCAAATATCCGTTTACGCAAGGTGCTGCTTTCTGCAACAGGCCGGCATACCGCACGACCGCCAAAACTCTGATTCCTGCCAGCTTCAGAAATTAATCGGGAAAGAATTGAAACTATGATCCGCAGCACAGCCTTTAAGGGAGGATTGAAATCAAGCTTCCCAATTGTGGCAGGCTATCTTCCTGTGGGGTTTGCCTTTGGTGTGGCTGCAGAAGGTGCTCAGGCAGGTACTCTTGCGGCTGTTTTTACTTCACTCTTCATTTATGCGGGAGCCAGCCAGTTTGCGCTGGTTGGTTTGCTCAAAGATGGTGTCCCAATTCTGTCTGCGGCATTGATTACTCTTGGTCTGAATCTCAGGCATTTACTCTATGGGCCTGGCTTATCCCGGGATACTGAAGAGTTTTCCTTGAGAGAACGCCTTGTAGCGGCCTTTGGACTGACGGATGAGGTATTCGCAGTTGCATTTTCGAGAATCGGAATCATACCCCATGAATCACGGTTCTGGTGGCTTATGGGATTGGAGTTTGGAGCATATTCATGCTGGATTGGCGGTACTTTAGCAGGAAGCATCAGCGGAGATTTGTTGCTTAGTCATTTTTCTTTTTTAAGACCAGCTCTTTCATTTGCACTTCCCGCCCTTTTTTTAAGTTTACTGCTTCCCATGCTCAATAGCACTACGCGTCCGGCAGTAATGATTTCTTTGCTCCTGGCTGCAGCTTTCCATTGGAGCGGTCACTCAGAAATAGGAATAATTGCCGCAGCTTTAATTGGGCCCGGTATTGGAATCATCGGCAGGAATTTCCAATGAAGACGGATTTTATTTTAGCGGTTATACTGATTGCAGTTGGAACTTATCTCATTCGCGCAGTTCCGTTTGTACTCAGTTCAAAAAAGGAAACAGGAAAGCAAAACCGGCATCAAATCAATCTGTTTTTTAAGCTGATGGGTCCCTCAATGATTGCCGCATTGCTGATGGTTTCAGTAGGATCTCCCTTTGAAATAGAGGATAACTCCCAGTTAATAAACACTGCCCTGGGTTTTGTGGGAGTAGGAGTCAGTCACCGGTTGTGGAATAATTCCGGAATAAGTGTACTTACGGGTGTCGTCTGTTTTACTGCTGCACTCTTGTTTTTATAGCCGCTGAAATTTCCGAAATTTTGGGTGTTAGCAAAAAAACTTATTCTTCCGTTTCCGGTAAATCAAAACTCAAACGTCCTAATTTTCCTGCCCTGAAATCCCGCAGCACCAGACTTTCTGCACGCGGATGATCGATTGCCCCACCGCTTTTAAGGCAACCCCTTTTTTCTGCGATTTTCTCCAGCAAATCTGCAGGAAGTAATTCCAGATTTTCCTCAGTCAACTGATAATGCTTCAGGAGCTGTTCCGGAGATTTGAGCATTAAAATACCTAGTAAATAATCACTCAACAGGGAAGTTCCAACTATTGAGTCCTTGATGGCACCCGTAATTGTCAGCCGCAAACCGGCTTCTCGATTTTCGATTTTTGGCCACAAAATACCCGGAGTATCAAGAAGTTCAACATCTTTGCCCAGTTTGATCCAGTCCTGGTGTTTTGTCACTCCAGGTGTCGGCCCTGTTTCGGCTGCCTTTCGTCTTGAAAGCCTGTTGATCAAGCTGGATTTCCCCACATTCGGAATTCCGGTTATTAATAGTTTCAGTGACGGAGGACGAATGCTGCGTTTACGGAAATTGGACCATTTTTCCTGCATCAATTTGCGTGAAAGCGGTAATATTTCTTGAAGATTCTGTTTGTTTAAAGCATCAACAAAGAGGGACGGCGTGTCCATTTTTTTAAAATATGCTTTCCATTTTCTGGTAGTATCCTCATCTGCCAGATTGGTTTTATTAAAAAGCAGGATTCGTTTTTTTTGCTGCAGCAGTTTCTCAAAGTCATGATTTGCCGAAGAAATAGGAATCCTTGCTTCACGCATTTCCCTCACCACATCAAAACCTGACTCTTATACACTTCTCCGAGCCCACGAAACGCTCCGCTATCTCGTCTGCC
>OFKF01000019.1_pt1 | contig 12339 bp, 6 predicted proteins | sample 1540501 | NCBI WGS metagenome assembly OFKF01 (sample SAMEA104347370, study PRJEB22522) | marine metagenome | biome: marine biome; feature: marine water body; material: seawater | collected 2015-09-01T00:00:00Z | depth 1002 m
AGGGCGTGATCGCTGCGTTTTATATTCAAGCAGAAGACGGCATACGAGTTAGCGTAGCGTCTCGTGGGTTCGGAGATGTGTAGAAGGGACAGGGCAGATAATGGATTGGCTTCGGGTTTTCAGTTAGTAGCTCCGCCTTTTTAAGAAGCACTTTTGTTTCGTACTGCTCGTGCTTTTGAAAAAGAAAATCCGTGGTCCTATCCCCAAGTAACCTTGGGCTGATCTTTGCTTATAAATCAAAGTTGACTGTCTTGAATAAAGTCTGAAACCCACACAGTCATTTCGACCGTAATAAATATCTTAATGATATTAGTGTGGTGGCTTATATAATTTCTTGCTTCGCTCGAAATGACACGGTTTAAGGGCTTTTACAACTGCATCAAAGTTTTACATAAAATAATTTCAGTTATTTCTTGACATAAAACTCATTTTCAACGAAAATCCTGAAGCAGATTGATCATCAAAATTTTTTTTTGATACTATTTGAAAAATATTATTAATCAGCAAAACCTACGCAGTCTAGAATAAATAAAGTCATTTCAGTTGTTGTTACTGATATCCATCTTAAAACTTGCAAATTTAGCTGGGTGTGTAATGCTTCTACCTGAAGAATATTGATTCAAATCAATCTGCAAAATTCAGTTGAGAAAACTTAAGCTTCAAATATTGGAAACATGAATCAGGAGAAAACCTTATGAAATTCAATGTGCGACATGGGGGATTTACCCTTATTTTATTATTACTTGGCCTGCCTGCCTATGCAGGAGGCGGAGGTGGAGGTACCAGCCTGATCGAACCCCTGGGTGCGATGCTACTGGCTGCTGCTGTTGTTGCTATAATTTTGAGCTACGCCAAACAAGCAAGTTTGTTTGCATTCATCATTGTTGGCGTTTTGGGTGGAATCTTTGGTGTGAGGGAAGTCATCAACAAAGAGGTTATGACCGCTTTTGTTGATATTGGAATCACGCTTTTGCTTTTTATGGCCGGAATGGAAGTCGATATTCCCGGATTGATCAAACGATGGAAACTGTTGTTGATCAACGGGTTTGGCCAGATCATCGGTTTGTTCGGCATCAGTGCGGCTCTTGGTCTGCTGTACGTCGGCATTGACGCGGATTATATGGAAGCAGCGGGTTTACCGGTGGAAAATGCCGCACCTGCCCTGATCTATTTTGCACTTTGCCTGACACTATCTTCCACAATTTTGGTAATTGGGACACTCAAAAGTACAGGCCAAATTGCTGAAGAACATGGTCAGGTAGCACTCGGACTGATGGTCCTGCAAGATATTGTGGCGGTAGTAGCACTTGCCATTCTCGGCAGCCTGAATCCAGACAAAGTCGGTGGCGCTTCACTGGGGGTTGAAGTTGCGATGATTTTTGCAAAAATGATCGGCCTGGCCATCGTCCTTTATTTTGTGACCAAGTATCTTCTCAATCCACTTTTCAAGTTTTTCGCACAATCAGGTGAGTTGCTCTTTATCGGCACTTTGGGATATGGTATGGGAGTTGCGGGACTTTGCGAAGTTATTCATTTTTCTTCAGGAATCGGTGCTTTTTTTGCTGGAGCCACTCTTGCTGCACTGCCATATCGACATGAGATTGAGGACAAAGTAGAACCCCTAAAAGCCTTCGGTATTATCCTCTTTTTTATGGGACTTGGTTTCGATATTTCCGAATTAAAACCGGAACAGATGCTGGGTGGTTTATCAGAAGGTTTTATACTTGCGATATTGGTCGTTATATTAACTATCCCATTGATGCTTATTTTGGGGTACTTCAGTCGTTTGAACGGAAAACCTTCCTTTCTAATGGGCGCCATTATTAACCAAAGTTCTGAATTTTCATTGATGCTGGCGGTGCTTTGTTGGCAGTACAAGCTCTTTGATCCTCATCTATTCATTGTGATCACTTTGGTAGTGTTGATCTCATTTTTCTTTTCTTCACTGGGGCATCAATTTCTTGAACCTCTCTATAACGCATTTTCCAAATTCCTGAGCTTCATGGACGGACGATCGACTGCTGAAGCAGAGTCCGGTACTGAAGAGTTTGTGATGGAAGGACACGTAGTTATCATGGAATATAACGAGCTGGCAATTGAAATTGCTGATTTTTACGCCCAGCGGGGACAACAAGTTTTGCTATTGGACTTAGACCCGCACATTATAGAACATTTTGAAAATCAGCACGGTCACAGTAACATTCACGCACACTACTCAAATATGGCAGATCCAGATGTTTGGGAAGACCTGGCTTTTGACAAGGCAAAAGTGGTGATATCGTGTATGGATGGAGGACAGGAAGCTGAATTGGCGATCTCCCGCTGGCTCAAAAAACAGTCTCCGGACGTTCCTTTTATTGCTGCCACCTCCTCGCATGAAGAAACTTTGGAATTGTATGGAGCAGGTGCACGTTATGTAATTCAAACAGAGTACCTGGCGGCAAAATCCTTCCGCAATATGTTTGAAATGGAAGAAACTAAGCAACCCAAAGAAGCTTTCCGTGAAGCTGGTGAAAGTCATTTTTCTGAAACAAAAAAACTGCAAGAGGGTTTAGGCGAAGCTTTTGCTAAAGTTTAATTTCATGCTAAACAATATACGAAGAGGTCTTATGTTTAAATCACTTTACTTCAGATTCCCGGCCATTTTAGCTGTTGGACTATTAGCCGCGTTTCCTGCATATGCAGGAGGTGGAGGCTGGTTCATTAAACCTCTGGGGTTGATGCTAGGTGGCGCAATGCTCCTCACGATAGTACTAACAAAACTCAAGCAGACAAATATTCTGTCTTTTGTGATCATGGGTTACATCATGGCTAGTGTTGCGGGACTTCCTGAAACCTCGCTTGATCAGCTTGACGAACATTATAATGGAATACGCGCCATTCTTTCTGGATTCCAGCAAATTGGTATTGTGCTGATTCTATTCATGGCTGGTCTGCAATTCAACCTCGCTGACATAACTAAGAGGATGAATTTGATTCTTGTCAATGGAGTCGGTTATATGGGTTTGGGATTGCTTCTGTATTTTTGGGCTGCATCTAGTTTTGCAGGAACAGAAGGCTTTAGTGAAAGCATTTATTTTGCGCTTTGCCTTGCAGTTCCATCAAGCATTCTTGTTTTTACTGCCTTGGAAAATAGTGGAACCGAAGAATCACTACAAGGCCAGATTTCAAAAGGTATTGCTGTAATTAGTTCCCTTTGTGCAATCGTTTTCATTGCCAAGTTAAGTGCTACTGGAGTAGTAAGTCAAATTTCCGATTCCTCAACTTTCTTTTCTGGAGCGGATACTTTCATGGAATTCAACCTATGGCTGACAGAAAGATTAGTTTTTTTGGTAGTTATTCTAATGATCCTGTCAAAAGTAGTACTGGAACCAGTTGTACGCTATTTATTACGTTCCTCAGAACTTTTGTTTGTCAGCGCTTTGGGATACTGCATGGGTATTGCGGCCATTTGCGGTTACATAGGAATTTCCCCTGAAGCTGGAGCTTTCTTCGCCGGAATTTCTGTAGGGAACCTGCCGTACAGGCTTGACATTGAGGACAAGGTTGGTCCACTGAAATTATTTGGACAAGCATTATTTTTCCTGACACTCGGAGTTGAAATAGCAACAATTCAGGCCGAAAACTTTTCCGGAAATATGGGGGCAATCATTCCACTCGTGATTTTAGTTGTTATCATCAAACCTTTCTTTTTAATAATTACCGGGTATGCAACAAAGCTCAAAGGACGTACCGCCTTTTTCATCGGGACGACCGTAAATCAGTCATCAGCTGTTTCAATCATTGTCGGCCTTTTGGCCTGGAAATATAATCTCTTTGACGATCGTCTTTTTGCGATTTTAATTACAGTAATTCTTCTTTCACTCCTTATCTCATCCATGGGTCATGCAGTTCAACCGGGACTATATAATTCTTTCAAATGGCTTGTTGGTGTATTAAACCGAAATATTTCAGCCTTAGACCTGGAAAACAATCAGCAAGTCGTACTGAAAGACCATGTTGTACTGTTGGGTTTTAACGAAATAGCTCAGGAGATAGGAGAGTTTTATGAGGAGCAACTTACTCCAGAACGTGTTTTATTGATCGACTGCGATCCAGAAATTATTAAACATTTTGAGGCACGGAAAGATTCCAACGTTGATCCGGTCTATGCGGATCCTAACGATCCGGCTGTGTGGAGAGAATATAAACTTAGTGAGGCAAAAGTTGTTGTTTCCTGTACTGGAAGTGACTTAGATTCCGATCTGGAACTCGCAGGTTACATTAGGCATACAGCACCTGATCTTCCGTTTTTAGCTGTCACAACCTCTCATGAGGATTCACTGAAACTCTACGAGAGCGGGGTCCGTTATGTTGTTCAGACTGATCAGCTTGCATCAAAAACCTTCAGAGATATCTTTGCGGATGAAATAGACAAACCGGCCCATGAGTCTTTTGTGGAAGAAGGCAAAAATCACTGGAAGGATACACGCTCAATCAGGGATGGATTGGGAGATATATTCAAGCTGGTCTGATCTTTTCTGTTAAAGTCAAGTTTGCGGACTTAATACACTTTTATATCAGAGTCTTGCTCTCACATTTGGAGCACGCAGTTGGTTCGCCCTGAACTGTTCCACCCGCTTGTGACCAAGTTCGATAAGGTTTTCTATTTGCTGCTCAGGTACGTTCATCAATCCTGCTATTTCACGCAGTAACTTTTCTTCCCTCTCATCAAAATTTCTGTCAACTGCAGCTATATTGAGCAGACTCTCGAGAATATGATCTCGATCTTTTGTACTGAAATCCATTGCTCCAATCGGCGGTGTCTGCCAACGTAGAATATACTCTTCAAGCTCCTGAATTTTTCTTTTATCACGAACTATTCGAATAGCTGAGTGGAGGAAAGAGCGTTCATGAAGATCAATATGCTCGTCTGCCATCACCATTGCAATTACTGCACTGGCAAACCAATACAGTTGTTCTTCAGGCATTCGGCCTATCAAATCAGTGTCAAACTCAGGAATTTCATGTTCCATTGTATTTGATGTTATATCTCGTAAAGCCCTGGTACTTTTCAATGCTTTACGGGCATTCTCATTACCGAATTTAGCTGCTTCATGGAACCAATGATATGATTCATCCAAGTTCTTTGGTACACCTTTACCATTATAATTCATCAAACCAAGATTATATTTTGCTCGTGTATGGTTAAGAATTGCCGCCTGATGGAAACAACTGTACGCTTCCTCATAATTTTCGTCTTTTTTGAATAACGTTAGTCCTTGACGGTATAATTTTTCTGCTTCTTCAGACGGTTTAACGTCTTCCTCTGTACTTTCTGAATCCTCAACAGGTTTGAGAACATCTCCATTTTGCTTAGCCTTAATAGGAGCTGAGGCAATATAAATCAAACGGTCTCCAGGCTTTACCTGCAGCTCAGGATGAGGATTAACCAGGAGTTTGTGAGTCTGACAGCAGATCAGTCCTACAGGCAGTTCACCCTCTTTTTCCTTCAAATTTAAAATAGTTGAAAGCCAACTGTCTTCTTCCCATTCCCGACTTAATTGGCGGACATGCAGACTCTGGGTAGTAGGTTCCTCCGAAATAATTTCTTCAATCAATGTACCTAATCCGGGATTTAATGCTGACTGGGAAAGGATGGGCGCAATTAACTCTTCCGGTTCCAGACAGAAATCACAGCCAACCTTGAAAAGTTGTTGATCAAAGTCTTCTTTGTGATAGGTTGCAATGGTAAACACTTCTCCATCAGTTGCCTGTTCCAGACGCAGAACAGCCATCAGGTTTTGACCATCATCTGCATGATCAATCAGGGCAACTTTCGCCTCTGATGATCTGGCTTCCAGAAACGATTTTTCAGAGTTTGAATCTCCTTCAATCCATTCGACATCCAAGTTATCAGGAATTTCCTCCATTAATGGAGTATCTGAAAGCACGATTATCTTTTCCGGCTGATTTCTTTGACTCATTTCTAGCAAACATCGATTAATGAACACCTGATTATCGGAGCTAATTAAAATGTGTCCGTCGATACCTATTTCATCCATTCCCATCACATCAATAGCATTTTTTTCAAGATCGCCTTTTGGGCTTGACTCAGTGACATCAAATTGCATTACCGAACTGCCTTCCGAAATTTCAAACGGTTCCAGCTGCATTATTAAACTGTCTTTCGGAATTTCAAATGAAGCATCCGGATTGATAAGTACTACTTCATTTATAACAACAGCAAGAGGCATAATTCCATGGTTCTGTTTATTCGTTTTTACCAGCTCCAGCCAGGTTTTACCAATATGTAAAGAGTCAGTTTTTTTAGTGGCAATTTGGTGTCCATGGTTGCGACTGATCACTTTATTGATCCATGCCGGAGCACCTTGTGAATGAAAAGCTGACAGCATCATAGGAACGTAGAGATCATATGGATCCAGAGCATGGTCACAGCCGACATCTTCAAAATACTTCCGATATTCCCGACCGACATATTGTGCCTGAGTCACAATCCTACCGTCACTCAAAGTTTCAAGCTGCAAAACTGTCATCAGGGCATAACTGCTGTCCTTAAAAAATACATAGGCAATTTTCGCTTTTGCTGCTGCTGCCTTCCTTAAAACGTTTAGATCAAAAGAATTACCTGAGACCCATTTTAATCTTTTGTATGACGTAGCCAACAGCGGATGTTCATCAGAAGGAGAAATCAATACAACCTTGTCTCTCTTAACATATTTCTGATTCTGAGAGAGAATGTCCTTCATCCAGGTTGGATCATCAGAACATATCAAAATATGGCTTTTTATCTTAATGGAATCCAGTCCGCGATCACGCGCGGAACGAAACTCCTGAAACTTTTCTGTCACCATTGAAACAACAATTGAAAAATTGATTAAACCTGCCGCCATTACAAAAAAAGTAAAAATTTTCCCCTGAACAGTCTCCGGCGACATGTCACCATAGCCAACCGTAGTAAATGTAACTGCTGTCCACCAGAGAGAGCTGAATAGTGAAGCGAAGGCGCTATCTTTATTTCCAGTCAGAATGTACTCAATTAAATATATTCCGATTGTAGAAGTAATCAGAAAAACCGGAATCATCACAATCAAAAATAAACGAATTTTCATTTTAAATTTTATCAGCAGATTATTTTAATCTCATGGATTATGACTAAGAATGTTTCAGGAAGCAGGTAACTCCCGGACAATTCTCAATCTGGATGATTAAACTTCCTTGTTCATTAACAGAGCAATATTACCAAATTTGCAAGTCCTTTTGCAAATAATACGTTATTTACATGCAAATTTTGGGACACAGTAAAAGTACTGCTTCAGAGTGTTTTAATCAGTTCCTTAAGAAGAGTGAGTAAATAAAAGAGTAGAATAAAGTGGAGAGACTGGAATTGTGGTAAAATAGACAGACACAATGGAAATTCTAAAGATGTCTGAAGGCGAATCAATGTATTTATTGGTGGGCCAGCAGGGACTTGAACCCCGGACCGGACGATTATGAGTCGTCAGCTCTAACCAACTGAGCTACTGGCCCAAACCAATCTAGGTATGATATCCGTCAAGCGGGATTAAAACAAGATTTTTCGGAATTGTTGAATTAAGAACTTTCTCAGTCCGAGGAGATTTCAGCTTTTATTTGGCAAAAGAGAAAAGCGCATCATCGGCGGGTGTCGTGCAAAAAAACGTTCTGAGGTATTGGCTAATCTAAGCAACAAAGATTCTTCCCATGGACGACCCATTAACTGCATTCCCACCGGCAAACCTTGTGCATCATAGCCAACAGGAAAAGAAATTGCGGGGAATCCTCCAAGATTTGCCTGTGGTGCATAGCGCATTAATTCCGTCAAAGTCCTGAGATCCGATTCTCCTTTTTTCAAAGCATCCGGTGGTATCGGAGGAGCGGTACGGGGCGTTGATGGAGTAACAACTGCGTCAACGTTTTGAAAAATTTTACTCATCTTCCTGATAAGCTGGGCGCGTACACGCTGGGCTTTAACATAATCATCTCCTTTAAAATGCTGTGCCAGAGTAAGATTAACTAAAGGATCCAGTCCCAAGGGTTGACGAAAAGGTTTAAAATTAGTTTTCAGAGAAGTCAGTAGTTCTGTAAGAAAAGATACCGCATGTGCCATACGTATTTCATCCAGATCCGGAATGTCAATTTCCTGTACGGTAGCACCTAGAGATTTAAAAGAATCCAGCATTTGATTGCAGCTTTGTACAATATCTACGGACGCATGATTAAACCACGGTAAAAATACTCCCAGTCTAACTCCTGTTAAATCTGAATTATCAAAATCCTGAAGATCCACCGATGGCTGATCCTGTGTCCAAACTTGTCTGGGATCAGGACCTGCCATAAACGAATAGGCTAAAGCCGTATCACGTACTGTGGAGGTAATTGGACCTACTGTCGAGAGACTCCATGATAGAGGTGCACTGCCGGCAGAACTGATCCGGCCCCAAGTTGTTTTAAGTCCTACAACACCGCACAAACTTGCAGGAATCCTGATAGAACCACCACCGTCAAGTCCAAGTGCAATTGGACACAACCCTGCTGCCACTGCTGCAGCTGATCCGCTTGAAGATCCGCCCGGATAGTGGTCAAGGTGATAGGGATTTCTAGCAGTACCATAGTGAGTATTGAGCCCCGTTACCCCCAGTCCGATTTCATGCATATTGGTTTTACCCACCATCAGTGCACCGGCCGAACGCAATCTCTCAACCGTTGTAGCATCCTCCGCAGGAGGCTGAGTGTTGTAAAATTTAGTACCAACCATTGTTGGAAAAGGGAGCATATCCAGCTCATCTTTTACTGCTACCGGAACTCCATCAAGTATTCCCAATGATTCTCCACGTTCATAGCGCTCTGCCGATGATTTTGCCTGCTGCATCAGTTCTCGTTCTTCCCAGGCTATAAAAGGTAGCAGTGGTACAGCACTTCCTTCAATACTGCGAATTATATCCAATAAACGCATTGCAACATCTACCGGAGTTGTTTTTCCTTCAAAATATGCCCGATGAAAATCAGAGGCCGTTTCAGGTTGAAAAAGACTTTGCTTTTCAGAATTAGCACCTTTTTTGTCAGTTGCAGATTCACGATTTTGTTCGGCAGAAACAATAAACTGTTTGATGGACTTTTTGGCTGCAGCCAAAGTGATTTTACTATCTGCAGGATGAACGGGATGCATCACAGGTGCATCTTCAACATGGCATTTTCGTAGTCGGGGAAGACCGGCTTGACGAAGTAGCAGCGGGAGCAGTAGTAACCGAACTCCTGGGGTTCTCAACAGGAACAGCAATATTTTAAGGGCACGTCCGGATGTCCTGGGAATGCGGATGGATTTAAGGTTATAAACAGGTTTTTCTTTTTTTGCAAACGGCCACAAAAATGGCAAAAGCCGTTTTGCTCCGGATGAAATCATTCTGATTTTACTATCCTTATTTTCCATCTCAAACTATATTTACTTTGATTACCGGGGAAGTTCAAAAACAAAGCACGCTCCATCTTTGACTTCAGAATCGACCCAAATATTTCCGCAATGTGCAGCAATAATTTTTTTCACAGTAGCCAGCCCAAAACCATATCCCTCTACATCGTAATTCAAGCGGGTATTTGTTTCAAACACTTTGTCCTGATGTTCCGCAATTATTCCCGGCCCGTTATCTCGAATCCAAAATTTAACAGTATCCCTACTTTCTTCACCACCGAATTTTATCCTGACAGGATTTTTTGTACCCCGAAATTTTATCGAATTGGCAATCATATTTTGCCAGACTTTCAGCATCCGGATTGGATCACACCTTGCTTCCGGCATGTCCGGCAGCTTGCTGAAACAGGCTATTCCTTCTTGTTCTGCATATTCAAAATTTTCAATCACCGCATTTATTATACGATCCATCGATACAGATTCCAATTCACCAATAACCTGGCCTGCTTCCGCAAAATCCAGTTGCGTATTGATAAAATCCAGCATTTTGGTAAAAGTCTGTGGAATCCGTTCTAGCAATTCTTTTAAGCCTTCATCCTCAATGATTTGTGGAAATTCATTTTTGATGCGGTACAGAAAAAAATCATAAAGGCTGGCTGCACCAACGATTGGAGATTTAAGATCATGACTGACTGTGTGTGAGAAACTGCTAAGTTCCTGTTTTTTTTGCTGCAGTTCCTTGTTCAGTTCTTTGATTCTGTCAAGATCTTCTTTGCTACGCAAAGCTGATTTTACACGGGATACTAAAATGGTACGATCAATGGGTTTGTAAATATAATCCACTGCTCCTGCGTCAAAAGCCTCCTCAAGGGAATCCATTTCCTGTTTGGCCGTTACCATTAATACAGGAATATCGTGGCATACAGGAATCATTTTAATACGTTTCGTAGCCTCAATTCCATCCATCTCGGGCATCATAATATCCATCAAAATGCAATCCGGACTCCAGTTTTTCAGAATTTGCAGGGCCTCATTTCCAGACGAAGCTTTTCTAAATTCACACTTCAGTTGCCTCTGCAGATGGTCTTCAATCAGTAAACAGTTGTCCTCAATATCATCAACAATCAATATTCTGCGGGTGGCCCTGTGCCGATTACTGGCTGGCATTAAAATTTTTTCAGTTACATGTGTATAGAGCGTTTTTCTGATGCGTCCAACATTGCTTCTTTGATGGCCTCTGCATAAGTCGGATGGGCATGTGACATCCGCGCGATATCTTCTGCGCTGGCCCGGTATTCCAGAGCAACAACTGCTTCTGCAATCAAATCTGCAGCACGTGCTCCAACCAAATGAATTCCTAATATTTCGTCAGTATCCTTGTCTGCCAGGACTTTTGCAAAACCTTCTGTGTCCATGGATGCACGGGCACGTCCTAGTGCCTTGAAAGGGAAATTACCCGTTTTATAGTTATAATTTTCAGCTTTTAATTCGTCCTCAGTAAAACCGACTCCTGCTGCTTCCGGCCAGGTGTAGAGCACTCCCGGAATTGCTTTGTAATTGATATGCGGTTTTTGACCTGCTATCGTTTCCGCCACAAAAACCCCTTCTTCTTCTGCCTTGTGCGCCAGCATATCTCCTGCCACTACATCGCCAATGGCATAGATTCCAGGAACCGCAGTTTCCAAATGTTCATTTACCGGAATACGGCCTTTATCATCAAGAGTAAGGGCGATCTTTTCCAAACCCAAATTATCTGTAAAGGGCCTGCGTCCAACTGCAACCAGACAATAATCTCCGCTGAATTCCACTTCTTTGTCCTTCTTGTTTTTTGCAACAACTTTAACACTGTCTCCTTCTACAACTGTACTTTGCACAGTATGGTTGAGAAAAAATTCCAGACCCTGTTTTTTTAAAAACCGTTGAACTTCTTTGGCCAGTGAAAAATCCATTCCGGGAATTAAACGATCAAGAAATTCCACGACCTGCACCTTTGAACCAAGTCTGCTGAAAACTGAACCCAGTTCCAACCCAATCACACCACCTCCAATCACAATTAATTTCTCCGGGACCTTTCCAAATTCAGGGCTTCGGTTGAAGTTATGATACGTTTTTTGTCAATTATCACACCCGGAATACTTGACGGCTTGGAACCTGTTGCAATGATAACGCGTTCGGTGTTCACAGTTTCCTTGGAACCGTCGGTGCCACTCACTGAAATAGTCTTTGAATCGCTGAATGATGCATGTCCGGAGATGACCTTGATTTTATTTTTTTTCATCAAATACTTGATTCCGTCGCATGTCTGCCCTACCACATCGTCCTTACGCTGACGCATCCTTGGCCAGTTTAGTTTTATTTTTTCCGCCATGATACCGTGTGCCTCAAAATGACAGTTTGCATTGTAGAAATGCTCACTTGAATCCAGCAAAGCCTTTGAAGGAATGCAACCCACATTCAGGCACGTTCCACCCAGTGTAGGATAACGTTCAATGATTGCTGTTTGCATCCCCAGTTGTGCACAGCGGATTGCGGCCACATAACCTCCTGGCCCTGAACCGATGATTGTTGTGTCGAATTTGGTCATTGTTTGTTATATTGAAAGTAAGGTGAAAATGGTACTAAGGCTCTTTTTGAATTAGGCACTAAGGCACTAAGGCAAAATCAACTACCACTTCTAATTTCACTAACCAGGGAAAGTAGCATTCTTTCTATTTGTCGAGTATTTTCGTAAAAGCCATTGAACTCAAATTCGGTTAAGTATTCCAAATTTTTCGAGATTTCCAGTTGAGTTTGTAACTCGTATAGAGAACCTACAAAAATTTGTAAAAAACGAACATAATCTCCAGTGGATCTTCGTCCATATCCTTCAGCAATGTTGCTGGGAATTTAAACTGCGCTTCGACGCAACTGGG
>OFKF01000021.1_pt1 | contig 12272 bp, 7 predicted proteins | sample 1540501 | NCBI WGS metagenome assembly OFKF01 (sample SAMEA104347370, study PRJEB22522) | marine metagenome | biome: marine biome; feature: marine water body; material: seawater | collected 2015-09-01T00:00:00Z | depth 1002 m
GTTGAAATGTCCGTTCACTTGCACGGAAATCCGGAATGTTTAGCGATAAATCAGATAATATTACTCCTACAAGAGTCACTTCCGGGAAGTCATGGCCTTTGGTTACTAATTGTGTTCCAATTACGATATCTACTTCGTGTCTGCGGATACGATCGTGCATTTTAGAAAGAGCATGTTTGCCGTGCAATGTGTCCCGATCCATGCGTAAAATACGAGCCGCAGGAAAAAACATTTTAAGATTTTCTTCAACTTGCTCGGTTCCGGTACCTATTATTATTGGTGCGTGATCACTTCCACATTCAGGGCATCTCTGAACCAGAGGTTTAACAAAGTCACATTGATGACATTGCACCTGATTTGCTACTTGATGGTAAACCAAACTCAGACTGCAGTTGGGGCAAGTGAATGTCGATTCGCATTTTGAACAACGGACTAAAGGCGCAAATCCGCGACGATTCAAAAAAACAATACTTTGCTCCTTCTTCAGTAAACGTAGGCGCAGGGCTTCAACCAACTCGCTGGAAAAGTACGGACTTCCTTTCTGTCCGGGTACCGTTTTCATATCCAATAACCTGACTTCCGGTAAGAGAGCCTGATTAATGCGTGAAGTTAAGCTTAAAAGCTCATATTTACCGTTGCTTACATTGTTTGAAGATTCCAGTGAAGGAGTGGCCGAACCAAGTAAAACTGTTGCACCTGCCTCATATCCGCGAAAAATAGCTACATCTCGTCCGTGATAACGCGGAGTCTCGCCCTGTTTGTAGGAAGGATCATGTTCTTCATCTATCACAATCAGTCCCAGGTTTTTCATTGGAGAAAAGACGGCACTGCGTGCTCCAATTACAATTGATGCAAATCCATGACGTACCCTTGACCACTCATCAAAGCGTTCACCATCATCCATACCACTATGTAAGATTGCTACGTGGTCCCCAAAACGTGAACGGAACCGGTTCACAAGTTGTGGTGTCAGTGATATTTCAGGTACTAGTATCAAGCATGATTTCCCTAATTTATGGGCTTCTCGGACTGCATGAAGATAAACCTCTGTTTTTCCGCTTCCTGTTATACCTTCCAGTAAATAAGTACGGTAAGTTCCGTTTTGCAGTGAATCTGAAAGCTTTTCAAAAACTGATTTCTGTTCCGGAGTTAACTCCTTAAATGGTTCTATTTTAGGAAGTCCCCCTTCCATAAATCGGCGGTAAACTCTTTTTTCAAAAAATTCAATATGACCTTCTTCTTTTAGTATTTTTAACGCCTGTGATGGAGCATTGACTCGGTTTTGAACGTCGCTCCAACATATTTCTCGATTTTCATTCAATATTTCAAATATTTGCTGTCTTTTTGTTTTACGCCGAGAAACGGAATTTTTCGGATTATCAGGTTTGAGCAGACGTATCCAGCGTTCCATTTTTGGCTTTGTCTTTTGCCCAAGTAACACCTGAGTTGATTGAACATGATCTTTGGAAAGCCAGTTGCGCAGTTGTTGGTGGTCACGTTCATCAGGATTGCACTGAAGCCATTCCTGTTGTGTCCATGTTGATTGGGTATCTATCAGGAACTGGGGTTTTTGGCTCAGAGTGTCCAGGCCGGGAAGTGATGTTGTTTGGGGAGTATAAGTTGTACGTAAACGCAAGGCAAGTCCACCTGGAATTGCAGCATTAAGAGTTTCACCCCATGCGCAAAAATAGTACTCAGAAGTCCATTTTGTGAGTTTCAGTAATTCTTCAGAAAAAAGTGGTTCCTCGTCGACCAGTGTCTCAACATTTTTTAGCCTAGTAATTCCGGAATGTTTTTTAACACGAACGATAACTCCACCCTTTTTCTGTGCTCCAAAAGGCACAAGAACTTGTAATCCTTTTTCCGGAACTAGAGTAAGTTTATCTGGCCAGTGATAATCAAACGATTTTCGAATTGGTAAATTTAGGGCAACTTCAACGATCATGTATTATTTAGGTATTGCCTTTAAGCAAATTAGTGGTATCTCTCCAGTGCTTTCCAACCGATAATTGCCGACACCAACAGGTAAAAACAGGGCCTCTTCACGATTTAATTTAACTGGAGAACCACTTTTAGGTATAATACTGGCCTGTCCGGAGATGGTAATTAGCAAATGGTATTTCCCATCCAGTTGATCCTCCCAAATAGTTCCCGGTTCCAAACAAATTCGATCAGCCGTAAATTGTGGAAAATCAACAAAACGTTCTATCAGCAAACCGGAGGATTTGTGTAAGCATTCAAGTTCAGGAGGTTCATAAACTACCGGGAGCATTTTGTTTAAAGCGTCATCAGTATCCCAATGATTTTGGGTGAGAACTTTTTGAGCGAACATCAGTATTAGACGCTCGTAGTGCGGTGTTTGAAATTCAATGACTTTAATTCCATGTCGAAGAGAATGCATTTGAAACACCGGAAAGCTGATGATGTCACCAACTTTTACCTGACAGTCGCCAACAAAATTTGAAGCTTTCTGTCTTAGTTTAAGTTCCTGTTCATGTAGTTCATTCGGAATATCTTCGGTAGAATCATCAATTTGGCGTCGTATTTTTTCATATTCACCAATTGTTTCCCTGAAATTTTTCAGCAGAACTTCTACCCATTTTGATCCATATATTTCCTGATAATCCTTGATTTTCTCCGGATGCAGTCCTGCCTTGATGATTCCTGTTCCTGATGGCCAGGCTGTTTGGTCAATTTCTGTAACCACGTAAACTTCCCATTTCTTTTCATGCATTTCATAATACAAATCTCCAATCACATCCTCAGAAACAGGATTTAGTGTTTTGAGCAAAATCAGCGATTCCGGATGATCGGCAAGCACTTGTTTTTTAAAAATATTCAGTGCATAAGGTAACTCTGTTTTCCCATATTCGTCTGTAACTTTCACCACACCGCGTTTTTCAACTCCTGTGTACCATCCTTCATGTCCCCATGGTTTTTGTATATTGAGGACTTCGAGGCGTAAAGACTGTTCCGGATTGACTATCACGGCATGTCTGTTTTTTGCCACAGATTCGAGTGGAGCATCAGGATTTTGTACGATTATTCCCTTGAGAGTTTCCGGATCGAGCTTGTTTTTCCAGACACTACCTTGCTTTTTAAATGTTGCGTTTTTATTGTTGTGATTCGATTTTTGAAGTTTGATTTCAATCAATTCCTGAAAGGAAACCTGTTCAGAGTTTACTGTCCATGTTTCTAAACGTTTTCGCTCTATTAAAAGTAGGAAAAATTGAACTTCCCGAAGGTCCATTTCAGAAAGTAAGTAATCTGCGATTTTGCCTCCGTCTGGTATTTCAACCTCAGTAAAGTCATGCAAATTGAGGTGTCCAAACCAAATTGATGATCCTGACTCAGACTCAAGCAACTGAGAAATATCTAAACAGGAAAGCAAGTATTTTATAGAAAAATCTCGTGAAGTCATGGATTAAGGATTAAGCAGTTCTGGACAAATTCTGGCATTTTTAAGTGCATCAGCTGTTGCAGGTGAGATAGGACTAAGTAATTGCGTCAGTGTGATTATTTCCTGATCAGGTATGGCATAAGGTGTTACAAACTCAACAGAAAATGCCTTTGATTCAGTTGAACTGTGATTTAGATTATTAGAAAAGGTTTTGACTAAATTTTCAGCAGAAGCAAGATTTGGGTTAAGCAGAGTTATATTGGAGAATCCTTCTTCATTAAAAGCCTTTTGGAAAAGGTCTTGACGATAACCATAATGAGTACAAGCAAGAAAAATCAGCAAAGTATCTATGTATTTTTCAGGAAATTTCTGCATGGCTTTTTGAACCCAGTGCCGGATACGTTCTTCTACAAATGAGCTATCCGGATCATTAGAAATTTGGCTTGCCAAATCCGGACAACCCTGGGAAATGATCCGTATTTCCTGAACACCCTTCTTAAACAGTTCGTTTTGAAAAGTTTCGGTATTAATCGTTGTGGGAGTTCCAAATATGATAGCCGATGATTGAGCATCATTGAGCAGACTTGATAAAAGCATCTTGACACCAATTTGAAGAATCCCTTCAATTTTAACAGTTTTTTCAGAAGGGATATCCAAGTCGTCCAATAGTACAGAAAGCGTTCCACAAGCGACAAAAATGTGATGCGGAGCAAAAATCTTTTCAGTGTTCCGGAGGATTATTTCAAACGTTTTAAGCTGTTCCGCTCTTCCGGACATGGAATTGTATCCACGATTATTTGAAGGAACAGCGTTAATGTAAGTGATTTGTAAATCGTCAGCGGGATAATTCGGATGTTTTGCCCCTGCAGGTTTTGATAATAGTTGGAGAAGCTTGGCACAAACAGACAGACCTCCAAGTCCTGAGTCTGTGATAACAAGTTTCATGAAGATATTTTATTGGCAGGTGATGTTGATCAGAAATAATGCATCTAAACCTTATCCTGAGACTTGGCCAAATTCAAACTAATAGTGTTTACAGTATGAATATTTGAGTAGAATTACTTAGGTCTCACTGAAAAAGTTTTACCTTTGTCATCCAAGATTTGATCCTGGATCCAGAGTCACCGTTCAGCTTGAGTACAAGATCTGAAACATTTCTCCTGGATTCCGGGTCTATGCTGCGCACCGCCCGGAATGACAAAGGAGAAGAATCGAAAGAAGCATAACTATTGATCTTGTTAGGCCATCTTTTTTGAAAAGGAACTTAAACAACTGAAGAGCAGAGTGTTTAGTGCTTTTTTCTGGAAATACCCTGCAGTTGTCTCTGTTAATTGACTAATTACTTTTTGACATTATTGAATAATATTATTTTTCAGCAAGTCTTAATTATGCGGGAATTAAAATAACTCGGGAGTCATGTTTTGTCGTAAAGTACTGATATTATTGTATTCCGCTTGTAATCTCTACCAAAGAATGAGATCTAATAAATACTGCTATATAATCAGATCCCTCACAGGCGTTCTGGCTGACACAATAAATATAGTAACAGTAGAGCAACTAATGGGACAGAATAAAGTTTCAGGTGGGATGTCTGCCCTCCTGTTTTTGAAACAGGATGAGCAGACAATTTTATATACGGGGTTTGTGGTGAATTCTCTGAATTAGACGTCTTTGATACTGAGCTGAATTTTACCTCGTCTGTCGACACCAGTTGCTTTAACGGTGACAATATCACCCTCTTTGCAAACATCTGTAACTTTTTCGACTCTACCTTCTGCTAGATTTGAAATGTGTACAAGACCTTCTGTTCCAGGAAAAACTTCGACAAATGCGCCAAAGTCCATCACCTTCTTGACAGGTCCGGTATAAGTTTCTCCAATCTCAATTGTTCGAGTCAGGTTTTGCACAATTTCCAGAGCATCATCCACCGCTTGATGGTCACGTGACATGATGGAAACAATACCATCATCATCGATGTTAATCTTTACACCGGTTTTCTCAACAATACTCTTAATCATTTTACCGCCAGGTCCAATGACCGTACCGATTTTATCCTGTGCAATTTTATGAGTGATAAAGCGGGGCGCATAAGTAGATAGACCGCTACGGGATTCTTTCAGTGCTTCTGCCATTTTCCCCAAAATGTGCAGTCGGCCTTCGCGTGCCTGCATCAGAGCTTGTTCAACTACTTTCTGTCCAAGTCCCTTGATTTTAATATCCATTTGCAGGGCGGTAATTCCGGTTTCTGTACCAATAACTTTAAAATCCATGTCACCCAGATGATCTTCGTCACCAAGAATATCTGAAAGTATAACGTTGTTTTTACCTTCACTGATGAGCCCCATGGCAATCCCAGCGGTTGGTTCCTTAAGAGGAACACCGGCATCCATCATGGCCAGAGAACCAGCACAGACAGTAGCCATTGAAGACGAACCATTTGATTCAAGAATTTCAGAAACAAGACGAATTGTATAAGGAAATTCAGCTTTTGTTGGCATAACCGGAGTTAACCCGCGTTCAGCCAGGGTTCCGTGTCCAATCTCTCTTCGTCCGGGTCCCCGAGGAGGTCGTACTTCACCGACACTAAAACTGGGAAAGTTATAGTGCAGCATGAACCTTTTAAAAGAGATACCTTCCAGTGACTCAATCATTTTTTCATCTTCTCTTGCTCCAAGAGTGGTAACAGCAAGAGCCTGTGTTTCACCGCGTGTGAACAAGGCTGAACCGTGTGTTCGAGGCAAAACTTTAATTTCGCAGGTGATTGGTCTGATTTCAGTAGGTTTTCGTCCGTCTATCCGGATTTGATCTTTAATCAAACGTGTGCGCATTTCATCTTTTTTGATGTCAGCAAATATTTGACTTAGTTCTTTTGCAGAATCTCCATCAGGTGAATCTCCAAGAATTTCATTTTTTATTTCATCTTTTAATGTGTCCAGACGTTCGTACCGCTCTATTTTATCTTTAATCCTTAAAGCTTCATTAAGTCGTTTTGGTGTAATTGCCTCAACTTTTGATTTTAATTCTGAATCTACAACCGGCACTTCTACAGTACGTTTTTTCTTGCCAACACTCTTCATCAGCTCTTCCTGCATTTCAATGATTGGCAGAACTGCTTCCTGACCATACCAAAGTGCATCCAGCATAATTTCTTCACTCACACCAACAGCTTCACCCTCCACCATTAAAATTGCATCTTTGGATGCAGCCATAAAGATGTTAAGTTCACTTACTTCAAGTTGTTCCGGACTAGGATTGGTTACAAATTTACCATCAATTCTCCCGACTCTGACACCTCCAAGAGGATTGTGAAAAGGGATATCCGAAATAGCCAACGCCGCAGAAGCGCCGTTCATAGCAGCAACATCAGATGGATGTATCAGGTCGTGACTTAAAACGGTTGCCGCAATCATTGTTTCTGCCAGGTAATTGTCTTCAAATGCTGGACGCAGCGGACGATCTATAATGCGTGAAATCAGAGTTTCGCTATCTGAAAGTCGAGATTCACGTTTTAAGAAACCACCAGGAATCCGTCCGGATGCATATCCTTTTTCAACATAAAAAACTGAAAGTGGGAAAAAATCTGCTCCTGTCCCTGATCCTTTTGCTGCAGTTACAGCTACAAGTACTACTGTGTCACCGTATGTTACTAATACGGATCCGTTGGCCTGTTTGGCCATTCTTCCGGTTTCCAGCTTCATAGTTGCTGGTCCAAATTCTCTTTCTACTATCTTCATTCTACTCCTAATTATCAGCGTTCTACCGGTTCTAACTTAACGGCACTGCCTGTTATTAATGTCTGAATTCCGGTATTCTTTAAATTTCAGCATACAAATTCTTTCTTCTTTCGTGACTTTGGAAAATATAATCTTCCAGTTCTGGTAGTGCTAAAAGCAATACTCATAAATCAATTTTCAACAATCTGAAAAAAAGAACTGAAAGAAGGAAAGCAAACTTGATGCTACATGATACGGGGGAATTGCAATGGTAGAATTCAGCTTTTGCTAAATTATACCTGGCAGAAGACCAGCCCCCGTGGACAAGTCTTCTGTGAAGTTTTGTAAGAGTCACTTGACTCGAATCTCTAGTTGTTTAGTAATAGCGGTATATCTTTCGCTATTTCTATTCTTAAGATAATTCATGAAATTTCGTCGTTGACCAACTAGTTTTAACAAACCACGTCGTGAACTAAAGTCTTTTGGTTGGCTTCGTAAATGGTCTGTCAATGAATTAATTCGCCCGGAAAGTAATGCTACCTGTACTTCTGTAGATCCGGTATCAGCATTATTTTTTCCGAACTTGTTTACAATTTCGACTTTTTGATCTTTTGTCAGCATATAAGATTATTTTGTTTCTATACAAATACCCTTATTGGATGAAAATAACTTGTCTCATTCTCCCACATAATGTGGCCGATAGCAACTAAATTTTGGCAAGAATCAACAACTTTAGTTTTAACTGAATTTGTCTCTGACTCTATTACACTATTTTCAGTCATTTTCACGACACTTTCAGTCAAGTTTTGTTGCAAAAATTCAACACGACGTCCCTGTTTGATGGAAACAACCGTTTCAGCAGAACCTACGATTGTGTTAAGGTGATCCAGCAACTCTAATGGAGAAATCCAAGGCACTTTATTTTCGGTTACTGTTTCTTGTAGTTTTTCTATTGATATAGCGTTTTCACTTTTAAACCACTTTCCACAAGCTAAACGATCCAGAGAAGTTAGATGTGCTCCAACTTTCAGCTTTTGTCCAAGATCATTGGCTAATGCCCGGATGTATGTACCTTTAGAACAGTGTATCCGGATTTGAACGAAGGGCAGATTTACAACTTCTACGTCTAATTCATGGAATATTACCGACTTGGTTTTAGCAGGAACTTTCAATCCTTGTCTTGCAAGTTTATAGGCAGGAATACCATTGATTTTTGACGCAGAAAATGCAGGAATTTGCTGCTTCTGTGGTCCTAGAAATGTGTGAACCGCTTTTGTAACCTGTTCCGGATTTAAATTACCTAAATTATGACGCTCAGTCATCCTACCTTCTGCGTCAAATGTGTCAGTGGATTCACCTAATTTACAAACTGCACGGTAAGTTTTGTCAGCATCATTGAACAAAGGAATCAGGCGCGTTGCCTGTCCCAAAAATACAGGTAAAACTCCTGTTGCCATGGGATCTAAAGTGCCGAGATGCCCGACTTTTTTTTCGTTAAACTTCCGTTTAATGAAACGAATGACATCAAAAGAAGTCCATCCCTGAATTTTATTGATGTTGATTATCCGCAAGTAATTCTTTATTTTTATTCGAATATCAAAAAGGATATTAACCGGACTCTATTCATTTTTGTCAAATTCGGATTCTCGCTGCTGTCCAGTATCTTCCGGAAGAACGTTACGCAACAATATTTCAATTTCATCACTGTGGTCAAATCCTCTGTCGTACTCAAAAGTCAGATGTGGTGTGTTTCTAGTTTTGAGGACTTTTCCCAATTTTCGGCTAAAAAATCCTGATGCATGATTTAAAGATGCAATCAATTCTTCTTTGCCTTTGGTTGGAAAAATTGAAACATAGACTTTTGCTGAAGTCAAACTTGGAGTTGTTTCAACTCTGCTGATTGTAACTTTGCTGAAACGCGGGTCACTGCTTTGAAAAAGAAGAACTTCAGATAAACGACGATGCACCAAAGTGCTGAAATTGCTTCTACTTGTTTTATGCATAATCAATTACAGCCGTGCACTTTCTTCAATTTGCTCGTAAGCTTCTACAATATCGCCATTCTCAATTTCCAGAAAATTTAGTACTATTCCGCACTCATAATTTTGTGCAACTTCCTGAACATCGTCTTTGAAGCGCTTCAGAGAAATGATTGAACCCTCAAAGATACTTTCTTTCTTACGCAATACTCGTATAAGGCTATTGCGGAGAAGCTTCCCATCTGTAACCAAACCTCCGACTACAATGCCATTTTTTCCAGAAGAAAAAACCTGACGAACTTCTAAATGACCTAATACTTCTTCTCTAATTTCTGGTTCCAGGAGACCTTCCATAGCTGCTTTTACATCATCCAATGCGTTGTATATAACATCATAAAGCCTCACATCTACACCTTCACTTGATCGCGTTTCTTTGGCTTTTGCGTCCATTTGCACATTAAAGCCAACAATAATTGCATCTGAAGCAGAAGCTAGTGTTATGTCGGTCTCAGTGACGTTACCTACTGAGCAAAGGAGGAACCTTAGAGAAATCCGATCATCACCGATTTGTTGCAGAGAAGTTTTGAGAGCTTCAACGGAACCTTGTACATCTCCTTTTAAAATCAATCGGAGTTCAGTAACCTTACCTTCATCAATTTTACTGAAAAGATTGTCCAAACTGGTTTTTTGGTATTCCAGGATGGTTTCAGATCGAAGTTTTTGTTCAAAATCCTCAGCTATTTGCCGTGCTATTTTTTCATCTTCAAGAACAACAAAGTTTACTCCTACTTCGGGTACATTGCTTAAACCGGAAATTTCAACAGGAATTGCAGGAGCAGCTTCTATCATTGTATCACCAACTTCATTGAACATAGCCCGTATTCGTCCATGAATGCTGCCCATGACGAAATAATCTCCAATTTTAAGGGTTCCGCGTTGAACAAGAACAGTACCTACTGGCCCCTGACCTTTTCTGACTCGTGACTCAATGATTGTTCCACGAGCAAAACCTTTTGAGGTCGATTTTAGTTCAAGTATTTCAGCCTGTAAATGAATCATTTCCAGTAGTTCATCAATGCCGTCACCTGTTTTTGCTGACACTTTTACAAAAATAGTGCTCCCACCCAAATCTTCTGGAATTAATTCATGTGAGAGTAATTCCTGTTGAATTCTTTTTGGGTCAGATTCGGGACGATCAATTTTATTTATTGCAACAATAATCGGAACATTGGCTGCTCTGGCATGCTGAATAGCTTCAACTGTTTGAGGCTGCACCTTATCATCTGACGCAACAACAAGTACCACTATATCAGTGATATTTGCACCCCGGGCTCTCATTGATGTGAAAGCTTCGTGTCCGGGTGTATCCAAAAAAGTGACCTGATTGCCATTTACTTCAAGATGATATGCTCCAATATGTTGTGTTATGCCTCCAGCTTCTCCAGAGGCGATTCGAGATTCGCGAATTTTATCAAGAAGGGATGTTTTTCCGTGATCAACATGTCCCATATTTGTAACAATCGGTGCTCGTTCCTCTAACTCTGAAACATCAAGTTCTTCTTCTCTGAGGAGGTCAGACAACTCAAACGATTCGACTTTGATTGTAATATCAAAATCTGCTGCAATAAGTTCTGCAGTTTCTCCTGTGATTGTCTGGTTAATAGTTGTCATGATGCCTAAGGACATCAGTTTTCTTAAGATTTCTGGAACTTTTATACCAATTAAGCCTGCCAGTTCGGCAACACCGACCTGATTTCCTATTCGGATGCTTTTTTTACGTGGATTGAATTCGTGCTTTGGTGCATTAGTATCAGAAACTTTGCGCGAAATTTTGCTATCCAATCGATTTTTGGGGAAGTCTTTTCTGCGGCGGCGAGGCCTTCTTTCACGAAGATAATTATAATCTCTCTGTCCACCACCTCCCTTTCGTTTGTTCTCAAAATCCGAGGGTCGGGAACCTCTGTTTTTTGATGAGGATTCTTCATCATCAGTTTGAGAGTGTTTGAAAAATATTTTAGTTTTCTTTGATTTATTTTCTGATTTTGCAGACTTTTCATCATCAGGTAAAACTGTCTTATCAGGATCTCTTTCCAGCGGAGTAAGCTTAGATTGTTTTGAGTCCTCAACTGTGTCAGCATCAGGTTCAACTTTGTTTTCTGGAGCAGGATCTCCAGATTCAGGTAAAGTTTCCTGGGATTCCAATGTGCTTATTTTTGAGAGGTCACTTTCTAAGACTGGTTTTTCTGGTCTGTCTTTTTTTGCATCAGCAGAAATCCTTTCTATTTCAGAATCGGTTTTTAACTTATCGGCAACTTGAACTGTTGAGTCCTCTGATGAATGTACTAGCTCCGTCCTTTTTTTTCGTACACGTCTTTTTGGGGTTGCTACAACTTCTTCTTCATCTAATTTAGATTTAGTGGAGATTGTTACTATTTTAGATTTCTTAGTTGTTTTAGATTCTTTGACCTTATCAGTTCCTTCCGGTTTCTTTTCAGTGGACCTCAAACGAACCTTCCCTGATCCTTTAGCAGACTTTGGCAAGATAATACCCTTGGCACTCTTGCCCATCTTTCTCACTATTTCAGCTTGTTCGGAAGACAGTTCTGAGAAATTGCCTGTAACTGGAATCCCGGCTTTGCGCATCTTGACAAGCAAATCTTTTGCCGGCAGATTTAACTCTTTCGCCAGTTCAAATACTCTAACTTCGGACATGAATTCTTTTGGGGTTGTAATTCAGTTTAAAATAAATTTATTACTTATAGGCTTAGCAGAATCATCCTGCTGTTTCCGGTGATTATAGTGAAAATGTTTTTATTTTAAGATTTAGCTTTAGTCTTAGTCTTTGTTTCAGCTTTAGTCTTAGTCTTTGTTTCAGCTTTAGTCTTAGTTTTTGTTTCAGCTTTAGTCTTAGTTTTTGTTTCAGCTTTAGTCTTAGTTTTTGTTTGAGCTTTAGTCTTAGTTTTTGTTTCAGCTTTAGTCTTAGTTTTTGTTTGAGCTTTAGTCTTAGTTTTTGTTTGAGCTTTAGTCTTAGTCTTTGTTTCGGCTTTAGATTCAACTTCAGTTTTACTCTCAGCAGGAGCATCTTTAGAATTATTTTTAGTATCTTCTGTATTATCAGTCTCTTCAGCTCCAACTTTATCTTTGTCTTCTGTAGTTTCAGATTCTTCAGCAGTTAAGGGG
>OFKF01000024.1_pt1 | contig 11592 bp, 7 predicted proteins | sample 1540501 | NCBI WGS metagenome assembly OFKF01 (sample SAMEA104347370, study PRJEB22522) | marine metagenome | biome: marine biome; feature: marine water body; material: seawater | collected 2015-09-01T00:00:00Z | depth 1002 m
ACCAATTTCAGTTTCCGTTTTAGTTTCGGAGACGTATCAGGAGAATCTATTAACTCACGAATATCTTGCTTACGGTTCAGCAAGTCGAGGTGTCCGGATGCGGCCTGCCAATAAAATCCTAAGTCTGAGCAACCACTTAAGAAAATAACAGACCCAAGAGCCAACAATAATAAATAGCCTGTACGCACAATAATTTGTTTGGGAAAAGTTAGTTCAAGAATTGTAAAAATTCCTTTGCAGGATTTAAAATTCCAGCATGTTTGGCAAGCAAATTGTTATCTGAATCAAGTATTACGTATAACGGAAGAGCAACCGTTTGGAATCTTCTGATCTGCATTTGTTGATTGGCGGCAGCCTTGTCTCCACCATCAGTATAAAGCTGTACAAGTACAAACTCCTGCTGAAAACGAGCCATTACATCCGGATGAGAAAATATGTTTTTTTCCATCCAGCGACAGTTTACGCAGGTATATCCGGTAAAATCAATAAATACCCGTTTGTTTTCAGCTTTTGCCTGGATCAGGGCATCAGCCAAATCATTCTGCCATGGTAAAGAATGTGACACTGCTTCTCCTGAAGTTCCCGAACTAGTTGCAAAACCCTGCCTGCTTTCTGATAATGTTTGCAGAACCGGAGGCAAATATGTATCCACCCACGGATTAAGCGGTACTCCAAACAATCCACGTAGCAGATATATTCCCAAAAATGCAAAAAGGAAAGCTGCAGTAAATCCCGTACCACTTGTTTTTTCAACACGGACATGATGTATTTTAACAGCACCTAACAAAAACAATGCTCCAATCACACAAAGTACAACCCAGGCCGCCAGCACAAAATCTTTATCAAGAACACCCCATTGCCAAACCAAATCCGTGTTACTGAAAAATTTGAATGCCGCAGCTAATTCAAGTAAACCCAAAACAATTTTCAGGTGCTCCATCCAGTTTCCCGACTGTGAACGCATCGTCTGGATAAGCCGTGGGAAAAGTCCCAGCAAGAAAAATGGAAAGGCAAATACTGTTGAGAAAACAAGCATTCCAACAATCGGCCAAAACCACATTCCCTGTGAAGCGGCAATCAGCAAAGTTCCTACAAACTGCACGGTACAGGTGAAAGACGTCAATGTGAAAGCCAGCCCCATGGCCAGTACACCTACTGTTCCACTCAACTTCCTGGACCAACGGTCTGCAAGGTTTCCAAATCCTCCCGGTGCATTCAATTGAATAAATCCCATCAAGCTGAAGGCAAAAAGAGTGAACATTACACCAATTGCCAGATTAACCCAGCCATTTGTGGCAAACTGTACTGCTCCTGCAGCACCTAAAACAACAGAAAGCAGCATACCTGTTACTGTATACGTTCCTACGATTCCTGCTCCAAACAGTGCCGCTAAACGTAATGTTTCTTTGGATCCTGCTTCGCCCTGTTTAGTAAAAAAGGCAACTGTGACCGGAATCATCGGAAACACACACGGTGTCAGCAATGCTAACAGACCTGCAATGACTGCCAGACCGATAAAACCCCAAAAACCTTCCTTGAGCGCATCTTCGATTTCTGAAACTTCTTCAGGAGGTGAGTCTACTGCAAACTGTGGAATTTTGTATTCAGTACGCACAGTCCCTGTGCCAAGTGGAATTTGGAGTGAAAACAGTTCAGTTTTGGGTGGAAGACAAATGCGTTCGCTGCATGCCTGATATCGCAGTTTCCCGCCTTTGTTCAGGACAGTTCCGCCAGAAATATCATCTGGAATGAGAATATTTTGGAAAAGGGTGGCTTTCATCAGGTGGTAACTCAACACCATATCCAAAACCGGGTCTGCTGCAATAATTGGATTACTTTCGTAAACCGGGCCGATCAAAATCAGCGGATCAGCCTCAAATGTCAATGAAGTGGGAATAGGGGCAAAATCGCCTTCACCAGGAATAACAGAAAAGACGTGCCATCCAGATTCCGGATGGATTTGTAAATCGACAATTATACGGGCATGCTCTCCCGGACGCGGTTTTTCAGGTTCGAGTCGTACCTGGAATGTTACAACTGATTCTGGAATTACTACATCATCATCAAACTGAGCAATCGTGGTATGCGGAAACCCGGAAGTGAACAGCAAAGACAAGCACAGTAACAGCAGGAGTTGACGCAAGGCCCTGAAAATACTTGATTTAAATAAACTGCGGGGGGGCATAATTTGAAGTCAATAGAATTGGCTGTAAATTGTACAGATGAGATTCGGGAAAGGACACCTCTGCAACAATTTTCGAAATATTGTTGATGAAAACTTTTGGCAAGCGGTTTCCAGCAAGATTCAACTAAATTTATTAAGCACTTCCGACACGCAGCGGCTCCATACGCATCGCAGGGCTTCCGTTCCGTACCCAAAGCCGTACCCGTTCGACTGTTACACCGTTCGGTTTTGTGAGACTGGAAAGTTCTTCTGCATAAAGAATGTCTTCAGACCTGAACTCAAAAACATCGCTTCGAGATTCAAGTGGGCTGGACAGCAGCAACAGCATTTTCGGATTGTAGTGTGGACGCAACGCTCCACAAAAAGGAGTTGAATCTTTCTCCAAAGTTTTTGAACGTCCACTACGCTTTTGTATCTCGAAATAATTACCTTCTTCGAGTAGCTTTACCAGGTTCATGCATTCCTCAAAAGATGATTATAAATTTTCCGGACGCAATTTTCGCAGAACTTTTCCTGCTTGCCACATTTCCTGACTGCTAACTTCCTCAAGCTCCTTTTCCAGTTTTTCCCTGTAATCATTTTGAGAGTTTGAGTTTATGGATATTTTTGCTTCAGTTCCATCGAGAACACTCTGGTAACACTTTTCAACCACAGGCTTAATAACATCCCGGAAACGCGGTGCCCAATCGAGTGCTCCCCGCTGAGCAGTAGTCGAGCAATTGGCATACATCCAATCCATTCCTTTTTCCGCAACCAGAGGATAAAGACTCTGCAGGGCTTCTTCGATTGTTTCATTGTAGGCTTCAGAAGGAGAATGTCCATGTTCTCGCAGGACCTCATATTGTGCGAGAAAAGCTCCCTGCAGCAGTCCCATCAAAACACATCGCTCGCCGGTGAGATCACTATGAACCTCATTTTCAAATGTAGTTTCAAAAAGGTGTCCGGAACCAATCGCGAATGCTGTGGAAATACATCTTTCGCGCGCACTTCCTGTATAATCCTGATGAATTGCAAAAGAAGCATTTATTCCGCGTCCTTCTTGAAAATGTGTGCGGACTGTCAGACCGCTTCCCTTTGGAGCTACCAGGATTACATCCACATTTTCGGGTGGTATAATGCTCGTATCCTGGTGAAAGACGATTCCGAAACCATGTGAAAAGTAAAGTGCATCACCTTCATTTAAGCTGGCTTTAACCACTGGCCATGCAGCTATTTGTCCTGCATCTGAGAGCAAATATTGAAGAATTGTCCCACGCTGAGCCGCTTCTTCGGTTTCGAAAAGTGTTTCTCCTTCTAGCCAGCCATCTGCCAGAGCCTTGTCCCAGCTCCTGCCTTTACGCAGTCCTAAAACAACCTTGAAACCCTGATCCCGCATATTCAGACCCTGCCCTCGACCCTGGGGACCATAGCCCAAAATTGCAGTGACTTCATTCCCTAGAATGTTTTTGCATTCTTCAATCGGATAATCAGAGCGCTCAACGATGGTTTCCTTTATTCCATTAATTTCAATATCCTTCATTCTTTCTCCACAAAGTTAGTAATTTGTTTAATTATTATCGACAGTCTGACTTAAGTAATTACTAGTCACACTATGCTGAATAAAGTAAAAAAAGTCAATACAATCAGCTATTGTGCGCTGATGAGAGTAAACAACAGAGGACTTGTTCATACTGTCGCTTTAGTCTCAGCAGAAGATGAGGGCAGAACAACCAGGGAGACTTCAGATTCCAAAGCAGAAAAATCTATTGTTCTATGTTCTTTTGAATAGTCATTTAATTCTGTTAGCCGGAGCAGTATTTCTTCACCTGTTGCAGGAAGATTTAGTCGGGGACACACGTCATTTCTGACACATGACAAAGCATGCTTGACTGCAATCCAAACCGACAGGCAGAGCATCAAAGGAGGCTCTCCTACTGCCTTACTGCGACGAATGTTGATTTGATGATGCGGATTATGGATGGTGTCCACATTGAAAATTTCTGGCAGATCCTGAATGTTTGGAATTTTATAGGTCGTCGGAGAATATGTCAAAAGTTCACCTTTTTCAGAATAGCGCAAATCTTCATTTGTCACCCAACCCACTCCCTGAATAAAACCTCCTATAATTTGCCCGCGGTCAATTCCAGGATTGATCGATTCACCAATATCAAGCAGTAAATCTGAACGCTCAAGCTTAAGGTGACCGGTTAAACGGTCGATGAGTACCTCTGAAACAGCTGCCCCAGTCGTGTAATAAAAAAATGGTTCACCCTTCTCTGTATCACGATTGAAATTTATTTCAGGCGTACTGTAAAATCCTCTCTCGCCCAGACTCACTCTGTCCATAAAAGCCAGTTTTACAAGTTCCCGGAAAGTGAGTCTATTTTCTGGATTCCTGTCATCAAAAACTGAACTATTGCCACCGGATTTTCCTGCTTCAAAACAGATGTGTTCCGGAGCAGGATCAAGTCCCCGCTTCGCCACAAAGTAACTGCTTGCAAATTTTGTCAAATTCTTCCTGATTTTCCTACATGCGTTGACTGCAGCAAATCCGTTCAAGTCAGTTCCAGCGGAAGCAGCAGTCGGTGGAGTATTGTTGTTTTTCTCTGTGGATGTAATCATCATCCTTACATCATCATAAGAAATGGAGAATTCATCGGCCACCAATTGCCTGATTTTGGTGTTCAGTCCCTGCCCCATTTCCGTACCGCCGGTAGAAACCTGCACCGTACCGTCTTTGTAGATATTCACCAGGGCATTCCCCTGATTAAGGAATTTTGTGGTGAAGGAAATTCCAAACTTCATTGGAGTTAAAGCCAGTCCACGCAGATGCGTTTCCGACTGACGATTGAAATCCTCAACTTCAGTCAAGCGCTGCCGATATCCTGATGTTTCAACCAGTTGATCAATGATTTCCGGAAGAAGATGATTACGGACAATCTGTCCATATGGCGTAACGTTGCTTTCATCATGGGAATAGCAATTTAGACGCCGAATCTCCAATGCATCTTTTTTCAAAATAATGGCGATTTCCTGAATTACATTCTCAATATTTGCCATGCCTTGCGGTCCTCCGAATCCACGGAAAGCTGTATTAGGCGGAAAGTTTGTTTTACAGATCGTTCCATTAAAAATCAGATTCGGAATGAAATAGGCGTTTTCTGAGTGGAAAAGGGTACGCTCCATGATTGCAGTCGACAAATCAGCTCCGGCACCGCCGTTGGAAAAAATATCGAATTTCACTCCGGTTATCTTTCCGTCTGCTGTGAAAGCTACTTTGTAATGAATTTTGTATGGATGACGCTTCCCAGTGGAACGCATATCTTCGTCTTTTGTGTAAGCAATCCGTGCAGGTCTTTTTGTTTTTGCGACTACCAGTGCAACCATCACTGCAGGAATCACTGCCTGCGTTTCCTTGCCGCCAAAAGCACCGCCCATACGTTTGCAAACACAAACCACTTCGTTAAATCCTAATCCTAAAGCCTCAGCGATAACTTCCTGGATTTCCGTTGGATTCTGGCTTGAAGAATGAATCTGTATTTCACCATGTTCACCAGGCCATGCCAAAGCAGCTTGAGATTCCAGATAAAATTGTTCCTGGCCGTTGCAGATAAATGTTCCTTTCAGAGTGTGTTCTGCCTCATTCCATGCCTTTTCAAAATTACCCTGTTTGAACCGACGTGTCGTGCCTATAAACTGTTTTGCAGAAATTGCTTCCTCGATGGTGAAAACAGGAACAAGTTCCTTAATTTCTAGACACAGCTTTTTCTTGGCCTGCCGAATTGCCTCCCTGGACTCACCGGCAATAATTGCAATGGGCTGACCCACATATTCAACTACACCTTCCGCCAAAAAACGTTCATCCTGAATGACCGGCCCATAAAGATTATGACCAGGAATATCAGCATGTGTAAAAACTCCCGTAATACCGTCCAATTGAGCCAGTTCTTCAGAATTGAGATTTATAATTTCGCCATGGGCAACAGGACTTCCTATAAAATCAACAACCAGCTCATTTTTCGTGAATGGTAAATCATCAACGAATAAAGCATCTCCTGTAACATGACCTACTGCTGAATCATGCGCAACCTGTTTTCCAACCACTTTCATGCGGTCTCTTTTCTGTGCTGCCGGACTTTCGATAAAATCAGATCTCAGTTCATTTTGTGCAGACGGTAAATCATCCACAAACAAATCATCATTTGTTACACTTGACGCCGCAGAAACATTCGTAACCTGATTCCCATTCTCTTTCATGCAGCCTCTTTTTTGTTCTGGTTGTCAGAGCATTCATGAAAAAACTTCAGCAAAATGTTTTCTGCCAGCTGCAACCTGTAATCCGAAGAGGCACGGACATCTGAAATTGGACTTATTTCATCTCGAGCCAGTTTTCCAGCTTCATGGAAAATTCCAGGCTGCATCGGCTTACCATGCAAAAACTCTTCTGTCTTTGGCAAGCGCAACACAACAGGTCCCACGCCCCCAAAAGCGAGGCGGACATTTTGTATTTTCCCTTTTTTTAACCTCAGCAAAATCCCGGCGGTAAAGGTAGATATATCCAAATCCTTACGTTTGGAAACTTTGTAGAGTTTCAGCACAGCCTCCGGTTCAGGTAAATTCCAGCGAATTCTTGTGATAAGTTCATCCGGTTTCATTTCAGTATTTTTATAGCCGTGATAAAACCGGTTAATATTTACCCAACGTGTACCATGTGATGCAGTCAATTCCATTTCCGCGTCTATTACATATAGAAATGGCAGGGAGTCCGCAATTGGTGACGCATTTGCAATATTGCCTGCCAGCGTTGCCGCGTTCTTGATTTGTCGTGAGGCAAAAATTGAGATGATTTCGGCAAGCTCAGGCAGGTGTTCCTGACAAAATTCACCAAGCTCCGTCCAAGTTACCTTGGCGCCAACTGTCACAGTTTTATTTTCGATCTCAAGAATTTCCAGTCCAGTCAAATGCGTCAGGCTCATAATACAATTTGGCTCCAGCCGCTCTTTGTTCATCTGTACAGAAATATCCGTTCCACCGGCAACAACGGTGACATGCTTGTTTTTTTGCTTAAATTCAAGAGCTTCTTCTAAATACGCAGGCACAAAAAACTGTACTTGTTGACCTGCTCCATTCCATTTTTTCTCGTACTCACAATAAACAGGCTGGACAACATGTTCCATAAAATCCGCAAGTATTGACTTCGCATCGTAACATTTTGAAACCTTTGGTATGACTTTCTGATTCAAAGACAAGCCGGCATCAATAATTTGTTCGTAACCCGTACAGCGGCACAAATTCCCGGTTAAGCCTTCTTGCAAGGAATGTCTCGTTAGTGTTTCACCGGTTTCAAGCATTGCAGCCAGTGCCATTACAAATCCCGGTGTACAATAACCACATTGTGACCCAGCGGCATCAACTATTGCTTTTTGTACAGGATGTATTATTTGAGCCTCATCCTTCAAGCCTTCCACTGTAATGACATGAGAACAATCCAGTTGATATAAATACTGAATGCAACTGTCAATTCCCTCATAGAGCAACTGAGAGTTCCGGACTCGCCCGATAAGTACGGTACAGGAACCACAATCTCCTTCTGCACACACCACCTTGGTACCAACCATACCCAAATCATAACGTAGAAAATCAGACAGTGATTGAAATCCACGCTTTCCGGAAATTTTGTAACGCCGGCCATTCACATAAATTAGAAGATAATCACGCATATTCTCTTTTTCCCATCACGTGTTCCGTAACGTTTTTGTTCATTCCGGTCATCATCTGACCAATCAAAGTTACAGAGGCCTCTTCATGCGAAAGAGTTCCAACAATACGTCCGTCAAAAATAACTGCAATGCGGTCTGCGACCATCAATAATTCATCCAGATCCTCTGATATCCAAAGCACCGCCAGACCCCGATCTCGTGCCTGGCATATTTGCTCACGGATGAAACTGGTTGCATGAATATCCAGGCCACGGGTGGGTTGTGCAGCAAGCAGTAATTTCAATGGACGCGAAATTTCACGGGCAAGAATGACTTTCTGCATGTTACCTCCGGATAAAAGTCCAACCGGTGTTTTTTCCGTAGGTGCCCGGATATCAAACTCCTGCATTTTTTTTTGTCCATAGTCGAAGATATTTGAAAGCTTGAGCAGCTGTCTTGAACAAAATTGGGGGTTTTGAAAATCTCGCAGCAAAAAATTGTAGGCGATTGACATTCCGGACGAAACACCAAACCTTTTACGATCCTCCGGAATGTAACCAACTCCCATGTCAATCATTTCATTCACAGTGGGTTTGTTCAAAGGCACATCTTTAAACTGATACTTGCCTCTTGTAGGAGACCGCAGCCCGCTCAAAACATCGGTCAATTCCGGTTGACCGTTCCCGGAAACCCCGGCCATTCCAAGAATTTCTCCGGCACGAATATCAAGTGAAATCCCTTTCAATGCCGGGTACCCCAAATCATTCACCGCATGAATATCCTTTAAAGCTACTGTCAAATTACCAAACTTTTTCTTTTGCTTTTGAGAAACTGAACCATCCCCATCTTTTTCTTCAACAGTTGTATCCCGTAGAAATTCAGAAACTTTTACTAAGTCCTTAGCTTCCAAATTACTGATCATCAAATCAGCTAATTCTTGCGGATTGGTTTCATCTTTCTTCAAAGTTGCCATCACCTTTCCACGACTCAAAACCGTTATTCGATGCGAAAGTGCCATCACTTCCTTCATTTTATGTGTAATAAAAATGATGGAATGTTTTTCATTTACCATCTTCTCCATGATTTCATACAATGCCTCTGATTCCTGAGGTGTCAAAACTGCGGTTGGCTCGTCAAGAATCAGGATTCGTGCTCCCCTAAACAGAACTTTTACAATTTCCACGCGCTGCTGTTCACCCACTGAAAGTTCCTGAATTTTCTTTTCTGGATCAACATATAAATCATAGCGTTCGCTTATTTCCCGGATTTGTTGATGAACTTCTTTCAACTTAAACTTCACCACTCCGGGTAAACCAAGGATGATATTTTCTGCAACAGTATGATTTCGAACCAGCATAAAATGCTGAAATACCATGCCAATGCTTTTTTCAATAGCCTGACGAGGATTGGTAAAATTCACTTGCTCCCCAAAGACACGCATCTCTCCAGCATCGGCAGGGTAGAGCCCTGCAATCATATTCATCAAAGTTGATTTGCCTGCACCATTTTCACCCAGTATTGTGTGAATCTCTCCTTCCTCTAATGTAAAATCAACACTATCATTGGCAACGATTCCCGGAAAACTTTTTGTAATTCTACTTAATTGCAAAGGCAGCCGTAGTTCCGAATGAGACTTTTCTATTTCAGATGAATTCATATTGCACACAGAGTATTAATTTTAATGGTTTCGAAAATAGTAAACATTCCCGAACTTGCTTAACATTATCGTATGAATGTATACATTTTTCGACTGCATCACAACTCAATGCTAAAGCTTTTAACAGGTGCTTAAGCTCAAAGCGTATTTTCTTTATTTAATTGTGATATTAACCTTTTACTCGAGTAACCGGCAAGTCTTTTAAGAGATTCAATAAATGAAAAATTCGGAGTAAAGGAAGAAGGATGGATGGGGATTCCGGTGTCTGCACTTAAAAAGAACTAAACTTTTTCGGCTTAACCTCTGTTTTGAATTAATCCCAGAACAGTTTCTGGAACTTGATTAGCCTGAGCTATCATTGCAGTACTGGCCTGAAGCAGGATTTGATCTTTAGTGAGGTTCGACATTTCTGCAGCCATATCTGAGTCACGCAGGGTTGACTCTGCCTGTGTGATATTTTCTTCTGCAATCTTAAGACTGTTCATGTTGCTTTCCAGGGCATTTTTTTGAAATGAACCCAACTTACCACGATGGACAGAGATTTCTTCAATTACGCGGTCTACAATAATTGAAGCGTCTTGAGCGCCCTGTGACGAAGTTACGTCAATCTCAGCAAGGCTAGAAAATCCGCTCTTGTTATGAATGCCGTTACCCATAAGACTGGTGCGGACGTTTGCAAATGAGAATGTAGGATTAGATTTTTTATCTAGACCAACCTGGAATTCTTTCGACATTTGGGAAACATGTACGTAGCCTTCTATTTTCGGATTATTTGGACCACCAACAATATCCTCATTTTTCTCCTCAATCAGCTCTGTTCCGATCAGTTCACCTGACTCATTCAAAATTGGAGTATTTATGAGTCCAAACTCTCTATCATACTTAATCGTTATTCCTTCAGCTTCCATCCCTTCCAAAGTAGTCAGCAGCTGACCTTCTCCCAAAGTCACTTCATCGTTGATTGTTCCTTCTATATTTATACCGCTTTCAGACTTCTGGGCTATATTAGCATCATCAGAAAGTATTCCTGCAACTGAGCTTGTCACTGAAAAAGAGGCAGAGTCACCAAATTTGTTGTGTCGAACAAGCAATTTATTGTCTGGTGTCTCAGCTATATAAAGATCTAAACCACTCTCTTCAGCTGCCTGACTCAATGCAAAAATGATAAGTTCACGAATTTGTGATGAAATTTCTGCTTGAGGAAACAGTAATCGATCCTGATCAGCATTTTTTATCAATTGCTCAATCTCTTGTCCCAACCGACCGTCCTTTGTGTTTAAGGTCAAATTTCTGCCACCTTCATTCAGAACGATTTGAAGTCCATTACGAATATTGTTGATATTGATTGCAATCGATCCTGTTTTTTTGGCTCTAGTTGCAACTTGCTGAATATCAACTTTCCAGCCTTGTTCAGGGGAGGTTGAAGCTGTAGCCTCAGCTGAGACAAACCGCAGGTAATTACCTACAGCTGTACCGTTAACACCCATACTGCCGTCAAGCAGTCTCTTACCGCCAAATTCAGTATTTTCCGAAATTCTATCAATAGAACTCAGCAGGTTATCAATTTCCTGTTGATCTGCAGACAACATGTCAGAGCTGTTTATTGCTTCGTTCTGAGCATGTACAGTCAGCTGTTTTATTTTTATCAGCAGATCACTTACTTCATTTAATGCGCCTTCTGCTGTTTGCAGCATTGATACTGAGGAAGAAGCGTTGTTATATACCTGCTGGAGTCCCACAATATGTCCGCGTAATCTTTCTGAAGAAATCAGAGAGGCTGGACCATCGGCACCTCTGTTAATCTTTACTCCGGAACTAAGGCGCTCTATGCCGCCCTTCACCTGGTTGAAGTGATTTGAGGCGTGTCTCAAAGTGTTTAATGAGGATGGATTTTGTCTAATTTTCATTGCTGAAGAAAAACTTTAAGTTCAGGTAAAAAATATGCTTGAGCTGTTGTTTCAACAAGCATGCTCAAGACTTAATCAGTAGAAAACTCTCGTGTCTTTAATCGGCAATAATCAATAAATCTTTAACAATATTACAGGTTTTTTTTAGTTATTTTGTTTTTTACC
>OFKF01000027.1_pt1 | contig 11351 bp, 13 predicted proteins | sample 1540501 | NCBI WGS metagenome assembly OFKF01 (sample SAMEA104347370, study PRJEB22522) | marine metagenome | biome: marine biome; feature: marine water body; material: seawater | collected 2015-09-01T00:00:00Z | depth 1002 m
TGGCCAGTTAAGTGCTTCTCGTGTAGCCATAATTTCATCATCACCAAGTGGTGCTCCGTGAGTAGCAGCAGTTCCGGCTTTGTTTGGTGATCCAAAACCAATCATCGTTTTGCAGGCAATCAGTGACGGCTTGTCTTTATTTTCTATTGCAGCGTTAATGGTCGAATAAATTGCATCCGGATCATGTCCGTCGCAGAATGAGACGTCCCATCCGCAAGCTCCAAAACGCATCAGTTGATCATCGTTGACAGCAAGATCGGTGGATCCGTCAATGGAAATTCCATTGTCATCAAATAGCACTATCAATTTTCCCAGACCCAAATGTCCTGCGAATGAGGCTGCTTCGTGACTTATTCCTTCCATCAAACATCCGTCTCCGGCAATGACATAGGTGTAATGATCTACTATGTCGCTTCCAAATCTTTCAGCGAGCATTCGTTCAGCAAGCGCCATTCCAACAGCATTCCCAATCCCTTGTCCAAGCGGTCCGGTCGTGGTTTCAATTCCTGCACCGTGTCCATATTCCGGATGTCCGGCTGTTCTTGAACCAAGTTGTCGAAAATTTTTCAGTTCGTCCAGCGTAAAATCCTCGTAACCTGTCAAATGAAGCAGTGAATAAAGCAGCATTGAACCATGCCCTGCAGACAAGACAAAGCGGTCCCGGTCAGGCCAATCCGGATCACTTGCTTTAAAATTTAAGAATCGGGTGAACAATACGGTTGCTACATCCGCCATGCCCATCGGCATTCCTGGGTGACCTGAGTTTGCTTTTTGTACAGCATCCGCTGCTAAAAAACGGAGTGCGTTTGCCATGTCTTGATGGCGAAGAGAAACAGTCATAGTGAAATCAATTAGCTATAAATAATTTATAAAAAAGTTGTCCGGTTTCTATTTTTTTCTTGTTTCTAGATTCTAGATTACATGATGTCAGTGTAGCTTTTTCCGTAACCTTTCGAAGGAGATAGGGAAAAATTAAGTCGTGGGTAACCACACTGTCCATAAGGGTTTTTCTAGAACTAGGTTCAGCTAAGTTATTTAATGTCTATGCAATTTACTATAAAATGATTACTGAGACAACCCTCTAAAAGGTGGGGAATGCATTTCTTTTAGGTGGTTAAGGGCCGAAACTACACGTTTTTCATAGCTGACGTTTAATTCGTCCAGCACTTCGCAGGCTTCCCTCATTGTTTCCCAATCCGAAGTACTGCCCATGATAACGCCAACCAAAGGATAATTGACTTTTTTCTGTGCCATTTTATTTTATGTGAAAAATTTTATAAACCATAGTGTTCTGCTAAACGCACAAATCCCGGACGGGAATTTTCGATTGTTTCCTGAGTACAACAAAGCGAAATCCGAAAATGTCCCGGCCCCCCAAAACCGGTTCCAGGTACAAGTAAAATATTTTCCTGCTGTGCCCGTTTCACGAATGCAACATCATCAGAATCAGGTGATTTAGGAAAAATGTAAAATGCACCCTGAGGTTCAACTGCTTCAAAGCCGAGGTCTGTAATCATAGACATTATTTTGTCACGGGATCGTTCGTAAACGGAGATATCAACCCTCGCGTTTCCAAGCAGAGGCAATATTTTTTGCATCATCGCAGGTGCATTGACAAAACCAAGAATACGGTTGCAAAGTACGAGTGCTGCACGCAACTCTTCACGTTCAATAATGTCCGGATGAATAGCAATATAACCTATTCGCTCACCGGGAAGTCCCAGATCTTTGGAGTGTGAATTAACTAAAATTGAATTCGGATAGCTCAGAAATGCGTTGCAGTTAGTTAACCCATCAAATACCAGATAGCGGTAAATATCATCTGAGACCAAATAAATCGGATGACCAAATTCCTTCTCTTTGTGAAGCAGTAACTGCCCTAATTTATCCAACGTCTCCTGTGAATAAACTGCACCGGTGGGATTGTTTGGACTGTTGATAATTACAATTTTTATACGTTCACTTAAGCTTACTTCGATGGAGTTTAGATCCGGTTGAAATTCCGCAGTAGTTTGTGCAGTTTTCAGGCAGCCGCCGTGATTTTGAGCATATGCGCCGTATTCTACAAAAAACGGTGCAAGAGCCAACACTTCATCACCCGGCTCAAGCAGGGCTTTGAAGACCACATTCAGGCCGCCTCCTGCTCCAACGCACATGACCACATCTTCACTTTCAAAAGGATGACCGGTTTCATCCTGCATTACGCCAGCAACGTATTCCCGAGTTTCCGCAAATCCGGCATTTGGCATATAGCGGTGCATTCCCGGTTCCGGATTTTCCAAAAGTTGCCTTAATTTGACATGTACTTCTTCCGGAGGTTCAAGGATGGGGTTTCCCAGGGAAAAATCAAACACATTTTCTGAACCATGCTCTGCTTTGAGACGTGCTCCTGCTTCAAACATTTGACGAATCCACGAGCCTTTCTCAATGGATTGCCGAATCGAATTTGCTATTGACATTAGGTCTCTACCTGTTTGAAAAAACAGCTTTGATAAATTCTGGAAGACGAGTAATTTTGGAATTCCTGCAATAACAGGAGTGACAGATTCTGGAGGACACTGTCAAGAAGTATAATCTCAGGTAAAGAGATTTTTAATGGATTTAACAAATTTATCACGAATCGGATTGCTTTCTTCGTCAGAGCAATCATCGAATTCTTTCAACAATTCTATTTGACGTTCAGACAGTTTGGTTGGAGTTTCTACAACAATCCTGACGTGCAAATCACCACGTCCGCCGCCTCTCAGGTGTGCTATTCCCTGGTTTTTGAGACGAAATATTTTGTGAGTTTGAGTACCTGTTGGAATTTTAAGCCTTGCTTTTCCTTCCAAAGTAGGAACTTCCAGATCAGTACCAAGTGTTGCTTGAGCAAAACTAATTGGAACTTCGCAAAAGATATCTGCACCGTCTCTCTCAAAAATAGAGTGATCTTTTACACTCAAAACTATGTAAAGATCTCCGCTAGATCCGCCATTTACACCATGCTCACCTTCACCGGTAAGCTTAATCCTGGATCCACTGGAAACACCGGCAGGAATGTTTACCCTTATAAGTTTTGTTTTTGAAACCCGGGTACGTCCTTGACAGGTTTTACATGGATTGGAAATGGTTTTGCCTTGCCCCCTACAACTGCTGCAGGTTGTGGCTACACTAAAAAACCCCTGTTGGACCCGTTGTTGACCGGTCCCGCCGCAGGTACCGCAAATTTTTATATCTTTTTCAGATTCTGCGCCAAGACCACTGCATGAATCACAGGTTTCCATGCGTGGAACATCAATTTCTTTTGACGAACCAAATACGGCATCTTCAAAAGAAATTTCCATATTATACTGTAAATCTGAACCACGCTCACCGCGACTTGCTGTGCTCCCAGGAGAGCCACTGAAAAACTCGCTGAAAATATCTCCGAAAACATCCCCAAATCCGCTCCCGCCGGCAGCACCAAATCCTCCCATTCCACTGCCCATACCTTCAGCAGCATGGCCGAATTGATCATAACGCGATCTTTTTTCTTTGTCTCCAAGCACCTCAAATGCCTCTGATGCTTCTTTGAATTTCTCTTCAGATTTATTATCTCCCTGATTACGATCTGGATGATGCTTCATTGCGACCTTACGGTACGCTTTTTTTAGTTCGTCTGAAGAAGCATTCCGGGATACACCCAACACCTCATAATAATCGCGTTTTGCCATTTAAAGTTCCAAATACAAAGTACCAAGTTCCAAGTTCAAAATCTCAAGTTAAAAAATTCTAGTTCCAAGCTCATCGAACATTGACACCATACTGCCTACTACTTGTCACTTTTTTTTACTTCCTCAAAATCTGCATCAACTATGTCGTCATCATCTTTGCCTGATTTTTCATCATTTCCGGGTGCATCCTCGCTTCCTTCTCCAGAACCATCTCCCTGCTGTTCTGCTTGCTGGCTGTATAATAATTCGGCCATTTTGTGTGATGCCTGAGTCAGGGCCTCAAGATCACTCTTTATGGCTTCCATATCATCTGTTTCCATACTCTTCTTAAGCTGCTCGCTACAGGCTTCAATTTTAGTTTTATCTTCTTCCGGCAACTTGTCTCCGAGATCACTTATAGATTTTTCTGTACTGTAAATCAATGTTTCCGCCTGGTTTTTTACTTCAACACTTTCTCGTTTTGCTTTATCTTCATCTGCAAACTGTTCTGCATCATTTATCATTTTTTCGACATCTTCTTCCGAGAGACCTCCTGAAGATTCAATTTTAATAGCCTGTTCTTTCCCTGTTCCCAAATCTTTAGCACTGACGTGTACAATTCCGTTTGCATCAATGTCGAAGGTCACCTCAATTTGAGGCATACCCCTTGGTGCAGGAGGGATACCGACCAGCTCAAAACGTCCCAGGGTCTTGTTATCAGAAGACATTTCCCGCTCGCCCTGCAGGACATGAATACTAACCGCCGGCTGGTTGTCTGCGGCAGTAGAGAAAGTCTGACTTTTTCTGGTAGGAATGGTGGTGTTACGTTCAATCAGTTTAGTCATAACACTGCCAAGAGTTTCAATTCCAAGCGAAAGAGGAGTAACATCGAGAAGCAATACATCCTTCACATCACCAGTTAGAACACCACCCTGGATAGCAGCGCCGATGGCCACAACTTCATCCGGATTTACGCCTTTGTGCGGCTCTTTTCCAAAAAATTCTTTGACCATTTCCTGTACTTTAGGCATTCGAGTCATCCCGCCTACCAGAATTACTTCATTGATATCCTTTGCGGTACATCCTGCGTCTTTTAGTGCTTTACGGCAAGGTTCAAGACAGCGCTTAACCAGATCATCCGCTAGTGATTCAAATTTTGCCCGTGTTATTTTAAGATTCAGGTGTTTTGGACCAGATGCATCGGCCGTAATGAAGGGCAAATTAACATCTGTTTCAGAGCTGCTTGACAATTCATGTTTGGCTTTTTCTGCAGTTTCTCTGAGTCGTTGAAGAGCCATTTTATCTTCACGCAAATCGATTCCGTTATCTTTTTTAAACTCATCTGCAAAATAACTTATCAGCCGGTTATCAAAGTCATCGCCGCCAAGAAATGTGTCACCATTGGTAGCTTTTACATCAAAAACTCCTTCGCCAATTTCCAATATAGAAATATCAAAAGTACCGCCGCCTAAATCAAAGACTGCTATTTTCTCGTCATGTTTTTTATCCAAACCATAAGCCATTGCAGCTGCCGTAGGCTCATTAATGATACGCAGGACTTCGAGCCCAGCTATTTTTCCTGCATCCTTGGTTGCTTGACGTTGGGCATCACTGAAATATGCCGGTACAGTAATAACAGCTTGTGTTACTGATTCACCCAAATATTCTTCTGCAGTCTGTTTCATTTTTTGTAATATGGAAGCAGAAATTTCCTGAGGAGAATAATTTTTGTCATCCACTTTGACATAAGCTAAATTTTGATTTCCTTTAACAACTTCATAAGACACCATCTTTTTCGTATGCTTAGCTTCTGCTGATGTATAATCCTGCCCCACCAAACGCTTGATGGAATAGATTGTTCGCAAAGGATTTGTAACATCTTGTCTTTTTGCCACCTGTCCTACCAAACGTTCTCCTTCGTCATTGAAAGCAACCATCGACGGTGTAGTACGTGTTCCTTCAGCATTAGGAATGACCTTCGGTTCCCCTCCCTCCATGATGCTGACACATGAATTTGTGGTTCCTAAATCTATGCCAATGACTTTACCCATAATTTTTCTCCTTGTTCTTTAATTAATACTTGCCCTGGTAAAACTTACTCATTAATTACGAGGGGATTCCGTTTAACTTTTACTAATAAATTCCAGTTTAATAACTCAATTTTTTCCTGATACCCTGACCATGGCAGGGCGAATGATGCGATCATGCAGGAGGTATCCTCCCAAGCATTCCTCCACAATATGATTTTCTGGAACAGAATCTGACTCAACAACACCAACTGCCTGGTGGAAATTGGGATCAAAGACTTCTCCAATTGTATCAACTTTGGACACCCCAAATTTTTCAAAAACTTCATGTGTCATTTTATTGACCATCTCCAGTCCCTCTATCATACTGTCAACATCATTATTTTCACTTTTTGCATGGGAGATAGCCCGTTCAAGATTATCCAGAGACGGTAACAGTTCTTTAATAAAATCGAGATGAAAATACTTCAAGCGATCAGAGCTTTCGCGAATCATACGCTTTTTATAGTTTTCAAACTCTGCATTTACTCTCAGGAAGCGGTCTTCCATATTCTGTGCACGAATACGTTCCTTTTTCAAAAGATCTTCTTCAGCAGATGCAGTTTCCTTATTATCTGCGGAAGTGCCGGAAATTTCTGCAGCAGTCACTTTTTCAATATTTCCATTCGTTTTTTCTTTTTTGGGTCTATTTGTTTTCTGCTTTTTCACGGCAGTTTCTTTCAATTTTCTTGCACTCATAACGTCTATGTTTCAGATTCAGTCGTAAGATCGTTCGGTTATAGTTTCAGACAAAATTTCTGCAGTATATTCCACAATAGAAATTATCCTTTTATAATCCATACTTGTGGGGCCAACAACTCCGATGGAACCCAAAACATTTTGATTGTTCCTGTAACTAGTCATGATTAGCGAACAACCCTGCAATTGTTCAAAGTCGTTTTCAATGCCAATAAAAATATGAACACCTTTTTGCCTCATTGCATCATCAAGGATTTTCATTATTTCGCTTTTCTGATTAAAAGCTTCAATTAGAGATCGTACCGAGGACTGCTTATGAAAATGTGAATCCAGCAACAGGTTCATCTGTCCGTCTATCAACATTTCGCCTGGATTATTTAGTTCAAAAGCTTTTTTACCCAGACGAACTGCTTGAGCTAAAAGATCGTGGTAGCGGTTTCGATCATCCACCAGGTATTGGTGTATCTTTTCTCTAATTTCCAGCATAGAATGATTTTTAAATTTTTCATTCAGGAATGAGGCTACTGAGTTAAGAAAATCTTGTGAATGGCTGTCCTTGACAAAAATAATCTTGTCACGGACCACACCTGCTTTTGTGACTAAAATCACTAAGATTCTGTCTTCACTAATTTTAATTAATTCAATCCGTTGCAAACGACTGACAGAAGCCTTGGGTGTACTCACTACACAGGCAAATTTGGTGAGATCTGCCAACAAGTGAACTGCCTCTGCCAAAATTCCTTCCACCTGCATTCCCTGTTCGGTGGAAACCAGAGTAATTTTTTGTTTTATCTGTTCAGGAACACTGCTTGGTGTAGACAAGGAATTGACGTAAAATCTGTAGGCTTTATCGGTAGGTACACGTCCTGCGGAGGTATGGGTCTGAATCAGAAAGCCCATTTCTGCAAGATCCGACATAATGTTGCGAATCGTAGCGGGTGAAAGCGTGACTCCAATCGATTTTGAAAGTGTACGTGAACCAATTGGCTCTGAAGATTGAATGTAATTTTCTATGATACTGATAAGCACTAACTGTGCACGTTCATTCAAAACCAAGTCTTCCAGTAATCCTCTTTTTCCGGTAACTGCTGCCTTTTTCCCCAAAAGAAAGTCTCCATGCACATTGTTAATTTTTTAGCACTCATTAGGTGGTAGTGCTAATAATTTAACATTTATTAGTGTCATAAGTCAAGCGAAAGATAAAACATGACAATATTAAGAGAATATTTGTCAGTTTAGTCAGGAAGGAAGAAAAAGCGACACCAGTGAATATTCTGAAAGATGATATACCAGCATCCAAAAAGATTTATAAGTGATTTCTCAACTTGCGGGATTCCAGAAACAAGTCTATGATGCCTCTATATTTTTGTTCAAGTTCGTCTTGTTCTCTAAAGGATTTATTTTTTACTAATTTTAATTTAGAGTCTTGTGACTGGAAGGTGGAAATGTGTCTTAGAATCCAACCTTCCTTACTCAAATCGATAAAAAACATTTTTTTGGACTCACCTTCTTCTTGATCCGTGTAACTGAAACGTACCGCTATTCGTCCCCGCTGTTCCCCTGTCCAGTAGTGTATAAACCCCAGTTCCGGATGTTCCAGATCTCCCTCAACAGCATTGGGCCAGTTTTCTTTTATTTTATCTTCTGAAATCTTATTCATTTTTTTTCATACAAAAAGTAATTGCTGAGCACTCTTACGAGTCTCCGGATCAGAAAATCGATAGACTGCCCGGTCCATAAAATAATGCATAAATCCGCTTGCAAGGCCAATTCCCACCAGAAATCTTTCCCAAGACGAATTTTGCAGCCATTCCATAAAAGAAGGAAAAAATTGTTCGCTGTAGCGTCCTCCAGCAGACACAGCTTCGATTTCCATAAACGGAGTCATAAGAACAGAAAAAGTACAGAGGAGAAACAAAACCTTCCAGGGTTTCCAAAAAATATCAACTGAAGAGTCTACTGTGAAACCGATTTCGGGATTTGTTTTTAAAGTTATATCATTTCCAGCCATGTGAACCGTCAGCCCCAAAGCGACCATCCAGTGCTGAAGTGTCCACAGCATAAAAAACTGAAATGGTTCCAACTGATATGCTCCCATTACCATTACACCTATTCCAAGTATATATAAAATTCGTGGAAGTCCAGAATCATGTAGAAACGCATTACGAATCATGAAAATAGTGATTCCTGCAACGAGCAAAGTTCCAAGTCGCAACAAAAGTGGAATTCCTTCAAAAATCCAATCTCCTGTTAGCAAGGGCAAAAAATTCTTTTCCTGTAAAAACGACGTACCATGCAACAGTTCGGCAATCAAAACCAAACCGCCTCCAACTCCCCAACAATACCACCTATCCCGCTTATTGGACAATGGTGCAGATTTGGAATTCCAGCGGTGATGATAGAGTCGTAGGAGGCCGTAGTGCTGTGCCGCAAAGTGATGCATTCCCCAAGCGAAGTCCAGTAAAATCATCCCTAATATTCTTACAGAAACCGGGACCGGTAAAACCGACTCTGGAATAAACAGCACAGCAAAAACAACCGATACAAGCAGAAGCGGAATAAAAACAAAACGCCCCTGCTGATTTTTAAGAAGAGGATGGTAAGCCTGTGTTCTCCATGCCAAATAAAATGAACTGAAGCGGTGTGAAATCCAGAAAAGGAATACTCCTGCGGCATAAAACATTTCCTGTACAGGCAAGTCACTGGTCGTGAGCATCAGGAAGGTCAACCATAGTCCTGAGTGCAGCCAGAATACATCCCAGGCAGGCGACCTGACCCAGCTATTTTCTTTAACACCTACTGTCAGACTTAGGGGAAATTGACAAATTTTTCTGAGTAATGATAATCCCACTGATTCATGCAAAAGAATGAAATTTCAAACTATAGTTATAGTAATTAGTAACGCCTAAGTATCTCATACTTACCATGTTGTCTCAAGTGCTGAACTTTGATGAATGGAAGCCCTCAAAAGGACTCAAAAGTGTCAATTTCTCGAACATAAACCTCAAAATTTCTGGAAACACTTAAATGTACTGCTGCTACCATCACACCAATGAAAACAGCGGCATTCAAAAGCAATACGGCAAATAGTTTCCAACTTAAACCGATTTTCACCATCATCTATTCCAACAAGCAATCCTGATATTAAACTGAAATGTAATTATTCCTACAGTAAGTGTAACATGAAAATGTGAAGGAAATTTGAAGATCTTAAATAACTTGCGAATGCCAGGTTTTTTTAGCATGCTTGCTTTCAGTTTTTTTATACATTTTGAATAATATTATGCATCATTATTTTGCTTACGGATCCAACATGAGTGCCAGACGTATCCGGCACAGGCTAGGCTGGGCACCTTCTAGAATTGCAACAATTCTACCTGATTACCAACTCGCCTTTGACAAACAGTCAAATGATGGCGGAAAAGCGAACATTCAATTCTCTTCCGGAAATAATGTGGAAGGTGTTCTCTATTTTGTTAAAGAGGAAGATCTAGTGGTGTTGGATGAATACGAAGGTGTAGCTGACCAGCAGTACGTTCGTCATGAAATAGAAGTCCAGGATCGCGCCGGCCACCTGATGCCGGCTGTGGCATATGTTGCCCTCAATACAGGAAAAGAATCTCGTCCAACCAGAGAATACCTGAATTTTCTACTTGAAGGAGAACATCTGCTAAGTCCGGAATATGTCACAAAACTTGAAGAAATTGCGACTCTCTAAAGAAATATTTTGGTAGAATCCAGTCTTGATTCGTGTGAACTTGACTCTAAAGGGATGCTAGAAACTTTGGACAAAAAAACCATTAGCTATTGAAAGCGGTTTGGATGATAAGTCTGATCCCATTCACATCGCTCATCCCAATCATTGCGTGAGGCACATGCTGTAGGAGGCGGACGATAAATACAGTAATAGTTTTTTCCTCCAGGAAGATCAGTTACTATTGGCACTTTATAAGTCCTACCATCCTCAAAGGTTGCCCAAAATCCCCAGGAAGTTGTCCTAATCCTTCTGAGTTTAACTCGACGTGAAGGTGAAATGTACTGATAATAAGGATCAGAATACACCAATGCGCATAGTTCAAGTACTCTTTGCTGACTACCTGTAGGATAAGAATAGTTGGGACCAATCTCCTTACTACTACAGGCTCCAAGTCCAATTCCCAAAAACAGCACTACTACTACAAAATAATGAAAATTGTAAATTCGTAAAGTAAATTTCAATTCAACACTAACATTTTTCTTTAGTATCAACATGTTTCCGTGTTCACACACTGAATTTATTTTAATTTGATTATACGGAACAGTAGTCATCAGAATTAATTATAATCCGTCCGGAAAACTGGTTGAAACAATTCCTTTCTGTGGTCACAAACTGGATCTGCACTACAGGAAGAACAGTCTGGCTCATTCATTTACGGACATCTTTTGCGTGAAAAAAAGAAATATTCATCTACTGTTGTCATCGTTCGTCCGGAAAGATCCGGAAGTTTCTCTACTGCCTGATAAGCAGCAAAGCGGATCTCCCTCTCTTCACTTGCAGATACCAACTCTCTTCTTTCCAGTTTTTCAAAATATTTTTCCGGTTGGTTGTTCAGAATCATCGCCAGCAAAGCACTCTTTTTACGTTAAGGGGCTTCACGATAACCCCCGACGTGATCCAGTTTAGCCAGGAAAGTAGCCAGAGGACGTTTAGATTTAGAAGCTGATTTTAAAATACTTTGAGGTGTCCAACCGAGTTCAAGCATGGTTTTACCGTAACGCTTAGCTGCATCCAGAGGAAGTTCCAGAACCGGCATAACATCTTCTTTATTGTCTGAAAGGAATAATTAGCGCAGCTCATTTAATGTCAACTCCGCCTGCCGTTCTGCTAAAAAAAGTTTGGATCCTCATCCAGCAACAGCGTGGATAATTTGAAGAC
>OFKF01000028.1_pt1 | contig 11248 bp, 8 predicted proteins | sample 1540501 | NCBI WGS metagenome assembly OFKF01 (sample SAMEA104347370, study PRJEB22522) | marine metagenome | biome: marine biome; feature: marine water body; material: seawater | collected 2015-09-01T00:00:00Z | depth 1002 m
GGGTACGTGCGGATGTAATTATTATTACTAAAACTAATTTGGCTGCTTCAGATTCAGTAATGCAAATGCTCAAAAATGAGCTAAAAGTCAACTGTCCTGTTTTTAAATTCAGTTATGAGCCTCAGCGTCTTTCCCGACTGGACGGGCAAGCGCAACTGAACGTTCTCCAGTTAAAAGGAAAGCGACTGCTGCTCACTTCCGGAATTGCTCAACCTGCAGGATTTGGACTTTTGCTGGAACAACAAGGGGGAAATGTTATCCGGAAGCTTGAATTCCAGGATCACCATGATTATGTTTTTAAAGATGTACAAAAGATCCTGCATGAAAAGGAAAAGCTGCAACCTGATTATATTGTGACTACAGAAAAAGATGCTGTAAAACTCAGAAAATTTCCTGAACTTCTCGAAAAACTTTGGATTTTAGAAATCGGTGTACATCCGGAAGATTCATGGAATAATTATTTTACAGAATTTCTAAATAATTTATAAAAAAAATGGAGCCAAAAATTTGATTGGAACCGTCAGATACGATATAATAGCCCGTCACTGAGTAACATATGTAATGAGATCCTCATGAAAAAAACACTGCTGAAAAATTTACATGTCATCAATCCTTGCTCGGATCCGGCCTTTATCGAAAATGCTTTTGTTGCTATTTCCGGTGAAACGATTGAAAGTGTGGACAGCAGTGAGCCGTCCGGAACCTTCGATGAGGTTTTTGATTTAGACGGAAAAGTAGCACTGCCCGGCATGATCAATGCGCACCATCATCTATATTCTGCACTGGCAGTGGGAATGCCTTTGCCCAAAGGAAATCCGACCAACTTTACTGAAATTTTGCAAGAAGTCTGGTGGAAAATGGATCTTGCTTTGGATCGTGATTCCACACAAGCCTGTTTTGAATCCGGATTGCTGGACAGCCTCAAAGCCGGAACAACAACGTTCATCGACCATCATTGCAGTCCCAGTTTTATTGAAGGGTCGTTGTCTTTGCTGGCAGAAACCGGAGAGAAATTTGGTCTGAATTCCAGCGTTGCTTTTGAAATCACCGACCGTAACGGTACAGAAAAATTCGAGGCCAGTTTGCAGGAAAATATTAACGCTGTCCGGAAATTTTCTGATCATCCAAATGTCCATCCTCTGATTGGTTTGCATGCTTCTTTTACCTTGTGCGAAGATTCTTTAAGAAAAATCCGGACAGCCCTTGATTCGTTAAAATCATGGGGCATTCACATTCATGTTTCAGAAGACAAAGCAGACGAAGAAGATGCCCTAAAAAAAGGTTATGGATCCGTTTTGGAACGGCTGGATAAATTTGATTTACTTAATGAAAATGCGCTGATTATTCATGGACTGCACATAAAAGATTCGGATGTGGATTTGCTCCAAAAACACAAAGCGCAAATCGTTCACAACCCGTCCTCAAATGCCAACAACCGTGTCGGTATGTCATCAAACAATACTATCAATCAACTCAAGTCTGGACTTGGAACAGACGGAATGCAAGGCAGTATGTTACGCGAAGGAAAAGAAGGCATGTTGATACGAAGTTCACATTTAGGTGGCGGAGAAGATAGTGTAAATTATCTGCAGCTTTTATTTGAAAATAATCCAACAATTGCCTCCAAATTATTTGGGAAAAAACTGGGTTACATTTTACCGGAATATCAAGCAGATTTGGCGATTTTTGATTATGCTCCAAGAACGCCGATTTCTGATGCAACCATTTTCGGACATGTTTTTTTTGGTTTGAGCGGTTTGCCGTGTGATGTGATGACACGAGGCGAATTCCGGATTCGTGATTATAAATTGCAAAATTTTTCGGAACAAGAAATCAAGGCCAATGCCGTTACGCAAGCAAAAAAACTATGGGTACATTTTTCATGAATATATTAACCCCGGCACGGAGGCACGGGGCTACCACTCTGAAACTTTGAAACTTTTTTATGGCAGAACTCATCCCACATCCATTCGGTGCACTCGTGACTCGGATGTTCACCGAATTGGAAACAGAAAAATCAATTTTCGATTATCCGCAAAAGAAATTTTTTATCGGACAATCCGGACGAGATTACTCCGTTAAATTTCACGGAAAAAATAGTTCTTCGCCACTCGGCCCGGCTTCCGGTCCGCAAACGCAAATGGCACAAAATTTAGTCTTGTCTTGGCTCGGTGGCTCAAGAATTATGGAACTCAAAACAGTGCAAATCCTGGATGAATTGGAAATTCCGCGCCCTTGCATTGATATGCAAACGGTCGGTTACAATGTGGAATGGTCGCAGGAGTTGCGGGTTGAGCAGTCGCTTCACGAATATGTCAAAGGCGCAATGTTGATTGAGATATTGCGAGCATCCGGAAAGCTGGATTTGGCGGAAAATTTCGGCGACGTGCTGTATGACATGAGTGTCGGTTATGATTTGAAGGGGATTCAATCTGACAAAGTGCGCCGTTTTATTGAGGGTATGCTGGATGCCTCCGAAGTCGTGGAGCATTACCGAAAACAAATTCCGGAACAGTATCGTCAATTCCGGAACCTGGATTTCCAGACGAAACTTTCCGACACACTGACTTTAAGTACTTTTCACGGATGTCCTCCGGAAGAAATTGAAAAAATAATTGATTATCTTTTTCGGGAACATGGATTGAATTGTATCATCAAACTCAATCCAACTCTATTAGGAAAAGATCAGGTGCGTCATTTATTAAATGGAATCATGGGTTACGCCGATGTCCATGTTCCGGATGAAGCCTTTGAAAATGATGCAACCTGGGAACAGGCACAGGGTTTTGTTGAGCGCCTGGGTTTAACGGCAAAAACGCTCGGATTGGGTTTTGGAGTCAAATTCAATAACACGCTGATTGTGGAAAACCACCGGAATTTCTTCCCGGACACAGAAAAAGTAATGTACCTTTCCGGAACACCTTTACACGTTTTAGGCATCAATTTGGTTAATCAGTTCAGAGAAATTTTTGGAGACCAATTTCCTATTTCCTTTTCTGCCGGAATCGACAAAACCAACTTTGCAGATACCGTTGCTTTAGGATTGACACCAATCACTGTTTGCAGTGATTTGCTTAAAGTTGGCGGCTACAGCAGAAGCAGTGCTTATTACAAAGAGCTGAATTCACGCATGGACAATCTGGGTGTTAGCGACATTGAAAGTTACATTCTCAAAGCTTACGGAAACGCTGAACAAGCGCTGGAAAATATTGGTTTGGGAGTTGGAAATGTTTCCGGACCGGATGTTCCGCTGGCGGATGCTTGTCGCAAAACACTGGCAAACGGCGGTGAACTCAGGAAAGTTGCCGGGAATGAAATTTATTCACGCTGGATGTCCGAAACCAAGCTCTTGAACACAAAAACATACGTTGACGAAGTGACTACTAACGCACGTTATGGAATAGAGAAAAACTCAAAACCGCCCCGTAAAGTCGGTACCATGCTTGAATTATTCGACTGCCTCACCTGCGACAAGTGCATTCCTGTTTGTCCGAACGATGCTAATTTTGCACTGAAAATTCCACCGGGTGAAACAGAAATTCTGGAATTCGAAACTAATAATTCCGGATGGGCGGTTACTGGCAGGAAAACCTTAAAATTAGAGAAAAAATATCAAATTGCGAACTTTGCAGATTTTTGCAATGAGTGCGGAAACTGCGATATTTTCTGCCCAGAAGACGGGGGTCCGTTTGTACTTAAGCCTCGTTTTTTTGGAAGCTTGGAGTCTTTTCAATCATTTACAAATCATGATGGATTTTATATTGAGGATGAGGGCACAGAGCGCTGCGCCCCTATGGTATTTGCCCGTTTTGACGGCAAAGAATATCGTGTTTCTGAAACTGGAAATACTGTTAATTATTCCGGACCGGATTTTGACATTCAATTTTCCAAAAACGATCTTGAAAACACCATTTCCGGTGAGTCAAAAAGTAGTGTAAGTTTCTTAAATTATGAGATAATGCAAATGATGAGAAGCGCAATTTCTGCCACCGGAAGTGGTTCTTATGTTAGTGCCACTTAATTTAAATGGAAAAAATAAAACTAAAAGAGCAGACCATGGAATTCAAACTTAACGGTACCACCATTAATTACGAAGGTGATCCAGAATTGTCTTTGATGACATATTTACGTGATGTTGAGGAAATTATCTCACCCAAAGACGGTTGTGCTCCGGAAGGAGTTTGTGGATGCTGTTCTGTCTTACTGGACGGGAATGTACTGAAAGCCTGTATTGCACCGATGAGACGTATTGCAGGAAAAGAAGTCATCACGATGGAGGGACTGGATCAGGGAAAAAAAGAAACTGTGGTCAATGCTTTTGCCATAGAAGGCGGGCTGCAGTGCGGATTCTGCACACCGGGAATCATCATGAAAGTCTGGCCCTTGTTGAATCAGGGATTTGTGACAGAGAAAGAAATCAACAAGGCCCTGAACAGTAATCTTTGCCGCTGTACCGGCTATAAAAAAGTAACCAAATCCTGTCTATCTGCGGCAGAGGCTCTGCGGAATAATACCAAAATTGAGCTGCCGCAAAGCAGCGGGAAAGTCGGTGAAAGCCTGCCAAAATATGATTCTCTCAGGTTGGCAACAGGTGAAGCACCTTATGTTGCAGATCTGAAATTTGAAGGTATGGTACACGGTGCCTTGAAATTCAGTGACCATCCCAGAGCAAAGGTTCTGAAAATCAACACTTCCGTTGCAGAAAAATTGGATGGAGTATTACGAGTATTTACTGCCGAAGATATTCCGGGAGAGCGACACACCGGTTTGATTGTTCCTGACTGGCCCTTGATGCTGCAAGTAGGCGAAACCACACGCTATGTCGGGGATGTTCTGGCTGGAGTCGTGGCTGAAACAGAACAGATTGCCCGGGAAGCCGTTGCACTGATAGAGGTGGAATATGAGATTTTAACACCGGTTACCGATCCTTTTGCAGCATTATCAGCTGAAAGTCCAAAAATACATGAAAGCGGGAACCTGCTGTCAAATACAGAGATTGAGCGAGGCGACGCAAATCAGGCAGAAAAAGAAAGTGCTTTTGTGACAAAAGGTACTTACAAAACACAACGCATCGAACATGCTTTTTTGGAAATTGAATGCTGTGTAGTAAAACCAATGAAAGATGGAGTTGAGGTCTTTTCTCAGAGTCAGGGTGTCTATGAGGACCGGAACAGCATCAGTAAAATATTGGGACTACCATCAGAAAAGGTTGTCGTCGTTTTGATGCCGAATGGAGGTGGGTTTGGCGGCAAGGAGGACATCTCGGTGCAAGGTCACGCAGCTTTGTATTCCCATTTGTTACAAGTCCCGGTAAGAGTCGCCCTGACTCGCCCGGAATCACTTTGTATGCATCCAAAGCGGCATCCAATGATTATGGAAATGTCACTTGGCTGTGACGAAAACGGCAAGTTGACTTTTGTTGAAGCAGACATCATCGGCGATACAGGAGCTTATGCGTCCGTTGGTATGAAAGTGCTGGAACGGGCGGCCGGGCACGCAACCAGTGCTTACTCAATTCCAATTGTAAAGCTCAGGAGCCGATCTGTTTACACCAATAATATTCCATGCGGAGCTATGCGTGGATTTGGTGTAAACCAAATCAATTTTGCAATTGAAAGCTGTATTGATGAACTGTGCGTACAAGGTGGGTTTGACCGCTGGCAAATACGATATGACAATGCCCTTCAGCCCGGTGACCGGACATCGACCGGTCAAAAAATAACTTCCGGAATCGGTATTCAAAAAACATTAATTGCAGTGAAAGAACAGTTTCAAAACGCTAAATTCGCCGGAATTGCCTGTGGTATGAAAAATACCGGAATCGGCAACGGAGTCCAGGACGGGAGCAAAGTCAAAGTGGTGATTGATTCACCAACTGAAATTACGATCCACCACGGCTGGACGGAAATGGGACAGGGAGTTTTTACGATGGCAGTTCAGTTTTTATGTGAAGCAACCGGCGTCAATCCAAATTTCATTTCAGTCAAGGTAGATACTTCAAAAGAAGCCCCCTGTGGAATGACAACCGCTTCACGTGGTACCTCTCTCATCGGAAACAGCGTTTTGGATGCTGGTAATAAATTGAAAGCTGATTTGGAAACACACTCACTGCAAGAATTGGTGGGGCGTGAATACGTCGGTGAATGGGTCTGTGACTGGACAACGGCGATTGAGGCAGATGCAGATGAACCACAAACGCATTATTCTTACAGTTATGCCACGCAAGTTGTAACACTGGATGACTCCGGAAAAGTGGAAAACGTTTTTGCAGCACACGATGCCGGCAGGATTGTTAATCCAATTTTATTTGAAGGACAGCTCGAAGGTTCGGTTCACATGGGATTGGGATATGCGCTTTCTGAAAAATTTGATATGGAAGAAGGCCGCCCTGTACACACAAAGCTTGGAAAACTTGGGATGATTCGTGCGTCCGCCACTCCTAATATCGTGGTTATCGGCATAGAGGAACCGGATGAATTCGGTCCCTGTGGCGCAAAGGGTGTTGGCGAAATTGGCCTTGTACCAACTGCTTCTGCAGTAGCAAATGCCTTTTTTCAATTCAACGGCGAACGTCAATATGAGTTGCCATTGAAACAGGTCAAATGACTAAAAAATAAAAGTCTTTTATTATTCCATACAATAATTAATAAATGTGGGTGTGGTTGCAAGTTTGGCCACGCCCTCCGGATGAAAATAAAGTTAAGTTATTAAAATGACATTATCTAATCTTCGTATAAATATAGACCGTCTTGTAGCAAGCATTGAAGACTTGGCTGAAATTGGTGCAATAGATGGCGGCGGCGTATGCAGAATGGCGCTCAGCGATGAAGACCGCCAAGGCCGTGATCTTGTTGTTGGATGGATGCGTAAGCTCGGGCTGGACGTCACAATCGATCAATTAGGGAACGTTATCGGTATAAGGGCAGGTCTGGAATCCGGGAAGCCGGTAATGACCGGATCACATATTGATACGGTAGCGAGCGGAGGACGTTATGACGGTAACCTTGGGGTTCTGGCTGGTTTGGAAGTAATCGCGACCCTGAATGAAGCAGAAATTACAACACGAAAACCAATTGGGGTAGGTTTTTTTACAAACGAAGAAGGATCCCGTTTTGCTCCGGACATGATGGGAAGTGGAGTTCATCAGGGAGCTTTTGATATTAAAGATATGCTGGATGTTGTTGACATTGATGGAGCACGAGTTGGTGATGAGCTTGAAAAAATTGGTTACGCAGGCGGAACATTAACAGGTGATTTTCATGCAGATAGTTTTGTTGAACTGCATATTGAACAAGGTCCAATTCTGGAGTTGGAAGACTATGAAATCGGGGCGGTTGAAGGTGTTCAAGGGATTTCGTGGAACGAATATAGGATAATTGGTACAGCAAACCATGCGGGGACAACACCGATGCGACTGCGCCATGATGCAGGATATGTGGCAGCGGCTATTTCAGTGGAGGCACGCCGCCTTGCCAATGAAATGGGAGGAAATCAAATAGGAACTGTTGGGGTGACAAAGCTGAATCCCGGCTTGATAAATGTGATTGCCAAGGAAGCACTAATTACCGTTGATTTGCGTAATACAGACGAACAAAAATTACAAGAAGCTGAATATACAATGACGTCCTTTATTGAACAGATTTGTAAAGCAGAAGGGGTGACTTTTGAAAGTCGAATTCTCGCCAGGTTTGAACCGGTTTCTTTTGATAAAGAAATGGTTTCATTAGTTTCTAATATTGCATCGACACTTGGTAACCGGGTAAAATCGATGCCGTCTGGTGCGGGACATGATGCGCAAATGTTTGCGCCAAATTGTCCAACAGCCATGATTTTTGTGCCAAGCAGAAATGGCATAAGCCATAACGTATCCGAATTTACGGAGCCCAGGCACCTTCAAGCCGGAGCCGATGTGTTGTTGCAAATTATGTTGCAAAAATCGGCATAAACAAAAATCACTTGATGTCAAGAATCTTAAAAGTAGCGGCCGCACAACTTGGTCCCATCACCTTAAAAGAACCACGTTCTTCGGCTGTTAAGAGAATGATAGTTCTGATGCAAAACGCCAAAGCACAAGGTGCGGAGCTGGTTATCTTTCCGGAGCTGGCACTCACTACTTTTTTCCCGCGTTGGTACAACGAGGATCAATCAGAAATTGACAAATATTTCGAAACCGAAATGCCAAACAAGGATACAGAGCCTTTGTTTGCTGAAGCACGGAAACTAAAAATCGGCTTTAATTTCGGTTTTGCGGAACTTGTTGTGGAAAAAAGAGTCACTCGGCATTTCAATACGGCAATTATTGTTGATCAGCAGGGCCGGATAGCAGCTAAATATCGGAAGATACACTTACCGGGACACACGGAAAACGAGCCATGGCGCGCTTTTCAACATCTGGAGAAACGATATTTTGAAAAGGGAAATTTAGGTTTTCAAGTTCATCAGGTGATTGGCGGCAAAATTGGTATGTGTATTTGTAATGACCGCCGCTGGCCAGAGACTTTTCGTGTCATGGGGCTGCAAGGAGTTGAACTTGTAGCGCTGGGTTATAACACACCGAAACATTATCCACTGGCACCCGAGCATGATCATCTTCAGGATTTTCACAACCACTTGGTTTTACAAGCAGCCGCATATCAAAATGGGACTTGGATTGTTGGTGTTGCAAAAGCTGGAAGGGAAGAAGACTGCGACCTGATTGGAGGCACTTGTATCATTGCACCAACTGGTGAAATTGTTGCTGAGTGTAAAACCCTGGAAGATGAGGTAATCCTAGCTGAATGTGACTTGGATCGCTGTAAAGAGATTCAAGAAAACATTTTCAATTTTGATCTTCATCGCCAGCCTGAAGACTACACCTTAATTACGGCACCAAAAAAAGAATCAGCCTCAAATGGTTAAAGGTCAGTTCCAAGAATGATGTAACCGAAAAAAATCCACAAAAGCAAAAGATCGCTACTGAGTGTCAATGCGGACAAGTAGTAACGCTTCAGATTCAGATATTTTTTTTAAAATCCCCGCAACGGCATTTCCGGTGAACGCTGTAGCCAGTTCCACTCCGGATAATCTGCGGTACCTTCAATGAGATGCATGGTGTAAGCATGTCTGGTGTTTGCGGAACGGTTGGCGTAACTCATGTGTGGAAGTAGCCCGTGAAGCACCACCATCGTTCCGGCTTTCGCTTCCAGGGGCACCAGTTTGGATGTCTCCCAGGGTGAATCATTGAAGACTTCCATTTCGGTTCCTTCCCCGTTTTCACTGCGGAAAAAACGGGATTTGATCGGACTCTTGTGTCCGCCCGGAATGGCCCACATACAGCCATTTTCCTGAGTGGCGTCTTCCAACGCAAACCAAAACCCCTTCACGCTCAGCGGCTCAGTGTGAAGAAAAGTTGCATCCTGATGACAGACCACTTCCCCGCCAATATGCGGCTGCTTGAAAATGAACATGGATTGCAAAATCCTTGGATCTTTAAATCCAACTTCTTTTGAAATTTGGGCCAGTTCGGGGGTTCTTGAAAATTGCTCAAAAACCGGATCCAGATCATGCATGGCATGTCCGATTTTGTTGATCGACTTGGATTTTGACTGACGCAGCTCGCCATTTTCAGCAAAGGCTTCCTCCTCAAAAAAACAGCGGATTTTATCTCCGGATTCCAGAAAATAACGGACTGCATGTCTGGTTTGCTTATTTGCGGTAAAGACCGAAACCGATTCTGCAGGATCGAAAGCCTTTACAATTTCAGTTGCTCGATGACTCAAAGCTTCACATGCATCCTGTGAAACAAAGTCCTTCAGCACCAAAAAGCCATCCTGTTCAAATTTTTCAATTTCCTCTTGATTTAAATACATAGCTTCCTTGATTTTGCCCTTAGAATTGGTATATTATAAGATGCTCGATTTAGTCAATAGAAAATATTTCAATCTTGATTTGTGGCAAGTACAAATTGAATCTTAAATTAATTCTCAACCATTGTGACATATGTTGTGGGAAGGTCTCAAGTTGATGGGCATAGGCATGGCAACAGTCATGCTTTTTCTGCTGTTGATGATTGCGTGCATTGAATGGGTAAAACACCTGACACGAAATTACACCCTGCTCCAACAGCAAGGACTTAAGTCGCAGAGCAAATCCAGCACAAATTACCCTGAAACTGATACAACATCTGCTGTACCAATAGAAGTATTTGCTGCAGCAATTTCAACATTCGAATCCGATAACAATTCCACGAAAACTTAAATAATTTGCTTTAGCTTTTAACTGTCTCTAAAAAGAAAAACATCATGGCCAGGAAACGTATTGAATTTATGGACACATCCTTTCGGGATGGGTTTCAATCCGTCTTTGGTGCACGGGTTGCTACCAAAGATTTTCTTGCCCCCCTGGAAGCAGCGGTTGATGCCGGAACAACTTACTTTGAAGCAGGCGGGGGAGCACGGTTCCAAAGTTTGTTTTTTTATTGTAACGAATCGGCCTTTGACATGATGGATGCGTTTCGCAAAACGGTTGGGCCAGACGCGAATCTGCAAACGCTCGCACGCGGAATCAACGTGGTGGCGCTCAGTCAACAGCCACGTGACATTATTGATTTGCATGCAAAAATGTTCAAGAAACACGGCATCACAACAATCAGAAACTTTGATGCATTAAACGATTTGCGTAATCTAAAGTATTCCGGAGAGTGTATCTCTAATCACGGTTTAAATCACCAAATTGTGATTGCCATGATGGATTTACCTCCGGGATGCGAAGGTGCACATGACGCAGAATATTACCTTAAAACTCTTCGTAATATTCTGGATTCGGATATCCCTTTTGACTCGATTTGTTTCAAAGACGCCAGCGGAACAGCTAACCCCAGGAAAGTTCACGAAACTATCAAAGGCGCTCGAAAAATGGTGCCTGAGGGAACTATTCTGCATCTGCATACGCACGATACTGCAGGGGCCGCTGTCAGTCAATACATGGGTGCAATCGAGGGTGGAATCGACAGGATTGATCTGGCGATGAGTCCAGTCAGGGGGAGCACGGTTCCAAAGTTTGTTTTTTTATTGTAACGAATCGGCCTTTGACATGATGGATGCGTTTCGCAAAACGGTTGGGCCAGACGCGAATCTGCAAACTCTCGCACGCGGAATCAACGTGGTGGCGCTCAGTCAACAGCCACGTGACATTATTGATTTGCATGCAAAAATGTTCAAGAAACACGGCATCACAACAATCAGAAACTTTGATGCATTAAACGATTTGC
>OFKF01000032.1_pt1 | contig 10801 bp, 8 predicted proteins | sample 1540501 | NCBI WGS metagenome assembly OFKF01 (sample SAMEA104347370, study PRJEB22522) | marine metagenome | biome: marine biome; feature: marine water body; material: seawater | collected 2015-09-01T00:00:00Z | depth 1002 m
GTATACAAACAGTGAATGGACAAATTCTAAAACAATTCCGAACTATGAAATGTAAACCGAAATCAGTTTTGAATCAAGACTAAGGAGATTAATTTGTTTTCGGCTGCAGTAAGGCACCTTCGGGAGGAGGGAGTTTTCCGTATGATTCAACTGAGTGATCCATCATGCTGGCCAACGGATTATATTCGCCTTTTAGATGCTGCAAATCAGTCCATGCTTGAGAATATTTTTCTTGAGGATTGTAGGCATTTGCCTGAGAAAAGTGATATGCAGCCAATTCAAGTTCATTTCGTAATTGAAAAACTACACCTAAATTGTAATGTGCTGCAGCATAATTCAAACGGTTGATGTTCTGAGAAAATTTTGAGTGTGATTTTATTATCTCCGCATAACGTTCAAAATCCTGATTAGGTATTAAGCCAGAAAGGACAATATTAATTTCGTTGTGGTCAAACGACTTGCCGTGGATTTCAAGTAAAGGCCGCAGAGTTGTTTGAGGCAGCCCTGATTTTTTGAGACGTATATATACTTCGTCGGTAAAAATAAAGCGCTCAGATTTAGGATAAGTACGCGGTTCAAAAAGCACATAATTCCAGCCCTTCAGTGCAAGATCGTATCTGTTGCCGGTAGCAAAATGGTTGGAACGTATTATTCTAGGATGGCCGAAATCCAGCAAACCGAATGTAAAAGGTACCGGATTGGTTCCTTTTTCCAATTCAACGACATGTTCATTCTGTTCCGGATTTATTCTGTCTAAAAATTTTCGAATAAGCAGTTGGGCAAGGTGTATCGTGGCATCACCGGAATCTGGAATAAGAAGGATGTTTTCATCACCTCTATAACTTTGCTCAATGCTGGCATTTTCTACTTTGAAGTAGAGAGTTTTGTCTCCGGCAATATTTGTGACTTTAAATGCAATTTCTAAGTCCGATGTCCGCTGAATTAACCGTTCAGAATAGGTCTTTTCCTCAAACTCAAATGTTCGACGAAAGAAATTGAGTCCTGATGGATTTTCCTGCAGTACTTTGTGTTCCACCAAACTGATATGGGTTTGAGTGAGGGTCTTTTCCTCATCATTTGTGGAATAACGCCTGACTTCTGCACTCAGTACTGCTGCATTCGTTTTTGAAACTTCTGGAAAAATTGCTAAATAATTCAGTTGGGGGAATTGATCTAACTCATGAATCAGGATTTTCTCGAACAATGCTGATTGCTCACCCTCAACTTGATTAACATGGAAGGAGTTTATCTCAGAAAGTGCATCTGGTGACGGAGGAACTTCAGGATAGATCCGGGTTACCGAACAACCTGCTGTAAGTATCACTGCGGGCAACAGTGCAGCTCGAAGAGAGATTCGAAAAAACTGATTGCTGAATACAGAAATCAGAAACCTCATTTTACTCAGAAGTGATATCGCTGACCGTATTTTGCAGGGTTTTGTTCTGGTCAATTGTCCAAATATCCAGCACGGCATCATCATCGAGGTTGCCTTTGGCAGTTGCAGTGAAGGAGGAACTACTGCCGGTGAGAGTGATGGAATAGCGGGAGCTCCCTCCTGTTTCCAGCTGTACATCCAAGTTACTGAGTGAATCTGCGTAAGTTTGATTGATTGCGAAATATATTTTTTGTGCGGTGTAAACTGCACTAAGACCGACTTTTGCTTCAGTTTGTTTTGAGCGCTGCAGGTAGCCATCCAAACTTGGATAAGCGAGTGTGGCCAGAATACCTATTATTACAACCACTATCATCACTTCCAGCAAACTGAATCCCCGACTCAATCTTTTCATCCTTGAAATTATGCAAAAAGTATGGCCATTTTTCATTACCTTCCTCCAAAAGACAAAAAAAGAGACTGTACATTTCGTTGGGGAACAAATACCTGTTTTATTTTGTTACAGGCAATTATTTTCAAACTACTATATTGTCCTATCTTTATTTAAGCAGCGACCTAGAGTAGCGCCCGAATGGACTCAGAAGCAAGTTCCAAAATTTGGTCGGGAAAAACACCAAGATAGAGCACTGCTGCTGCTGTACTGATTAATCCTGTCAGGGCAAATCCGTAAGTTTTGTTTGAATCATCTGAGCCTTCCGGAAGTGCACCTTCCCGCATGTACATATACATCACCACCCTCAAATAATAGTAAACCGAAAGGGCGCTGTTAAGTATTCCGATTACAGTCAGCCAGATCCACCCATCCTGAAGTGCGGCACTGAATATTTGAAGTTTGCCGATGAATCCGCCGGTTAACGGCAGTCCAACCAATGAAAAAATGAATAATGTCATCAGCAGTGCAAGAAAGGGATTCCGTTTACCATAACCCGCCAAATCATCAAAAGTTTTTGGGATAGTCCCGGCGTCACGAATGGTTAAAATGCCAAAGGCACCGGTTCCCATCAAAGCATATGCACAGGAATAAAAAATAACTCCGCTAATAGCAGAAGTGCTTCCCACCACAACTGCAACCATCACATATCCTGCATGTGCAATCGAAGAAAAAGCCAGCATTCGTTTTACTTCATTTTGACGCAGTGCCATGACATTACCAACTGTCATGGTAAGAACGGCCAGTATCCATAATAAATTATCCCAGTTTTCGCTTTCAAGAGGAATACCGGTCAGAAAAATTCGAACAAATACTGCAAATCCCGCAGCTTTAGCTGCTCCGGAAAGGAAGCCTGTTACCGGAGTTGGTGCTCCGGTGTAGACATCCGGCGTCCACATATGAAACGGAACAACTGCGATTTTGAAACTCATGGCGATAATCACCAATGCTGTTCCAACTACGACAAGAGGATTATCGGCTCCATTTTGTTTTATTTCTGCAATTATTTCTGGCAGCAGGGTACTGCCGGTTGCACCATAAAGCAAAGAAATTCCATAGAGCAGAAAACCTGTAGAAAATGCTCCCAGCAGCAAGTATTTGAGTGCAGCTTCATTTGCTTCTGCAACTTTGCGTTTCATTCCGACCAGAATATAGCTGGAAATGGACATGATTTCCAGGCCGATAAAAATAACGAGTAAATCCAGTCCGGATGTCATAAACATCATTCCGGAAACTGAAGTGAGGAGAAGTACATAATACTCTCCAAAATTCATCTCATTTTCCGCAATATAATGTTGTGAAACAAACACCGTCAGGATTGCAACGCTTAAGTAAATGAACTCAAAAAGCACCGAAAAATCATCGGCGACAACCGTTCCGTAAAACCCTGAAAGATCCCTGTTGTGCAACTGAGTTTCAGAAAGCATTGCCAGGACAAGACCGAAAATCGTAGTTACTGCCAATGTAAAGGCTCTGTCTTTTTTAGATGCAAAGAGATCAACAAGCAAAACTGTGCAGGCAGTCAGCAGCACTATGATTTCGGGAATAATCGGAATTAAATCTGTAAGATTAATGAATTCCATTATTTTCTCAGGAATTTGACTCTCCCGGCATTGGAAGAACAAAGTTGTTTTGATTTACCAAAAAAGACGTTGCGGAATGAAACATCCACCACACACCCTCAGGACATCATTGGAAAATTATATTCGGCTCCAGCTTTAATTCCGGTAGGCCAGCGTGAAGTAACTGCCTTCAGGCGCGTGTAAAAATGAATGGTATCGGGTCCATAAATGTGATGACTTCCGAAGATTGATTTTTTCCAACCACCAAAACTGTGGTAACCGACCGGTACCGGAATCGGCACGTTAACCCCAACCATACCAACCTCAATCCGGTTGACAAAATCTCTTGCAGCATCTCCGTCCCTTGTGAAAATAGCCACCCCATTTGCATATGGATTACCATGTACAAGTTTGATTGCCGCTTCATAATCTGTAACTCGAACAGTGGATAAAACCGGCCCAAATATTTCTTCTTTATAAATGTCCATTTCCGGAGTAACATGGTCAAAAAGAGAGGCTCCAATAAAAAATCCGTTTTCATGTCCGGGAACTTTTACTCCTCTTCCGTCCACCAGGAGTTTCGCCCCCTTATCTATTCCGCTTTGAAGCAGTGAAGTAATTCTGTCTAAACTCTGTCTGGTAATAACCGGCCCCATTGCGGCATTGGTATCAGCTGGAGGTCCAACGGGCAGATTTTCAACCAAAGGAATCATCCGATCCATCAAATCATCCGCAACTTTTTCTCCAACCGGCACAGGCACAGAAACAGCCATGCAGCGCTCTCCGGCAGAGCCGTATCCAGCTCCCATCAAAGCATCAACAACTTGCCCCATGTCTGCATCGGGCATAATTATCATGTGGTTTTTTGCTCCGCCCAAAGCTTGAACACGCTTGCCGTTAGCGGCTCCACGAGTGTAAATATATTCTGCAACAGGAGTCGAACCAACAAAACTTACTGCCATGATGTCCGGATTGTCCAAAATCGCATCTACCACAACTTTGTCACCCTGTACCACATTGAACACTCCATCAGGTAAACCTGCTTCTTTGAGCAAGTCTGCTAAAATCAAGGTTACACTTGGGTCACGTTCAGACGGTTTCAAAATGAAAGAATTTCCACAGGCAAGAGCGTTTGGAATCATCCACAATGGGACCATTGCAGGAAAATTAAAAGGCGTGATACCGGCAACTACTCCAAGCGCTTGTGGAATTGAATAAACATCAATCGAAGCAGCAGCCTGTTCACTGAAAGTGCCTTTCAGCAAGTGCGGGATGCCGCAGGAAAATTCAACTGCTTCAAGTCCGCGAGATACTTCTCCCAGAGCATCCTGATGTGTTTTTCCATGTTCGCTGCTGATTGTGCTCGCAATTTTATCTGCATTTTCTTCCAGCAAACGTTTGAAACGAAACATTACCTGTGCCCGTTTCATCGGAGGAGTTGCCCCCCATCCGATTGCTGCTTCACTTGCAACTTTTACCACATCATCAAGTTCTGCAGCACTTGACAATCTAATCTGTCCTGAAACATCGCCGGTGGAAGGATTAAAAACATCTTGAAGAGATCCACCTGTTTGACTGAGCCTTGAGCCCGCAACATGGTTCCCGATTATGTTACTCATAACATGCCTCTGAAATAATTTATCAAAAAATAATTGTGTTGTAAAAAAGTACAATTCTATGGAAAATAGTCGTGCGAATCAAGTTTTTTTGCTTTAAAGCACAAATGATTTTTGTGTAAGCCCAATACTACTCGCCTTGCTTCAATATTTTTTCCTGAATGCTTTAGTTCAGCTCAGAAACACTGCTTTTCAAAATAACAAATTATCACTTTAAAATTTTATGACAGAAAATAAGGATACCGCTGAGCAACTTCTACGGACTTCACTCCATTCCTGGCACACACTGAATGGAGGAAAAATGGTTGATTTTGGCGGCTGGGACATGCCTGTGCAATATCCCACGGGAATTCTAAAGGAGCATCTGGCCACAAGGCGCTACGGCGGGTTGTTTGACGTCAGTCACATGGGACGCTTGCGGATTCTAGGCAAGGATACCGTTCGGTTTCTTCAGCATGTCCTCACCAACAACGCCGAATCTCTGGATACGTGGCAGGCTCAGTACACCCTGATCCCAAACGAAAACGGAGGACTGCTGGACGACGCCTACCTCTATCATCCGGGAGAAGAATATTTTCTGGTGGTAAACGCATCTAACCGTGAGAAGGACTGGAACCATTTTCAGGAGCAGGCCAAGGCCTTTGATGTACAACTTGAGGATGAAACCAATGAAGTGGCAATGATCTCCTTTCAGGGTCCTCTTTCCGGACGAATTCTAACCAGGGTAAAACGCGACGGAACAATGCCTGAAACCTTTCGCAACAGCCTTTCCAAAATTACGATTCTAGGTACAGAAGTGTTGGTAGCCAGGACAGGTTACACCGGAGAACCACTGGGATTTGAACTTTTTATTCCGGCAGGAAAGGCAGAGGCTATCTGGGCGCGAATTGAAGAAGAAGGTAAGGACGAAGGAGTGGTTGCTGTAGGATTGGGTGCTCGTGACACCCTGCGTCTGGAAGCCGGTATGCCGCTCTATGGCCATGAGTTTGGAATTGACACCGAAGGCAGGGAAATTCCGGCCTTTGCGTTTCCTCTAACGTCGGTGGCCGTAAGTTTTTCAAAGCGCAAAGGCGATTTTGTCGGACGGGCTGCATTGAAGGAGCAATTTGAAGAAGTGCGAAAACTACGGATGGGACAGTATGAACCAAGCGATGTACTTCAGCGCCGCTTTCTGCCGCTTGCTCTGAGTGATAAGGGAATTACGCGTGGTGGCGATTCAGTATTCCTGGATGATCGAAAAGTTGGAGTGATTTCCAGCGGAACCATGGTGCCTTACTGGAAGTTTGAGGGCGAGAGTGCAACAATGCAGATTACAGATGAGCAGGAACGGCGGGCACTCGCTTTGGTATACGTCGATGCCACTGTGCCTGTGGAACAGGAACTGGAGGTTGAGGTCCGCGGACGAAGGCTGAGTGCACAACTGGTTCCATGGCACGGACGCTCCGAGGCTCCTCCGTATTTTCGGGCAATTCCAATAGACCGAAAACCGGATTCAGCAGTATCTACTTCGGACGCTATCAGGGAGAAAACGGTACTGCTGCTGAAAAAAAGTTTAGACAACCATGAGTGGCGTCAACGCCGTTGCGTCAACCTGATTCCGTCTGAGATGACACAGTCTTCGCTGGTTAGACTGCTACAGATCACCGATCCCTGTGGACGTTATGCTGAACACAAGGAACTGCTTGCGGCCTTTGAACAGGAAGTCTTTTACTATCAGGGAACGGAGTTCATTGCCTGGGCAGAAGATCGGCTGGTTGAAGAAATGCAGAGCTTTCTGGGCTTCCCTCTAGTGGAGACGCGGGTCATCAGCGGACAGATGGCAAACATGACTATTTACAGTGCCCTCGTTGATTTTCTTAACCGCACGGACCGCCGAAGAGAACCTCGCCGCATTCCTCTGGTGATGAACAACCACATCGGTAAGGGAGGTCACCTCAGTTCACAGCCGATGGGGGCGCTGCGGGATTATGTCGCAAAGGATCCAGTCACAGAAAAATATTCCGTACTCAATTTCCCGGTATTGCAGGACAATCCGTACAGAATAGACCTGGAAGAAACCGCGAACCTGCTGGATCGCTTTGATCCGGGACTGATCATACTCGGCAAGAGTATGATTCTGCATCCGGAACCGGTTGCGGCCATTCGTAAAATGCTGGACACAAAGTCTACCAGGCCGGTTATCATGTACGACATGGCACATGTGCTGGGCTTGATCGGACCGCATTTCCAAAATCCATTTGAAGAAGGTGCGGACATCATCACGGGCTCCACGCACAAGACTTTTTACGGTTCGCAGCGAGGTGTAATTGGGGCTGCCTATGAAGAGGGTGCACCGGAATTTGAGTTGTGGAAAGCGATAAAGCGGCGCGCGTTTCCCGGAGCAGTCAGTAACCATCACCTGGGAACCCTTCTGGGACTGTTGATGGCTACACTGGAAATGAATGCCTTCAAGGAAACCTACCAACCACAGGTTGTTGCTAATGCCAAGGCCTTTGCTATAGCTTTGGCGGATGAAGGACTTGAGGTGCAGGGCGATCCGGAAGTCGGTTACACCGAAACCCATCAGGTCGTGGTGGTTGTAGGGTATGCACTGGGCTGTGCGGTGGCCCAGGAATTGGAGGAAAGCAACATTATCGTCAATTTTCAGGCTATTCCATCAGACGAGAGCTTCACATCCAGTTCGGGACTGCGAATGGGTGTCGCGGAAATGACTCGTTTCGGAATGAAGGAGGATGATTTCGTGGAGTTCGCAGGGATTTTCAACGAGGCAGTCCATGGAAGGAATGTCGGGGACGAAGTTGCCCGCTTTCGTGAACGTTTCCAAACTATGCACTTCTGTTTCGATGCCGATTATCCCGAATACCTGAACAATTTGTCCGGGCTTAACTTAGTATAACCGGAATGTTGTCTTCTTTTAAGAATCAGTAAAAGGAAATCACGCGTGCTGATCAGAGTTATAAATATTTACTTCCTTTCATCAGACATTCTGGAAGATGGATAGGAAAATACTATGGACTGAAAAAGAGTATCCGTATCCTTATGCCCCATACTTTTGGTTATTGTTTCATTTTGATACGATATATACCATTTCATATCCTCCCGATTAGATTTTCCTTAAGTACAACAACTAAAAACATCTATTGAAGGTGAAAAAATGGCATGGATTCCAATGATTCCAGAAGACAAAGCTGAAAAAGAACTCAAAGATTGGTACGACAAATTGCGTGAACCATGGGGAGGAGTGGATAATATATTGCGTATCCACAGTATAAACATACCCACTCTCAAGGGGCATTATGAGCTGTACCAATCAGCGATGAAGGGCACCAGGGATTTAACTGGCAAACAGCGTGAAATGATAGCCGTTGTAGTCTCTACCGTAAACCAGTGCCATTACTGAATTGTTCATCACGGAGCGGGACTTCGCAAAATAACACGGGATAGTGATCTCGTTGAGCAAATCATCAAGGATTACAAAAAAGCAGACATACCCAAACAGGACAGTACGATGCTGGACTATGTTGTAAAACTCACAAAAGAACCGGGGAGCATGGTTGAGGCTGACGTACAAACACTGAGGGATGCAGGGTTCAGTGATGTAGGCATCCTCGACATTGTGCAGGTTGCAGGTTATTATGCCTACGTCAACCGTCTTGCTGATGGATTGGGAGTAGAGTTAGAATCCATCGGGGATGAAAAAAAGCCTGTTCACTAGATGTAGGCCTGATTTTGTAAACTAATGGCGCAAGATTGACACATTTTTCGCCTCGCACACCTAGTACGCAAACACACACAAAGGATTGCAAATACTAGTGCTGTGAATGATTCCCCTTCTGCCATACTGTTCTTCCATTCTGTTCCACATTATTCCATAATCCATTTTATTGTATCGTTTAGAATGAGGAATCTGCTTGCGTCAGAAACTCTAATTCCTCATTTGTTGACGAACGTCCAAGAATTGAATTTCGGTGCGGAAAGCGCCCAAACCGTGCCACCGTATCTCGATGTCTTACTGCATAATCATAGACATTCTGTACATTAAGTTTCTTGAATAGCGGCAAAGAGACATCCTGAACAGCAATATCTTCGCTATGCATCCTCGGCATCAGCATGAAATGGCACCAGTGGATATCTGCATTAGCAAGGTAACCATTTTCTTCACATAAAAAGCTTAGCTCCAAAGACTTCTCATCTCCTGAGAAAGCGCGAGGCGTGTCTCGAAAAATGTTACGGGTAAACTGGTCAAGCAACAGAATCAGTGCAAGACAGCCTGAATCTGAATCAGCCCAGCTGTCAAGTTTTCCAGCAAGAGCTTGTTCTACAGTACCGGCAAAGCGTGCTTCCAGCATCTTATCGAACTCAGAATCTTTTTTAAACCATTGTTCGGGTGTACACTCCGTAAACCAGAAATTTAAAATATCTTCTTTTTCCAACATTTTCTTATTGGTACTAGCCAAATTCAGGATTTTGTCAAAGCTTTAACTTAAGCTTCTGACTATTCCGCAAACTACCCCCCACCCATCAATACATAAAGTAGTTAGACTCACCTTTGCCTGAAGGGTTGTTAAATAAAAAGCTTCACTAGGATCAGGTGGGCACACCAATTTTTCAAAGTCAAAAATTCTTCTCAAATACATATAATTTTTATAATTAAGGACTGAATCGTGCTTATTTAAGAAATTTGTTTAACACGAATGTTTCTTCTTGCATGAGATTTAGTTTGAGATACGGATTTATACTGCTTACTTTATTAATTTTAAGCGATAGTTTTAGCTTCGTTTTTGCTCAAAGCATGTATAAATTTAAAGGAAAAAGTACTAATATTAGTCCACTTTACCCGGATATAAATTCGAAAAAATCATCAGTTATATCAAAAGATGACCAATCAAAAGATTACCAATCAAAAGATTACCAGAAAATAAAATATCCTTCAAAGATTAGATTCAGGCATTTAACAGGCTCATATACTTCAGATACTCAAGAAGCTACCAGTTCAACTTCTTCAATAATTTGGGATGGAGTGGGAATTGGTCAGACAGTTTTTAAATATAAGACGAGCATATCAGGGAAAACAGTTGAATTAGAAAATACATCGATGGACTTTTCATATACTTATGGCGATGAGTATACTCTTATGCTTGGTAGTAGTTCAGTTTCCAGTGGCAAATTAATCGGAATAACAAGTGATAGTAAAATATACAATTCAACTAATGTGTATGGCTACGGATACTTTAGTATTTTAGGAATAGAGTTTGGAATATTTGAAATATTATTGGGTTATAAATATATCAGGTATACATTTACAGACTTATTATCTGAATCATCTTCTGTTTATTGGAGCAGCTTCAATGAGTCAGGAAGTCTATATTTGACAGGAATTGGACTTGTTTTTTGAATAATGTAGGAATATGAATTCCAGAACTAATTATTCTAAGTTTACAAATAAATTTTATCTAAAACATCAACAAACAAACTTGATTAATTTAATCTGCCCAAAAATAATAATGATACCCAGTTGACTTATTATGAATAACTGTATTCTATTATTTCTTCAAGCACACTATCAGATTTCAAGACGTGAGCATGTGACTTATGAAACAAACGCCAAAAATTAAAGTAGTTTAGAAAAATGAAAAATTTTCTATTTATTTTTCTATTCATAACTTTAAGTATCATCGTCAATTCATGCGATGAAGGTTTTAAGGATGAATCAACAGAATTTTCTTTAGTCCTTTATGAAGTAACTCCAGTCCCTTCTCTAACAACAGACACCACACCAGATTATACGTTCTCTTCTAAT
>OFKF01000037.1_pt1 | contig 10061 bp, 7 predicted proteins | sample 1540501 | NCBI WGS metagenome assembly OFKF01 (sample SAMEA104347370, study PRJEB22522) | marine metagenome | biome: marine biome; feature: marine water body; material: seawater | collected 2015-09-01T00:00:00Z | depth 1002 m
AACTTGAAGTATCCCAGCGGCTCCCACCGAGTGCCTGCACTTCGGAATAAAACTGATCAACCAAGGCTGTCACCGGTAAATGTGCTTTGTTCGCACGGGCTTCTTCTAAGGCAATTCCCAAATCTTTGCGCATCCAATCCACGGCAAAACCGTAATCGAATTTTCCTTCGTTCATGGTTTTGTAACGGTTTTCCATTTGCCAGGACTGGGCTGCACCTTTTGAAATAGTTTCAATCACTGTATCAACATCCAGGCCAACTGCTTTAGCGAAATGTATGCCCTCTGCCAATCCCTGCACAAGTCCTGCGATGCAAATTTGATTCACCATTTTAGTCAATTGTCCGTAGCCCACAGGGCCCAATAGTTTGACCTTTTTTGCATAATTCTGAATCAGCGGTTCTGCTTGATCAAAACTGTCTTGATCGCCACCCACCATTACGGTCAAAACACCATTTTCTGCCCCGGCCTGTCCTCCGGAAACAGGAGCATCAAGGAATCCACATTCCTTCAGTTTGGCTGCATCAGCCAAATCACGTGCTATTTTAGCGGAAGCAGTAGTGTGATCCACAAAAACTGTTCCGGAACTCATACCTGTAAATGCACCGTCAGTCCCAATTGTTACGGAACGCAGGTCATCATCGTTGCCCACACATGCAAAAACGAAAGCTGCATCCTTTGATGCTTCCGCTGGAGTAAGTGCTAGTTTCCCACCATATTCCTCGACCCACTTTTCTGCTTTAACAGTGGTGCGGTTGTAAACGGTGACTTCATTTCCGGCCTTGGCTAGAAACCCGGCCATGGGATAGCCCATCACACCGAGTCCAATAAACGCTGTTTTTTCTGACATTTTTAGTTTGTTGGTTATTGTTTATGGTTATTTTGCATTATTAAAACACTCTGTCCAATTGTTAGCACTTAGTTTAGTTTGTGTGATCTTTTTTACAAGTCTGATATACACTTCATTTTGATTTGTCAAAGAATTTCACTGTTTTATCTGGACTTTTAGTACCAAACTTTCTTAATCTAGGCAGTTGAGATATTTGAAAAATATACTGTCAATGTAGTGATGTTCTCAATCTTTAAATTCTTAAGCACAAAATGGCTGAGCAGGATACGGTTGCTGTAATTGTTGCCGCAGGACAAGGAACACGCATGGGAGCGAAGCACAATAAATTGCTTCTTCCTTTAGGAACACGTACAATACTTGAGATCGGCCTTGAAACATTTAAAAAGCATCCCAGAATCCGGAAGATATATTTGACCGTTTCCTCACAGGATCGTCAAATATTTGAAAACATGATTCCAGAAGAAATTGTTCTGGTTGAAGGAGGCAGTCGTCGCCAAGACTCAGTTCACAATGCTTTGTTGGAAATTATGCAGGATGAACAAGTTCCGGAACTGGTCTTGGTACATGACGGTGCTCGGCCGTTTTGCAGCGAAAAACTAATTGATCGAATTATAGATGCGGCACATGAACATAATGCCGCAATTCCGGTTTTGTCCTTAGAGGACACTATCCGCCGAATTACTGAGGAAAAAACGGAGGTTCTGGATAGGCGCGCATTATTTGCCACTCAGACACCGCAAGGATTTCGAACTAAGTTGATTCTGGATGCTTCAAAACAGGCAATAGAAAATAAGTGGTTAGTTACTGACGATGCATCACTGGTGGAAAACACCGGTGATCAAGTTTCAACAGTAGAAGGAGAACCACAAAATATAAAAATAACAACTCCTGCTGATTTGGAGCGGGCAAATTGGATACTGAAATCAATGAGTAATTCCTGAAATACTAAGTTTAATTTCTCTAGTCTTACATGATTTTCTTTCTTTCCATCCTATCTGAGCAATACCGTAAATTTCATCGGTTGTCTGGAATTATATTTTTAAGCCTCTTTCTGTTTCAGGCCTCATTCCCCGTAGAAATTGAAGCAGCAAAAAAGAAAAAAAGCTCAAAGGTTACAATAAATCTGCCTCAAACACTGATCCTCAAAGAATTCATCAAAATAATTTCAGAACATACCGGCACCGTTTTCGTGTATGAAGAAAAAAATATGCGAGGGCAAATGTCTATCACTGCTCCTCGTAATTTCAAAGTATCTGCAGAGGACGCCTTTTACTTCTTTGAAAAAATATTGGCCAGTCAGGGACTGGCTATGGTACGTAAAAAGGGCAGTAAGGTTGTGGAAATACTGACCGCTGCAGATGCACGTTTCTCACGCTTACCGATTTCAAAAGATGGTGGAAAGGTGAACGCCAAGGGGGGGAACTATGTCATGCGTCTTATTCCAATTCGTCACGCAGACCTGAAAGGGATTCAGGCAACATTGCAGCCAATTTTTTCAAAGACAGGAGCACTGCTTGTTTACGAACCGATGAACATGTTGATTGTAATTGATGTTGAATCGAATGTGAGTCGAATTGTAGAACTAATTAATATGCTTGATATATCTGCGCCAGAAGGAGTCGAGCAAATCGTCACATTGCTGCAAATAGTTCACAATGATGTTACTGAAATACACAAAACTGTTTCTGAACTGTTTTCCAACATTGTCCTCAACGGCAAACCTCCTATATTCAAACTCTTGATCGAGGCTCGCTTGAATTCACTTTTTATTGTCGCAAATAGAGAAACAACAGCTGAAATAATTGAATTAATTGAACAAGTTGATGTGCCGGTAGAAGGCGCTACAACAACCATTCATGAACTACAATATTCTGATGCAGCAAAACTGATTCCACTCATAACGACGGTTTTTCCCAAAACATCATCGATTAAAATTCTGCCTTTTGCACCTTTCAATGCTCTCATAATTATTGCAAATCCGGTGACAACCCAGCAAATTATTGACCTGGTAGATCAGCTTGATATTCCTAGAGGAAACCGTCAGATAAAACTACAGCCATTGCAATATGCTTCCGCCACAACATTAGCACCGCTGCTTTCAAAAATTTTTGCAGATAAAATAGTTGCAGGTAAAGGTGAAGGGAAAACTGCAACAGGCAGTGCCGTCAAAATAATCGCAGAACCTCGACTGAATGCACTAATCATCATCGCAGATCGCCTGGCAACAGATCGGGTGCTGCAGCTAATTGCAAAACTTGACACAGTACAAGGAACATCCGGAGAAACTCAGCTAAAATTGGTTCCACTGGAAAATACTTCTGCAAAGAGGATGGCCGTCCTACTATCAAAGATATTTTCGGACAGTGTAGTAGCCGGAAAAGGAGAGGGTAAAACCGCAAAAGCCAGTCCTGTTAAAATAATTGAGGAAGAACGTCTGAACTCGTTGATCATTATTGCAGGACGGATTGAAATCGAACAAATATTATCTCTGATCAAAAAGTTGGACGTTTTCCAGGAAAGCGGAAAAATAAAAAGTAATTTTAAGCTTTATCATCTCAAGCATGCTGTGGCAAAAGATATGGCTGTCCTGCTCAAAGAAGTTACCGGAAGAATTACTGAGGTTGCCAGAAAGGATGAAAAACCAAAACCTGAATCTCAAAATCAATCCAAAACTGTCGGTTCAGGAGGGCAAACTGACATTTCTATCAGCGCCGATGAGGCAACAAATTCTCTCTTGATTTTTGCACCTTCTGATGCCTTCACAACTTTAGACCAGATTATTGTTGAACTTGATGTTCCTAGAATGCAAGTCTATGTGGAAGCACTTGTGATGGAGGTTTCACTTTCAAAAAGTTTGGATTTAGGTATCAACTGGAAAGCATCCGGTGTAACCAGCGGAGGACGGGTGATAACAGGTGGTTTCCCCGGGGCAGGTGCATTCACCGGCGATGCATCAACAGGAGGGACTGCCGCAATTGCTGCAAATAGTTCCACAATCGGAGTCTTGAACGGTAACACAATCAGCATTGGAGGAAAGGAATTTTTTAGTTTTGGTGCATTCGTCAAAGCGGTTCAAAATAACAATGATGTGAATGTCCTTGCAAATCCGCAATTAATGATTATCAATAATCCTCAAGAGGGTGAAATACCTAACATTAACGTAGTTTCCGTTGTGCCTGTTTCACCAAAAACGGTAACAAGCGCGAGTAACATTACCACAAAAGAATACCAATATAAGGAAGTTGGTATCAAACTTGAATTAAACCCCAAATCAGTGGAGAAAACAGTATACGTCTCGATATTGCACAAGAGTCCAGTGATGTTGTAAATCCTGGTGCGGAAGCAATTACGATATTTAAAAGGACAATTAAAACCTCTGTGATTGCAGAGGATGGTGAGATTATTGTTCTGGGTGGCCTGATCAAAGAAAAGGTTGCACGAAATCAAAATAAGATTCCTGGATTTGGAGACCTGCCCTTGATTGGTTGGCTTTTTCGCAGCAAATTGGATCAATTTGAGAAAATCAACCTGCTAATTTTTATTCGTCCAACCATTATCCGGACGAAAAAAGATTTGGAAAAAGTTAATCAGCGCGCCAGTGCCCGGTTTAAAAAAGCAAAAGAACTCAACAAGGTATCTGACCAAGTTCTGGAAGATATGGGGATACCTGAGCTTTCTGACAATTTAGATAAAGTTACGGAATAAAATCTGCATTTTCTCCAGACATGGATGGTATGGAAACAATGGAACAAATTAAGAAAAGCGTAAAGATCCCAGCAATTTTCCCAAATCCGGAAAACCCTCTCGAAATCAAAATTCCTTTATTTGAGGGGCCGTTGGATTTGTTGCTGCATCCTATACGAAAAAAAGAAGTCTCAATTGAAGAAGTACGGCTCTCTGAATTGACTTCCTCATATTTGGAATATGTGGAGATGATGCAGACAATCAATCTCGATCTTGCCGGTGAATTCTTAGAAATTGCCACTTTGTTGATTTTAATCAAGTCCAGATATTTGCTCCCCAAGTCTCCGGAAGATATTGAAGAAGTGGAAGAAGAGGATCCGGAAGAAATTCTGCGGCTCCGCTTATTGGAATATCAGCATTACAAGGATGCAGCGTTTGAACTAAGTTCTCTTGATATACTGGGACGGGATGTATTTCAGCGTCCGGAAAATGTGGAGTTAGTTGCAGACAACGAGGAAACTGCACCGGAATACGAAGACATCTCAGTTTCTGCTCTGATGGAAGCTTTCGGGCGGGTAATGAAGCGTCTTCCTAAAATAACCAGACATTTAATTGAAACAGAAAATGTACGGATCGAGGATCGCATTGACGAACTGATTTCTCTTTTCGGGAAACGGAAGCATTGTCTTACTGAAGAACTGTTTGAAGATAACAAACCTCTGTCGTGGTTTATAATTACGTTCATGGCAATTTTGGAAATGGTACGACTGCATCTTATCACCATAGTTCAGGTTGACCAGCTTGGTGCAATTCACTGTACTGTTCATGATGATTTTGATCAAAATATCAGTCACTGGTACCATTTACAAAATACTAATGGAAAAGAGGAAACAGTTCTGCTGAAAGCAAGCTGATTTTTTCAGGGCGAGATTTATTACAGAGGGAAATTATGCTGGGTGGAAGTACAGTTTAATCAACTTAAGCTTGTGCAATGAAGGCCAGGCATTTCCCAGCTGACTGAAAATATAAAATGTATGACAATTGTGATTTTCCAATTTTCTTACGAAAAACGGGTTCCTGTTTCAAGACATTTCCCTGCAAAAACAGATCAATAGAAAATTGATAAACCTAAATAACCTGGTATAAAATGTTCCGGATTTTACTGTTGAAACTGATTTTTTCCGGGATAATTGTTCTATTTTTACCGACCTTGTTGTCTGCAAATCAGTCTCCTGATCTAAAAATCATTGCAATTGTCCTTTCTAAAACCTGTCCATTACCTGATGGCCCGGATATGACAATTGACTCTCCGGATTCCATTATTAAATCTGTAAACAATCCAGACTGCCCAAAACATGGTGATACACAGTTGGTTCAAACTGCAATTGCCAATCATGCTAAGATTCAAATTAAAGTAGGCGTAGAAATAAAAGTTCGAGTTGACAATCAGGAATTGAAAAAAAAGGGTCTTCGCAAAGTTTATACGATTCAGGCTCGTGACACAACACGGGTACTGCATGATATTGATTTGGGCGATCCCGGCCTTTATCAAATCTCGGTTAGAGTTTGGGATGCTAAATTCAAACGGATATTAATCAATACAACTGCAGGAGATGAGAGATATTTTTTTGTAGCATCTCATCAGGATGTTGAAGTTGCAAAAACCCAATTAGCGTCAGGTGTGAGAGTATCCGGGAAAAACGTCATCTCTCCTTTGAGATTTGATCCGCCTGATTTGCGCTGGGAATCTGTACAGGTTCTTCCAAAGCACGCCCTTCGTGGTGAGAAGCTTAAATTACGTTTGAACTTAATGAATGCAGGTGGGGATATCGTCAGGGATATTTTAGCTAAGGTTCAATATTATAATGTCAAACAACCAATGCGAAAGTCTGTAATAGCCATGCCAAGTGTACACGTGATGGCACCGGGAGAAATCACAACTTTTGACTTGGAATACATCCTTCCGGATGACCAATTGTTGGGCAAATATCAAATTATTGCTACTGTTGATCCAGATAACGAAATTGAAGAACTGAAGGAAAAAAATAATGCTGCAAAATCCAACGTAATCAAACTCAGTGATATTAAGCTCCTTTTACCTACTGACAAATTCACTTTTGAAGAAAATGGGCTTTTTCTTTTTCAGTGGGACAGTCTGGCTTTCAGTGAATTCAAAATTCAAGTTGGTGTTGATGAAAAATTTGAAGACTCCGGATTATATTTTGATCTACCTCAGGGAAACCGCTGGATTGCTGACAAGGAACTGGTTCCGCTTGCAGGAGAACTTCCGGGAATGGCGATGGGATTGATGAGAGCAAAAGAGAAAAATCAGCTTTACTGGCGTGTGATTGGTCGTCAAGCCAGTGGAAGGCAGGCAGTTTCGGGAATTAACAGTTTCAGTATCACACCGGTAAGTTCCGATTCTTCCTGATTTTCATACACTATATTCACAACACACAAGTCTTAGGCTTATGTTATTAAAGTTATTTCTCGCCTTTACTATCATTCCCATTTTTGAAATTTACCTGCTGATAAAAATTGGTACTGTATTTGGTGCACTAACTTCAATTGCCCTCGTCATTTTTACCGGTTTTTTAGGAGCATATTTAGCTCGAATACAGGGATTACAAACTTTGTTTCGTATCCAGGAAAGTCTGCGTGAAGGAAGGATGCCCTCTGGAGAACTACTTGATGCTTTGTTAATTGGTGTAGCAGGACTTGTGTTGCTGACTCCAGGTTTTTTAACAGACACAATAGGTTTTATCCTCCTCGTTCCAAGCAGCAGAAATGCAATCAAATCCTGGCTGCGACGCCAGATTGAAGCCCGATATTCCAGCACTCGACCGGAAGACGTCATTATAGAACAGTAGTGAATCAAGAGAATTTCCTGGTCAATTCCTTAAATACTTTCCATAACAACTACAACTTCTAAGGCTGAAAATATTGCCCATTTGGTGAAGATCTGATAACCTGTCATCATCAGGAGGTTGAAATATCTATAATTCTCCACATTTTAGCTAAAAAGAGGCAGCATGGCGAATACAGCAAGACTTGAAGTCAATGAAAAATCTATTGATCTTCCACTGGTTATGGGTAGTGAAAGTGAAATTGGCATTGATATTAGTAAATTACGTTCTCAAACAAAAGCAATAACTCTTGATCCGGGCTTTGTTAATACAGGATCTTGTGAAAGTGGTATTACATACCTGGATGGTGAAAATGGTATTTTGCGTTATCGGGGTTATCCAATTGAACAACTTGCAGAAAAATCAAATTTCCTTGAAGTCAGTTATTTATTGATTTATGGCGAATTGCCTACAAATCTGCAGCTGAATGACTTTGAATATAATGTTAAACAGCATACTTTGCTCCACGAAGATGTCAGGCACATTTATCAGGCCTTTCCCAAGGACGCTCACCCGATGGCAATTCTTTCAAGCATCGTCTGTGCACTTTCAACATTCTATCCTGATTTCAGTGCTACCGACAGTGATGCAGTAGATTTGGCGATTTGGCGTCTGATGGGCAAACTCCCCACCATCGCAGCCTGGTCATACAAAAAAAATATCGGCCAGCCTTTTGTTTATCCAATTAACGAATTCACTTATACTAAAAACTTTCTGAATATGTTATTTGGTGTACCTACCACGAATTATGAAGTTCCAGAGGAATTCGTGAAAGCCCTTAATGTACTTTTCATTTTACATGCAGATCATGAACAGAATTGCTCAACCTCCACAGTTAGATTGGTGGGCAGCAGTGAAGCAAATTTGTTTGCCTCAATTTCAACCGGTATTGCCGCACTTTGGGGTCCGTTGCATGGAGGGGCAAATCAGGCGGTTTTGGAAATGTTGAAACAAATACATAATGACGGTGGTGATGTACAAAAATTTGTAAAACTGGCCAAAGACAAAGGTTCAGGTTTTCGCTTGATGGGATTTGGGCATCGTGTGTATAAAAATTTTGATCCAAGAGCCACTATCCTGAAAGGTTACTGCGATAAAATATTAGATCTGCTTGGAACTCCGGATCCTTTGTTGGATATTGCAAAGCAACTTGAGGAAGCAGCATTGACTGATGAATATTTTATTGAACGGAATCTTTATCCAAATGTGGATTTTTACAGCGGAATCATCTATAAAGCCCTTGGCTTTCCAACAGACATGTTTACAGTCCTTTTTTCTCTAGGACGTCTGCCAGGCTGGATTGCACATTGGCTGGAAATGCGGAATGGAATCTCAAAAATTGGACGACCACGCCAGATTTATACAGGACAAACTGAGCGAAATTATGAATCTCTCAGTCAACGTAACTGATTTCTACCTACCTCAATAGAATCTTCCCATGCCAAATTTGTCAATGCGGGAACAACTTCTGATATCCTCGATGTTCCTGATTATATTTGTACTTGCGGGAATGTGGGGGATACAGCAGCTTAACGGTCAGGAAAAAATACTGCTTCAACAACTAGGCAAGTTGGAGCAGCAAATAAAACAAGTGCGCTTCCTATCCAGGGAATTAAAGGATGTACAGCGCTCCGCCACTGCGTCTGTGATGCCGCAGGCTCTCAGCTCTTTTGTGGAAAAGATTGCACGATCCCTTGAAATTCAGGACAATTTGCAACTCAATGTACTAACAAATGTTCAAAAGGGAACTGAGGGTGTCAAAGTAGGTTTAGACAGACTTAAACTTGATCATCTAATGTCTATGCTTTATCAACTTGAAAATCACCGTCCTGTACTACGGACTTCTCATCTCAGTATCAGCATCAGCCCCGGTAACCGTCAGGTACGAGCCTCGTTTCAGGTACACAAGCAACTGGGAGGATGACTATCAATGCGAATCATAAAACATATTTCGTTTTTGTTAGTGGGAATGGCAGTGATTTTGGTTCTTGCTTTTTGGGGTTTTAAACAAAATTTTCCCGGCAAATCAATAGCAGATGCAGTTCGCTTTCGTTTAACCTCACAAACAGGAATTCCATTTGAAATTCAGGATATTGAGTTGGGATGGAGCAAAATCAGTACCCCTGAGATTGTCCTGCGTACCCCAAAATGGTTGGCTGGAATTCAGGATATTCGGCTGTTAATTCTTGAAAATTTAGAGGTTCCTTTTTCCTCCATCATCACATCAGGAAAAGCTAAAGTACATGGGCAGGTTCATGAGGGAGCCTTCCGGATTTCCACTGAATTGCTGACACAGAAAATACTCGATCTCTCCATTGATTCAGTACAGATCGAACGGGTTCCTTTATTTTCTTTAGTTCCATATACTTTTGTTTCAGGTTTCCTTTCACTCTCAGCGCATATCGAAAATTTTAATGCACTGCAGCAACAAAAAACAAAGTTTCCCGAAGGAACTATTAAGGGAAAGTTGAAAAATGCAATAATTCGGATTTCTGGTGGTACAGCACTTCTGGATCTTCAATTACCAGAATTAGATCTGTCAGAAGTTCAGTTTGAGGTGCAGCTCGGACGGTCAATTCACATTAAGAAGATTGAATTACAGGGGTCATTAGAAGGAATTATAG
>OFKF01000039.1_pt1 | contig 9862 bp, 9 predicted proteins | sample 1540501 | NCBI WGS metagenome assembly OFKF01 (sample SAMEA104347370, study PRJEB22522) | marine metagenome | biome: marine biome; feature: marine water body; material: seawater | collected 2015-09-01T00:00:00Z | depth 1002 m
GAATAAACATATCAAACAGTTTGAACTGTTTTAATAATTGCACACGTAAATCAATAATTCTTCAAACATTCTTAAATACCATTACTACGAAGATTGTCTCCAACCCGTTCGAAAAGCAGGAACCTGTTTTTTCAATTACTGAGAGCAACTGTATTCTTGCACTCACTGGAGTTACACATTTTTAGGGGAACATCTTACTTAAAATACAAGAAATTATACAAACCACCACATTAAAAAATGGATTCAAATAAAACGGCATCGCCTTTCTCCCGGCCTTTTGTTATCGGAACCAGCGGACATATTGACCATGGAAAAACTACTTTGGTCAAGGCTCTCACTGGAGTGGAGACGGACCGCTGGGCAGAAGAAAAAAAACGTGGGATAACCATTGATCTTGGTTTTGCTCCTTATGAGGATGAACAAGGAAATCAAATGGCATTCGTGGATGTCCCGGGTCACGAAAAATTTATTCACAACATGCTGGCAGGCGTGGCAGGATTGGATGCAGTTTTACTCGTTGTAGCTGCAGATGAAGGGGTGATGCCACAAACACGGGAACATCTGAATATCTGTAATCTGTTGAAAATTCAAACAGGGTTGGTGGTACTCACAAGAATTGATTTGGTGGAAGAAGAAGAAATGGTCGAACTCTGTCGTGAGGAAGTTTCAGAATTGCTGAAAGGAACATTTCTTGAGGGGGCGCCGATTTTAGCTGTCTCTCCAGTGACGGGTGAAGGATTGGATGAACTCCGTAAGACACTGTCAAAACTACCGAAACAAATACAGCATCCGGCAACAGAAAAACCATTCAGGCTTCATGTTGATCGTTCTTTCACGCTAAAGGGCTTTGGCACAGTCGTCACGGGAACTGTGCTCAGCGGAACCGTTAGACAAGATGAGGAAATACTGCAATATCCACAACGACGGAACGTACGTATTCGAGGATTGCAGAACCACGGCCAGGAAGTCAAAGAGATTAATGCAGGACAGAGGGCCGCCCTGAATTTAGCAGGAATCGCCAAAGAAGAAATTCAGCGTGGTGACCAGTTGGCGCATCCGGAATCATTACTGAACAGTTATTTGCTTAATGTGTCATTAACTCTGTTGGAAGACGTTTTAGCCCCACTTAAAAACAGGACCCGTGTTCGCGTTCATCTTGGGAGCAAGGAAGTTTTTGGACGAATTGCTTTGTTGGAAGGTGAAACTTTGTCTCCTGGAAAAACAGCGCTGGTTCAATTACGTTTGGAAAGTTTGGTAAGCGGTAGTTATGGAGACCGATTTATCGTCAGGAGTTATTCACCAATGATTACCTTAGGTGGAGGAATGGTGATTGACCCTTCTCCCGGTAAATCCAGGAGAGTACAGCACGAACTTCCTGAACGGCTGGAACGTCTTCATGTTGGTGATGAAAATATTCGATCTGAAGAAGTGATCTATTTGCAGTCTGTTCGGGGAGTAACTGAGTCTGAATTTTCGGTTCGTACCGGTCTTTCCAGCAGGCAGTCCGGAAAAGCTTTGCAGCTTTTGCAAAGTCAGCAGAAAGTACTTTGTGTTGAACCTCTCACAGGACGTTATCTGCATGTGGAGCATATTGTACGAATCGGCCAATTTTTGAGCAAAGCGTTGGAGCAGCATCACAAAAAATTCCCTGATCGCGATGGGATGACCCGTTCTGAACTTGGTGGTAAACTTTCCTTGATTTTTACAGAAAAAGAGGTTGAAAAACTGCTAAAATATCTGGTGAAGGTTGGTCTGTTTACACAAAATGATCAGTATATTTCCTTAGCAGAACATCAGCCGCAGGCATCACAAAGCAGGGAAGACAGTCTTGCACGCTGCCTTGAATTGATTAAGTCCGGTGGTTTTCAACCTTTACGCCGTACACATTTACTCCAGGAACTGGGTTTAAACGAAAAGGATGGAATGACATTACTCAAATCTGCAGCACATTCAAAACGACTTGTACGGGTTGCAGAGGATTTACACTATATTCCAGAGCAAATTGCATCAATTATAGAAAGTCTGCGGTTTTATTTTAGTGAAAATCCAAACATTACTGTAATCCAATTCAAAGAATTACTAAACATTTCTCGCAAACATGCAATTGATTTGTTAGAGTATTTTGACAGTCAACAGCTCACAATTCGGGAAGATAACCACCGAATTCCGGCCAGAATTTCAGCTTTAAACAATTAAAGAAAACGGCATACAAAGTGTTTTTACTTCAAGTTATAATTTCCCCAATTTTACTTGTCACTTTACTGAGCGTGTGGAATTTTCAAACAGTAACTGTAACAGCTCATGCCCAAAGTTTGCTGAGTGACAGCGAGTGGTTGGAGGAAAATAAGGATGTTTTCGGCAATCAGGAGCTTACTTTGCAAAATATTCCGTTGAGACCTTCTGACTTGTCCTCCACTCCTACAGTTCTGCCGGAATCGTTCCTAATTCCTCTTGAAACCGGCGGACAATATTTTTCAACAGTTCCTCAAAAACCTGCCCTGCCTTTGATAGAACAGAAAGATCAAAGCGAAAATCCTTCAGGCTCTTTTTTAAGCAGACTTTTTCCCTGGTTTAGCAGTACAGAGCAATCTACATCCACTAACCTGGATACTGCTTCAGAAATGCATAATGCAGACACTAGGGTGGAGTGGGCTGATTCAGAATTTGCGGGAATAAAAATGCTGAAAACAGAAATTGAAAGGCTGCTCATATCAGATCCGGTAGCGGCCAGGGAAATGTACGAGGAAATAGAAGATCAGTTGGAGATTGATGAGCGTACACGGCTGAAAGTACAATTGCTTTATTATTTGAAAAAGTGGTCTTCTGTAGAGCAGTTAGCAGAAGTATTTTTGAGCGAACGTCCAGAAAGTAAGATGGCCTCTTTGATGTTTTATTTTTTGAACAAATCACTGATGGCTCAGCATAAGCCTCTCAGTCAAAATTTGATTTTCAGGAAACGTGCAGTGGAAACTCTGGAAGCAAAATTCCGCAGTGATTTTTTGTTCATTCTCAGTTACGAAGCATTTCTTGAAGGCGACCTTTTAACTGCAATACAATATCGCCTTGAAGGAATGAATAAAGCAAAAACTGCTAATGTTGCCAGTATGGAAAAATTGAATGGTTTGTTAAATCAAGTTCAGTCTCCTGTAATACTACGAATTTTATCAGAGAATTATAAGAATGTTAAATGGCTGCAGAAAAAAATCTTCATAATGGAATTGGAACTTCTGGCTAAACTGAAACGTTACCGTGATGCATTGGGGATTTTAGAGCAAAGAATGTCTGCTGCAAGTGCAATAGGAGATCAGGAAGAGCTTGAAGTTTTGAAGCAAATACAGATCCGCTATACAAATGCTTTGAACGTCAATCCTCGCCGAATTGGGGTAATACTTCCCTTGAGCAGTTCAAGCGTAAAAGTTTCCCGATTGGCACAGCAAACTATGAATGGTTTGTGGCTGGCACTTCATGCAAACGAAATTCCTGCAGTACCTGAAAACATGGGTGACGATGAGGCTTCGCAAGAAAATGAAATAACCGGCAAATCAGAAGATAAAGACAATGCTCAGGCGGGATCTGATTCGAGGAAATTTGAAGATTCTTGGGAACTTGTTGTACGTGATTCACAGTTGAATCCGGAAATAACCAAAAGCTTGGTACGCGAATTGGTGGAGACGGAAAGGGTGATTGCCATCATTGGTCCTCTTGCCCGGAAAACATCAGAGGCTGCTGCAGAAGAAGCTGAGCGTTTGCGGGTTCCTTTAATTTCTCTTTCTTTGACAGAAAGCATTCCGGAACTTGGTGAATTTATATTTCGTAATAATCAAAGCTGGAAACAGGAAATCCAAGAATTGTTGGAATATGCAACGAGTGAGCTCCAGGCTTGCCGTTTCCTGATACTTTATGCAAAAACACGGGAAGGTCGACAAAAAATGAGACTATTTTGGGATGCCGCAGTTCTGAAGGGATGCAAAGTAGTTGCAGTTGAAGGTTTTAAGGATGAAGGTCAAAAAAGTCTAGTGAACGAATTCGATACTTTCACAGGCAAAACAAGACGTTTGGGTACAGAAGACAAAATAATTTTGAAGGAACTTAAAGAGAAGGAAGTGCCGATTCACAACTTTGATGCCGTTTTTGTAGCCGTTGGTTCGGGTGGTGTAAAAAATTTAAGTCTCATCTTTCCATACAGTGAAGTGTACAAAATGAGAAAAACGACTTTTCTGGGAGATAGTGGTTGGAATGATTCAGCCCTGCCGTATGCTCCGGGACTTCGAGGAGTGAAAAACCCCGTATTTGTGGACAGTTTTTTCCTGCAAAGTAAAACACCGGCCATACAGCAACTGTTAAGACTCCATGAACGGATTTTATATCGGCATCAAAATTATATTGGTCCTACAGCTTATACTGCTTTTGCCTATGATACGCTGATAATCTTGATGCGGTTGCTTGAAGACGAGCGAAATCAGAGCCACCGCGATCTGCGGGATGCCTTGATAAATATGCAGATGTTTCCCGGTGTTACCGGCAATTTACGCTTCGATGAAAAGGGTAAAGTTGAACGTGAAATGCAGCTGTTGACTTTACGGAGGGGGAAAATTCAGCCTTTGAATTAAAAGTATTATGAGGCTGAATATGTCCAGGCAGCAGATATCACTGCCTGATTAAGTTCTGACTATTTTACAAAAAGTGATTCAAGGTCCTTAAATGGAACTTGTTCAGGCTTCACATTTTGCTGCGGTTCATTTGTATTTCCCGTGTTACTGGCGTCGCCTATTGCAGATTCTGGATAAGAATCATTGGGACCACCAATCATCAAGTCATCCTCTTTTTTCTCAAGGGGCTTTTCTGGTCGGATTTCTGCGTAAAAGTTGCGCTTTGACTGTGCTTTCATAAGATTTTTTTGTTCTTCCAGGGGCTCTTCAACCAAATCTGCAACTTGCCGCAAACGATAACTATATTGACGATTAACCTCTAAAAGACGCCCCCCGGGAATGCACTCCGGACTGTCCTGGAATGTCCCAAAATCATCTACTATGACTGCGTGTTTTAGAGCTTCAGGACCCAAATAAACTAAAATACATGAGTTTTCAGGATCTGATACTTCCTCTTCCTCATGAGTTTCAAATTTTAACCATTTCATATTTGCCTCCTAATAACTTAAATATTGTTGAATCATTGATTAAAACCCTGCGAAAAACATGCCATTCCCTGCGGATTATTAGAACATTTTACTCTGGAATATTGAAAAACTTAGCGGGATGTGGATTCGCGGAATAATGAGAAAATATCAATAATAATTACAAATATATAGATAGTAAACACGGTTTATACAATTTTTCTTTATCAAGTTCACCTAACATGAATTGGATATTGCTTTATGGTATTCAGAGAATAAATTTGATTTATTTATATTTGAATATTAAGATATTTACTAATGAAAAGGAGATACCATGAAAACTTCAGCAAGTAAAAACGAAATATTAAAACGTGAGCTCGAACAACTATTTGGCGAGCAGGATGCAAATATTGAAACTGCAGCACAGTGTTTAAAGGTTATGTCTCATCCTGCCCGCCTGCGTATTTTGTGTGCCTTGCGTCAGGGAGAACAAACAGTCCAGAAACTGGAATACTACACTGGAATTAAACAGTCGACTCTGTCACAGCACTTAGCTTTGTTGAAAAGCCGAGGCGTTTTAGTTTCACGACGTGAAACAACCTACTCTTTTTACAGTTTTTCCAACGATCAAATTACACAATTATTCGATTTGATAAAGGAAGTATTTTGTCCCTGAATTATAATGACAAAGTCAATGGCTAAACCATCCCAAGTTGGTCTTGCGATAATTTTTCGACAAGGATACGGGAACATTCACGTATTTTTTGTTTGATTCTGAAACTATGGAAGGCCTGATAATTGATCCGGTTAAAGAGCAATTTGGTCTAAGTCTACAGTTCATAGAAGAACTGGGAGTTGAGCTAAAATACGTAATTGATATCATGTCCATGCGGATCATGTTACTTCTTCATGTATGCTGCGTGAAGCTACTGGAGCAAAAAGTGTTTTTGGTGAGCCTGCAGGAATTGAATGTGCAGATATTCTTCTTGAAGATGGAGATGAATTAGAGTTTGGAAACTTTAGCCCTCAAAGCAATTGCGACACCCGGACATACAGATGCCTGTACCAGTTTTTATACGAAAGGGATGCTCTTTACAGGAGACTCTTTGTTGATTCGCGGTTGCGGACGCACCGATTTGCAGTTGGGTGATCCGGAAAACTTTATGAAAGTATTACTCAAAAACTGTACTCCTATCCGGACGACCCCTTGGTTTATCCTGGTCATGATTATCTGGGACGTACAGCCTCATTTATCAGAGGAAAAAAAGCTTTTAATACCAGAATTGGCAGCGGACAAACGTTGGAAAAATTTGTCCAAATTATGAAAAATTTGGATTTGCCAAAGCCTAAACGCATTGATTCGACTGTTTCTCAGAATCTTCAATGCGGTTTTTCACTGGAACTTGGTCATGTAAATGAAGATAATTATACTATGAATGATTTGTATCAGTTGCTGGATAATCTGAAATCTACAGAGACGGTAATTGATGTACGGACGCCCAACGAGTATTCTCAAGGTCATGTCCCCGGTAGTTTAAATATTCCCATGGGTAACGAACAGTCGTTTCTTGAAGAGCTCAGCAGTTATCAAAGAATATTTGTACATTGCCACTCTGGACGCAGGGCACAAACTGTTTACACAATGCTTGGAATGCAGTGTTTGGAAAATGTTTTCTGTATCAACAGTTCCGGAATGGCAGACTGGACGATAGCAGGCTTTCCTGTGGAACGGTAAGGGAGCCACCCTCAATGAAGAAGAGTATCCTGGTCAAATTCAGTTTAATTCCCGCTTTACTACTTATTCCAACTATACTTTGGGCCGCTTCTACGGAAATATCTGGAATGCCCTGGTGGGGCTGGCCGACGGCCTTATTTTTCACAACCTTTTTCATGGGTGTTTTCGGTGTAATGGCCGGAATTGGCGGCGGTGTTTTGTTTGTCCCTCTGGTTAGTGGTTTTTTCCCGTTTCACATCGACTTTGTCCGAGGTGCAGGCTTGTTTATTGCCCTCGGCAGTTCACTTGCTGCTGCTCCACATTTACTGGAAAAAAACCTGGCTAGTTTGAAGCTCGCGCTACCGACTGCGTTGATTGCTTCTGCCTTTGCAATTGTAGGGGCATTTCTGGGACTTTGGCTTTCTGCACTGAATCCGGCATATATTCACGGGAGCCTGGGTCTAACGATTATCACTATCGTTTTCATCATGCTGTTTGCAAAAAACACGGAGAACCCGGAAGTGAGCAGGGGAAACAAATTGACCGAGCTTTTGCAAATCAATGGTATTTACACCGAAGAAACTACGGGCAAAGAAGTTAGTTGGACTGTTCACCACACAAAGAGAGGTATGTTCAGTTTTGTGGTCGTCGGTTTGCTGGCAGGTTTTTTTGGATTGGGTGCAGGCTGGGCGAATGTTCCCATTTTGAACTTGTTGATGGGAGCACCGGTAAAAGTCGCAGTTGCTACAAGCAGTTTTGCGCTTTCAATTACGGACAGCACAGCGGCCTGGATTTACATGAATAAAGGAGCAGTTTTGCCAATAATAGTTGTTCCCTCAATGGTCGGTATCATGCTGGGGGCAAGAATTGGTTCAAAGTTGCTTCCAAAAGTTAAACCAACTGTAATTCGTTACATCGTCATCACAGTTCTTCTTTTGGCAGGAGTACGTTCCCTGTTGAAAGCTTTTGGTATTTGAGCACAAACTTGGAGAACTAATGGAAAAATCTATAGTTTTTGAAAATGCTCCAGAGCAGCATATATACGCAAAAATTATATATCACATAAGTAATCTGGGTTTGCTTGCTCTGATTATGGGATTCATTTTGTATATTTTCGGAGTGCTGACTCCGCTCGTTCCGCTGGAAGAACTGCCTAAGTACTGGTCATTATCTTTAACGCAGTTTCTGGAAAAAACCGGAGCGCCTACCGGCTGGCGATGGACAGCAATGTTAGGTTATGGTGATGTAATACCGTTTTTAGGGGTTACCATTTTGGCCTCCGTTACTTTTGTTTGTTTTCTAGCTTTGTTGTTTAGTTTTCTGCAAAGAGGAGCCAAAGTGCTGGCATTTATTGCGGCAATGGAGTTGTTCTTCATTCTTATCTCTGCCTCTAATCTTATCCAGATTTCCCACTGAAATCTCTCAAATTGAAGCCTTATCTTCTTCCACTGGCAGTCGCCCAGAAAATCCCTGCCGAAATCAATAAGTCCAAAAATAAAGCTGATACCTCACTAAGAAGCGCTGCAGCTTAGACAAGGGCTTCCAGCAGCCGGTTTTGGTATGCAGTGATCAAAGCTTCGCCATAATGGGGTAGCTTCTCCAGGCGGCGTTTTACCGGTGTTTTGTCCGTTTGCGGGCGCATTACCTGATGTAAAGTGTAACGCAGAATATCCTGGGGATTTTGAATACAGTAAAGAATGAATGTCAAAGCATCGTTTTCCGGGTTTTTTTCGTAAATGAGCCACAACAGCCTAACTATGTGAAAATGATTGATTCCGCGTGAACATTGCCGGTCCACAAATTCGAAGATTGATTTAAGGTAATTATCGGCCCTGAAACCTTGCGGTAGCCCTGCTGATTCAGTGAACTCCTGATAATAAAGCAAAGTCAGCACCGAAGAGCAGAAATAGCTCCAGGCTTTTCTAAAATCATCCAGAGGTATCAACTGTCTTTGAGGGACCGTGTCCGGTTCTGCCTGCAGTACTGCCTCCTCGTTGGTGTCCAGTAACACTCCAAGGGAACTCTGTATTGACTTGATTGCCGGCAATCGAAATTTCATAACTGACATAAGCCTTTTCAGGCGCAGACCATCAGCACTTTCCAAAAAACCTGCTGCCCTTGATTCCTCCGGCGACTGTGTCCACGCACTTAAACTGTGAAGTGCAGAATACAGTTTAGAATAAATTGACTCGGCATAGTGCTTTTCCATCTTTTTTATTTCTTTTGACCATTCTTTCAAAGGGGTTCCGGAAGGAAGCATTTTTATCAGGCGCAATGGAAATTTTTGCCGTATATTGTCCAATTCCGAATTTTGCGGCATCTCCGGAACATAAAAGAGAATCACTTTTTTCTCTTTTCTCAACTGTCGCATTCTGGATCGAATTTGTGTACCGACTCCGTCTAATTCTACAGCTTCCGGAGGTTGTTTCAATTGTTCGTACAGTTCTTCAATAAATCCGGTAAGTGCAGAAATTTCTTCCAATTTGTGAAGCACAGAGCGGATGTAATGAGAGAATCGTTCTTGTTCAAAATTTTCATAAACCCGCATCTCATGGGGCAGAATGAAATGTAAATGTGAATTCAACTGCTTGACTCGTTCACTCACTTTCTGATTAAATTGCTCGGGATTTGTCCGGAACAATTCCTTAAACTCAGTAAAAATGGAGGAAAGTGTATGTTGTTCTTCGGTTGAGAGTGACTGGGCTTTCCACTTTTCGCGCCACTCATCTATTAATTGCTTCCGGATTTGATCTCCCTCTTTTTCCATGGAAAGACGGTATGACTTTGCAACACTTTCACAATGTCCTTCCAAACTATCTGAATGAAAATTAAATTCTTTGACCAGGTCCAGTATTTCAGGAATTGCGGCAGTAATTTGTTTTTGTCCTTTCACACTTTGCTGGTAAAACTCAAGAGGCAGGATTTGCTCATTGAAGAATATATTTCCAAATAATTTTGAAAATACATTGCGAGTAATGTTGACGATAACTTCTGCAGTTTCCAGTTTTTTTGGCAGAATGATCGTCACCTTGAAT
>OFKF01000044.1_pt1 | contig 9492 bp, 10 predicted proteins | sample 1540501 | NCBI WGS metagenome assembly OFKF01 (sample SAMEA104347370, study PRJEB22522) | marine metagenome | biome: marine biome; feature: marine water body; material: seawater | collected 2015-09-01T00:00:00Z | depth 1002 m
ATTTGCATCCATCAGAAGTGTAGTACCTTCTTGCAGACTATCTCGATAAACATCATGTGAACGCAGGAATTTAAAGAAATCGGTGTCTTTCTGATATGCATCAGCATAAATTTTGGTGGCCTTAGCATCAGCTCCACCACGAGTTTCTTCGTTTATTTTCTTTCCTTCCGCAATGATTTCAACACGCTCTCTGTCAGCATCAGAACGAATTTTCAAGGATTCCTCTTCACCTTCAGAGCGGTATAGTTTTGCTTGTCGTCTTCGTTCTGCGTTCATTCTTCCAAAAACTGATTGACTATTTTGTTCAGGCAGGTCGGCACGTTTAATCCGGACATCCAGAATTTCGATTCCAAATTTCTCAGCATTTTTCCGGGAACGCAAAGTTATCGCTTCACGAATTTCTTTACGATTTCCGGATACAATTTCCATAAGCGTATGCTGTCCAAGGACTTCACGGGTTTGTGAATAGATAATATCATCCAGTCGTGCATGCGCTCCGCTAGTTGTACGTACGGTTTCATAAAATTCAAGAGGTTCAGTAACCCTCCACTTGGAATAGTTATCAACCTTCATTTCTTTTTTATCTTTGGTGAATACCGCACCATGATCTGCATCATAATCCTGCAGTCGGTTTTCCATGAAAATGATTCGAGTGACAAATGGTAACTTGAAATTGAGTCCTGGCTCCATGATAATGTCAACTGGATCACCTAATAAAATTTCAATTGCATATTGAGTCTTATCTACAATATATGTACTCAAATAAATGGTGCCTACAGCAAGGAGGATAATAATTCCCCCAAATTTTGACAAATTTCCAGACATATTTTATTACCTAGTTAGAAAATGAAAAAGTAGAAGTTGACACTAATTTTTGACAAAATGAGAGTGGCAACTATTTTCCTGTTTATAATTGTCGGAAATGACGTAACTCTTGTCAAGTTGAAATAGTTAAACGAGCCAGAAGCTCCATCTAATTTAAATAAAGTATGTCAAAACTGCGATCTCCAAGTCAGCAGGAACAAATCCTTGCTCTGGCCATGCGTCAAATCGAAAAAATGTTGAAAGAAATGCAGACTAGTGGAAAGGATTTGTCCCGCTTAAAACTCAAGAAATTTCAAAAAACTCACCACATCGATTGTAAATGTAAATTATGTGAAAATGCCAAAACAAAAAATGATCTGCGTCTCCGCGGACTCCTCGAGGACGGTTTCAAGGTTTATGTAGCGGGTGAGAAAAAAAATACTCAGTGATGCAAAATAATTTAGCTCTTAACGAAACCTATTTCAGCTTTTGTTGTACCATTCCTGCAGAGTTGGTAGAACTTTGGAATTGGTTTTGTTTTGAAAAAGGTGCACTTGGTACTGAAACTTTGCAAGAATCTTCACTGGAGTCTAGACTCAAGATTTTCTACCCAAAAAAACCAGACGGTGGTGCACAAAACTTATTTGAATGTTTCCAAAGGGAAATGAATGCAAAGCTTGAAATTATAATTCACGACGAAGGTAGCCATCCGGTTGAAAATTGGCAGTCAAACTGGCGCGAACATTTTCATCCTGTAAAGGTTGGACAATCACTGATCATTCTTCCATCATGGAAAAGCGGAATAGAACTTTCCGGAAGACATCCGGTGTGGATTGACCCAGGTCAAGGTTTTGGAACTGGGCATCATCTTTCGACGGCTCTGGCATTGGAAATGCTGGAGCAATTTCTTTTGGAAACGGATACTTTGCCGGAAAGCATGCTTGATCTTGGAACTGGTTCCGGAATCCTTGCTATTGCAGCCTGCCGTCTGGGGATCAAGAAAGTTACAGGTTTGGATATTGAAGCTGAAGCAGTAGCGGAAGTTGAACGTAACTGCGAACTGAATGGTCTGTCAGGAAGAATCATTGGCCACGTCGGACAACCTTCCTTTCTGAAAAAACCAGCACCTCTTGTAATCAGTAATATGCTTCTGTCTGAATTAATGGATATACGTCTGGATCTAATTAGGCTGACAAGTCCAGGTGGAACTTTGATCTGCAGCGGATTATTTGGAAAACAAGAAGAAGAATTAAGAACCTCTTTAACGGAAATGGGTTTTGTCTATCGTGCTTCGTTGGAGCGGGAAAACTGGAATTCGATTCAGTTTCAACGTTTAGGTAAAGAAAGCTGATGTAATAAAAAATATGCGGCAATCCGGCCTAATTGTCCGATATTTGTTTATTTCTCTGTTGGTCTTGTCGAACTCATTTGCATTAGGGAAAAAACCCAGTTCGAAAGATCTCCCATGGGCGTAAGCTGAAATTCTGATCCTCTCAAAGCATCCTTACTGGCTGCACCTGCTTCATTATCCGTCCCACTCTCCAATGGTTGGTTTATGGCGCAGTGAAATTCAAAACCCCTCTTTCTTTCTAGATCCGGATGGCAATGTAAATCCGGCTGCAGAACTAAGGAAGACACTGGAAGCGCTGTTTTCTCCAGTAGAAAGTATTCCGATTTTAATGTGTGACTGAGACTTTTTCATATCGGGTAACATCAATAGATGTTTGACTCTTTGCCTGCAGGTCAACTAAAATAAAGTGATATTTATTAACAAAATTCAATTAGTAAAAGTTCATCCTGTTAAGATGCTCATGACAAAAGAATCAATTGAACGTGCACTCACTGCATCATTGACCTTGATGCTCGGATTGGCAACGTTGGACCTTGCTTTATACATCTGGGCCGGAACTGCAGTTTTAACTGTTGTAGCTCATGCAATGTCACTGTGGCTTGTGCTGCGTCACCGTTTGATTTTTGACCTGGTCAAACTTCTTGAAACGGGTGCTCTTTTTTTTGATTTGTACCTGATCAACCAGTACGGATACGCCGTTGCCTCTCCGGTTGCAACTCTTTTTGCCATTATTCACATCTCGCTGAATAAAGAATATCATCTGAATAAATTAAAAAGTGATCTGGATAAGGTGCTTGCATCAAAACAACAAGATGTAGAAGATGACGAAAAGTGAGAAATAAAAACAAGGTACAAAAATAAACAGAATCAGCTTCACTGAAAAATTAATTTTGATGAAAATTTCTGAAACAACAACAATTGGTTTTTCTTCTGCAGGGCATACGCTTTGTCACTTACTCACCTTGCTTTTCCCAACGGTACTTCTTGCCCTGGAAGTAGAATTTGGGTTAAGCTTCAAGGAGTTGGCTACATTGGCGGTTCCGGGTGCCTTCCTTTTTGGAGCAGGTGCGTTACCGGCAGGTTGGCTTGGTGATAGATGGAGAAAAACCACCCTGCTGGAAATATATTTTTACGGCACCGGAGCTATGTCAATTCTAACCGGATTTGCCCAAACACCTTTGATGCTTGCTGTGGGTCTGGCCGGTATCGGAATATTTGCATCAATCTATCATCCTGTAGGTATGTCCTGGCTGGTTTCCAGAACATCCAAAACCGGAACTGCTCTGGGATTTAATGGACTGTTTGGCAGTATTGGTTTTTTTTTGGCTCCTCTGGTTGCAGGAACATTAACCGGGTTATGGAGTTGGCGGACAGCGTTTTTCGTACCCGGGATTGTCTGTTTGGTTGTGGGGTTTCTCTTCAGCATTTCGTTGAGGACTATTCTGAAAGATGAAGAAACGCCTATGCAGAAAGTAGTATCCGGATCCAGCTCACCAAATAGTATCTGGATGACTTTTGGTTTAATGGCAGTAGCCTTGTTTTTCTCCGGTATGTTTCATCAGATTATACAGTTTTCACTTCCCAAAGATTTTGATCTCAGGGTTCTCTTTACATCAGGTTCCTTGTTGGGTACAGGATCGATGGTGGCTCTGGTTTATGCAGCCGGAGCAGTTGGTCAACTGCTGTGCGGACGCATGGCGGATCGTTTCTCAGAGCGTCAACTTTATTTAACTTTGTTTTTAATCACAGTTCCGCTTGTTGCTCTGGCCAGTCAGCTCACCGAAATACCGCTGGTTTTGATCATGATGCTCGTTGTTTTTTTGAGCGCCGGAGCACTACCTGTGGAAAATACTTTGCTTGTCCGCTATGTTCCAAGTCACAGGCATGGTCTGTTTTTCGGTATGAAATTTTTGCTGGGTTTTGGATTTGCTGCCTCAGGAATTTATTTGTCGGGATGGATTTTTGATCTCACCGGAAGTTTTGTCTGGCTTTACGGACTACTGGTTTTACTGGCAAGCAGTGTAGCAGCCATTGCTTTTTTTCTTCCCGGACAACGTGTCCTCCAACCAGCCTGAGCTACATCTCCAACAATTTTCAAAAATTTTGAATCTCTTATCAAACGGCAAAAAACTGGAATCAATCTGGTATGGTCCACCTCCGGAAGAAGCCCCGACGCTGTTATTTCTTCATGAAGGGCTAGGCTGTGTTTCAATGTGGCGGAACTTTCCTGAAAAACTGTCCCAACAAACCGGATGCGGTGCCATGGTATACAGCAGGCTTGGTTACGGTAATTCGGATGCGTGTGAACTTCCTCGTTCCTTAAATTTTATGCATCCGGAGGGATTGGAAGTACTTCCGGAAATTATAGTGCAATGTAAAATCAACAAATGCATTTTAGTGGGTCACTCAGATGGAGCTTCGATTGCTTTAATTTATGCAGGAGAAAACTCTACCGAATCTTTACTTGGAATAGTTACAGAGGCACCACACGTTTTTTGTGAACAGCTCACGATTCGTTCCATCGAAAAGTGGGTGAGCAGTTTCGCTCCGGGAATCTCCGGGAACTTCTCAAAAAACATCATGGAAGTAATATCGACTGTGCTTTCAAAGGCTGGTTGGACGTCTGGCTTCATCCAGGTTTTGCAGAATGGAACATCGAATCGTGTTTACCGAAAATTATGGTTCCGCAATTAGTCATCCAGGGTAACGACGACGAATACGGAACCTCTGCCCAGGTCGAGGCGATTGTCCGTCAATCCGGAAGTATAGTAGAAACACGCTTTCTGGACAACTGTGGTCATTCTCCGCATCGGGATCAGGAAACACAAACTTTGGAATTCATGACCCAATTCGTCCAGAACTTGCTTGATAGATAGAAAACACCGGAAACTTGTTTGCCAATTCACTTGCGTTTTTTCAGCACAGGCTTTAGCTTTAGCAGATAAATATTAGTTCCGGACTGCTCAAATAGAAAATAATTATCCAGCACATTCAATTAATTCAGCTGATTTCCAAACTATGCCTACCGTACTTCTGCTAAATGGTCCAAACCTTAATTTACTGGGAACTCGTGAACCGGAAATATACGGTTCAATGAATTTAAGTGGAATTGAAAAACAAGTTTCAGCCGTACTTCATGAACACAAAATCGAATGTGAAACCTTCCAGTCAAATTCAGAAGGAGAACTTATTGACTGGCTTCATCAGCACAAGAATGCAGATTTTTTGCTTTTGAATCCGGGAGCACTGACCCACACCAGCATTGGGCTGCGGGATGCCGTGCTGGGTATAGAAATACCATTTCTGGAAATCCACCTTTCCAACGTCCATCAACGGGAGGAATTTCGGCATCACTCTTTTTTTTCAGACATCGCAGTTGGGTCATTGGTTGGGCTTGGAGTTAAAGGATATTTGCTGGCGGCCCAATTTGCCGTAGATTTTATTGAGCAGAAAGGAACATCTGCAGGCAACAGATGATCCTATTATTCACCATCCGGCCTTCCCGATTTTACTGCCTGTTATGAGAATTTCCTCAACCACCATATTTTTATCATTCAACGTTTTTCTTGCCGGAGTTGCCTCGTACATGGGAGGCTCACTTCTGAGTACGTGGCTACAGAAGGAGGTCTTGTCGATATCCGTTTCACCTCCGGGATCTTACCAGATTCAAACGGAGAAGCTACCCATAGATTCGGGTAAATCCATAAAATCTTTTGAAGTAATTTTGGAGCGCAATATTTTTAATGCCCAAAAAACGGAAATAGAATTACCACCCCTGCTTCCGGAACCAGAAATAATAGCTCCGGAAACTACAGATGGAGAAGCAGTCGAACATACCCGATTGGCTATAGCACTTGCAGGAACAATGATCTATGGGGCTAAAAGCTCCTTTGCATTCATTAGCAAGAAAGACAGTCTGCACAAATATGTCATATATGGAATTGGTGAATGTTTTGATGCAAAGACAATTCTGCGTGAAAAAGAATGTGGTTCTGAGAGTGTAAAAGTACTTGATATCAGGGATCGCTGGGTTTTGATTCTTCACAAGGAGACAAAACAGGCCCTTTGGATGGTAAGTCCAGGTGCAGTAGAAGAAGAAGTGTCTGCAGCAGTTCAACCAAAGAATGTTCAAACTAAAACTAAAACAACGCAAAAAACTACTGCCCTTGTGGTTCCACCAAAAGAAAAAGCTGTTACTAAAAATTCTGCTTTACCGTCAATTCCGTCTGAAGATGAAAATACTTTTCATTTTCAGCGGGTCTGGGTAGATGAACAACTCGAAAATTTTGGGCAGCTGCTGAATGACGCCAGAATTGTTCCTACAATGAAAGATGAAAAACCTTATTTCATGTTTCAGTACATCAAAGAAAAAAGTATTTACGAAAAATTGGGATTGAAACCAAACGATATCATTTTAGAAATTAACGGCTTTCTGGTGGACACAGTAGGCAAGGCGCTCAGGTTACTGGAAGTGCTTCAATCTGAAAGGGAAATTTCACTAAAGGTTGAACGGGAAGGGGAACCTATCCAATTTCATTACTACATTGATTGAGCATCAGGGCTGAAAATAGCACACTATAAAGCGCATTTTGCAGAATGCAGTTCAAATGGCACAAAACAGGTTTGATCGAATTGACTTTTTTACTGGCTGCGCTGATTTGGATTTCCTTCCGTTACCAGGACACACTTAATTTGCTTCACCCGGAATGGATTATTCTGGGTCTTGGCCTTGGTTTTTTATGGTGTCTGCGTCATAAATTATATCTTCCACTCTTTTTGCTTCTTTTGATCGCAGGTACCTTGCTGCACCAATGGTTTGTTGTACTTCCAAACAGCCTGAAATGGCTGCAGGAAGAGATTTCTGCAGAAGAAGCAATTATGCTGAATGGAAGGATTCAGGAGCGCATAGTTGAAAATGACACCATCCGTCTGCAACTGAATTCAGTTGATGTCATCAAAGGTGAACAAAAACAATGGTTACCGGAAGCAATCTTGAGCTTTCCGGAAACCAGCCGCAGAATTTCAAGTTTTTATCGTGGACGTAAGCTGCAGGTAATTGGCAGGTTGGATCATGTCAGCATAAAAAAAAATCGTCTTAATTTAGCTTTTTCAGAATTTCGGTATCGTAACGCAATTTCTCCGCAAACAAAGCTCTCCCGTAAACGAAACAGTTGGGTAAGGCAATTGACAGACAGGGCCGAATATCACCTTTCCAGTCAGGCTCTTGCACTTTATTTACCGCTGACTTTAGCCAAGCGTTCATACGATTCACGTTCCACCGCAAAGATTTTTCAGGAAACCGGAATGGCACACCTCCTGGCTATCAGCGGACTGCATATCGGCTTAATCTACGGAATTATACTAGGACTTGTTCGCTGGCTCGGTCGCCTGTCAAACCGATTTTTGGAACATCCCCGTTTTTATGGTATAACCCACTTGATTTCTCTGACAGGTATTTGGCTCTATCTGTTGTTAATTGGCATGCCCACTCCGGCATTCCGTGCGGTTTGTATGCTGAGCTTACTGGTTGCCGGTCGATTACTCGGTCAAGTTCATCACCCTTTGTATGCCCTTTTTGCCACAGCATTCTTTTTTATTTTCCTTAATACAGCAGTTATTTACGAAGTCTCATTTCAGCTCTCATTCATTGCCGTTTTTTCCATATTATGGTTCCTGCCTCTTTATCCACATCCTCACGAAAATGATGTATTTTGGAAACGGATATTTAAATACGGCTTGATCAGTTTTGCCATTACAAGCGCAGTCATGCTCGGCACCTGGCCTGTGGTGGCAAGTATTTTTGGACGTATTTCACTGGAAACATTCTGGCTAAATCTGATCATGGTGCCGCTTCTTGGTCTATTTGTTTTGCCTTGCTGCCTGCTGACTTTGGTGGTGAGCGCATTGTCTTTGGGTAATCCTCCATTCGGAATTTTGGAAAACGGTGTTTTTTCGCTGACTGAGCTTGTTGTAGAGGTTTGGTTTGCAGTTCTGCAAAACCTGCATCGCTGGGGTGACTGGGCATCGTTTCCGCTTACTTTAGACTGGGGACCACCTCAATTTTTTCTGTATTATGCAATCATCTTGGCGTTTGGAAAATTGCTGACAGACCGATTCCGGAAAATTAGCTAATAACTCTGTAAATCATTGTAACGCAAGTAACTTGTGCGAAATAATTTCCAGGCTATGAATCTAAATTAAATAGAAAAGTTTCTGTATGAATGAGTTACCAAAAACTATGAAAGGGGTCTGGCTAACTGGTCATGGTGAACTAGACAAGCTGGATGTCCGCAGTGATATTCCAGTGCCTAAACCAACAGCTAATGATGTTCTCATTAGAGTTGGGGCTGCCGCTGTAAACAACACAGATATCAATACACGAACTGCATGGTATTCAAAAGGCGATGTGACGAGTAAGGATGCAAGTTGGGCTGGCAAAGCCATTGAATTTCCCTGTATTCAGGGTATTGATGTATGCGGACATATTGTGGCGGTTGGCGAAAATGTCAGTAAAAATAGAATTGGTGAGAGAGTACTGGTTGAGCCTTGCTTAAGAGAAGTAAAAGGTAAGGCTTTGTCTAAGCCCTGTTTTTTGGGATCTGAGTGCGATGGGGGGTTCGCTGAATTTGTTGCAGTCGCTTCACGGCATGCTTATCAAGTAAAGAGTACATTGAGCGATGTTGAGCTTGCCTCATTCCCTTGCTCCTCTTCCACTGCGGAAAATATGCTAACTAAATCCAAAGTCTTATCAGGCGATTTGGTGCTGGTAACGGGAGCATCGGGTGGAGTCGGCTCTGCGGCAGTTCAACTAATAAAGGCCAGAGGTGCGGATGTTATTGCTGTTACCAGTGACTCAAAATCGCAAGACCTGATTACGCTTGGTGCCACAAAGACGCTTAATCGTGATCAGAGCCTGGTTGAGGCATTAGGTTCAAACAGTGTCGATGTAGTAATTGATCTTGTTGGTGGAAAAAGCTGGCCAGCGCTTCTTGAAATTCTAAGGCCTGGAGGGCGTTACGCAGTTTCTGGTGCAATTGCTGGTGCTTTTGTCGAGCTTGATCTTAGAACGCTTTACCTGAAGGACTTAAGTTTTTTTGGTTGCACAGTTTTAGAGTCAAATGTTTTTACTAATCTCATAGACCATATTGAAAGTGGAAATATTAAGCCGATTGTGGCTCATACTTTTCCTTTGGAAGATATTGTTAAAGCTCAAGAGTTGTTTTTGCTGAAAAAACATATTGGAAAAATCGTATTAACTATATAATACTTAGTGACAATGGAAAATTCATGAAGCAATATTTGTAACCGTACAACAATCTCATAGATCCGGTCAGCAA
>OFKF01000045.1_pt1 | contig 9369 bp, 5 predicted proteins | sample 1540501 | NCBI WGS metagenome assembly OFKF01 (sample SAMEA104347370, study PRJEB22522) | marine metagenome | biome: marine biome; feature: marine water body; material: seawater | collected 2015-09-01T00:00:00Z | depth 1002 m
GTTATAAATCTTTAGCCAAATTATGATCTGCACTACAAATTTAAACAGTAATTTGTGCAGTCCTTCCCTACATCGGAATCTCAGGATATTTCTTTAGCATTTGTTTTGAAGATTTTATAGAAAAATAATTATAGTTTAGAGTCCAAAATGCAATGCTATGTTTGAAAGAAACAGGAAGAGAGGCAAGAAGATGCTTGTGATTATTTGTTCCTACTCAGTGGGAAGGTTTTTTTGGTGACTTTGAATCCCTGAATTGTTTGGGGTCTAATGTTTTAGTAGATAAAATTTTCTCAAAATATACTACTCTGTAAACATAACAACATTAAATATACTTTTCGGCTGGACCAGATTTGCAATCGAATTCTGTCCAGTTTTAGGACTGCCAAGATGGCGCTAATTTAGAATTCAATTTCACTCTGATAATCTGCCTCAAAAAATTGCCAAACTAAGCTTTAGTTATGTAGTTCTTGTGAGCCAAATTAATACAATAAATCATTAAAGCTTGTATTATTAAGGTAAACAGGGTCTACTGAACGATTAGTTTTTTTAGAAAGTTTTTTAATTTGAAGACATTTAACAATGAAACGCACTTTCCAGCCAAACAATCGGCGACGCAAAAAAAAGCACGGTTTCAGGGCTCGCATGGCGACTCCTGGAGGTCGAAGAGTAATCAAGCGTAGACGCGCTAAAGGCAGAAAACGTCTCAGTGCATGAGCATAAAGGAAACTTACCCGAAGACGATCAGGCTACACCATAGTCAAACTATTCGGGAGGTGTTTGTGCAGGGGATCTATCAGTCTTTGGGACCGATTGGTGTTAAATATAAAATAGCAGAAGCTGAATGCAGCCGTTTTGCAGTCTCCGTTAAAAAGAAGGTCGGGAGTGCACCTTGCCGAAATCGTATCAAACGTTTGTTGAGAGAGGCGATTCGTAAGGAACGGTTACGGTTGAATTGCGCATACGACATTTGTTTTTTTATAACGAGCCCGCCCAAGAGTCCCATGGACTCATCTTATGTCTTGTGTCTGGTCAGACAGTTTTTCAAAAACTTAAACAAGGAATCAAGTGAGTGAGCCTGCTAACGCAATACAAAGTCGGGTAGCACCAAGTTTTGAGAATTGTTGCAAGAAATCACCGAATAACGAAAACAGTAATATTTTTCTTCGTTTCATCCTGAGCTTAATCAAGGTTTATAGATCTTGTGTATCTCCTTTTTTGCCTGCTTCCTGCCGGTTTTATCCCACTTGTTCGGCATATGCTCTGGAATCTTATCAAACTCTGGGTTTGATGAGAGGTACCTATCTGAGTTTATGGCGGATCTTGAAATGTAATCCGCTGCATCCCGGAGGTGTTGATCCGGTTCCAGGAAAATCTGGCCCAGAACCAGCTGATAATGCGGTAATTTCTGAAAGAAACTTACACAAGCTTAAAATTTATGGATAAAAACACTTTACTGGCAGTAGTACTCTCAGGTGCAATTATGGTTGGATGGTATGCCATGTTCCCTCCGCCGGATCCGCCTCCTCGAGAGATTGTAAATAGCGTAGATCAGGAATATACAGACAGGACCAAAAATTCGGTGAGACAAGAATCTACTGAACTTAATGGTGAAGATTCTACCCTTTCTTCAACTCAACCTTCATCATCAATTAAGGAGGTTGACAGTAGTTTACCATCAAAGGAAGTAACCATAGAAACAGAGAATTACAGGTTGGTTATAGACACTAAAGGTGGAATTGGAAAAAGTCTGCAATTAAAACATTATAAACATACAAAGCCCAGGCTTACTTTGAGTACCTGGTTCCCATTTCTTACCAGCTTCATTGGTCCAGATTATCTTGATGAAGTAACAGTGGACAACCGTGTACAAATGTTCGGGAATCATTTGGAAGGAGTACCGGCTTTTGCTCAAGAGTTTAAGGGAGATGCAAAAACCACTGAAATGTTTCGCAATACTGTATTTTCTGCAAGTCAAGATCATGTTGTGCTGGAAGAAGGACGCCTGGATACTACACTCACTTTAACCTCACCCATAGTGAACGGGCTCCAGATGGTTAAAATCTTCGAAGCAAATCCTGATAGTTATATTTTAAATTATCGTATTCAGTTGATCAATCGCTCCAATGATGTTCGTCCTTTGGAAGTGCTTTATTTTTTTGGAGAACAGCGGCTTGCAGACAATGGCGGCGGAATGCAACAAGTTTCTCATGAAGGTCCAGTCTTTTTTTTCGATGAGAGTCTGCAGACTGAAAGCACTGAAAACATAGAAAATGAACTGCCCGTAACGCAAATGAAATGGTTAGGTGTTGAGGATCAATATTTTATTGGTGCGGCAGTTCCAATGACTCCGGTAAAGAACGGTTTTTTTAGAGCAGGATCATACATTTCTGAACCACAAGCTAATCAGTTGGGAGAGAGAAAATTGTCTCCATATTTTGGTGTAGCTCTACCGAAGACAAATTTACAGCCAAATCTTCTCGTTGAGTCAGATTTTAGAATGTATTTTGGCCCAAAAGAAGATCAAGAATTGCTGAAATTTGGGCACAACCTGGAAATGTCTCACGACATGACTCTGGAAATTCTGGCAGCACCACTGTTGGATTTACTACGCTTGATTTACGGTTATGTTGGAAACTACGGTGTTGCTATTATTATTCTGACGATTATAGTTCGTGTAGTTTTGTTTCCTCTGACTTTCAAGGGCATGAAAAGTATGAAGCGTATGCAGCAGTTAACTCCGAGGATGAAGAAACTACAGGAAAAGTATAAAAAAAACAAAGAACAGCTGAACAAGGAAATGATGGAGCTGTATCGTAAAAATAAAGTCAATCCGCTTGGTGGTTGTTTACCGATGCTGCTCCAGATTCCTGTGTTTTTTGCGCTTTATAGCTCACTTTCAAGTGCCGTTGAATTGCGACATGCACCTTTCATCTTTTGGATTAGTGACTTGTCGCAACCGGACGGATTGGGGATTACGCCCTTGCTGATGGGTGCATCTATGTTCATTCAACAAAAAATGACCCCACAAACCGCAATGATGGACCCCACACAGGCGAAAATCATGCAAATGCTGCCCTTCATTTTTACTATTTTTACCTTCACTTTCCCATCCGGATTGACTTTGTATTGGGTAACGAGCAATATCCTTTCGATTGCCCAGCAGCAAATTATCAACCGGATCAAAACACCCGAGTTACAAAACTGATCAACAGTTCTGTTTTTCAGTCTTTTCCTTAAAACTAAATTTTCCTGGTTAGCAGAAAACTTGATTTTGGTCAGGATTTCTGTTCTTCTCAATAGTTTAAAGTGTCAATAAAGGATCATTCATGAGCGAAAAGCTTTGCCTACTCATGATATATTTTGACTTGTTTTAATAGTTGGTTGAATAAACCAAACGAATAAAACCATAACTTCATAAAGTTTAGTGCAGAGCTTTTTATAAAGTATAATTTTAGTTTCCTATATGTATCAATATCCTGAAAAACAAGGGCTTTACGATCCTCAATTTGAGCACGACAATTGTGGAGTGGGATTTGTAGTTCAGATAAAAAATCGGCAATCTCACCAAATTGTCGAGCAGGGACTGAGTTTACTCTGCAATCTGAATCACCGGGGAGCACTTGGCGCAGATCCAGATACAGGAGATGGTTCTGGAATTATGATTCAAATTCCCCACCAGTTTTTTGTTGAAGAATGCCAAAGTTCCGGGTTCCATTTGCCTGAATCCGGAGAGTATGGGATTGCCTCCATTTTTCTTCCTCAAGATCCTTATGCCAGAAGACATTGTGGCGAAGTGATTGAAAGTCACATTGTTGAAAAAGGGATGGATTTGCTGGGGTGGCGTGATGTTCCGATTGACAGAGGATACGTTGGGAAACAGGCTCTTGCCACAATGCCAGCTATGCGCCAATTGTTCATGGGGCATCGCAGGTTTGAAAATTATAATCAGGACCGCTTTGAAAATAAATTGTATGTAACGCGTAAAGCCATACGTTCATCACTGCAGGATGTTGAAGGTTTTATGATTATCAGCATGTCCTCACGTACCATAATTTATAAAGGGATGCTGATTCCACATCAGATGGGGAAATTTTTCATTGATTTATCTGATAAACGCTTAAGTAGTGCTTTGGCGTTGGTACACACCCGTTTCCCGACTAACACCTTTCCGCGCTGGGATTTGGCTCAGCCTTTCAGAAATTTGGCTCACAATGGAGAAATAAACACACTGCGAGGTAATATAAACTGGATGCTGAGCAGGCGTCCGACTTTAAAGTCACCATTGTATGAGGATATCAGCGAACTGCAGCCCATCATTATTCCAAGAGGCAGTGATTCCGCCTGCATGGACAATGTTTTCGAATTCTTGATTCAATCCGGCTATTCTCTCCCACATGCAATGATGATGATGGTGCCGGAAGCATGGGAGCAAAACCCGGAAATGACTCCTGAAAAACAGGCATTTTATGAATACCATGAACATTTAATGGAGGCCTGGGATGGTCCGGCATCTCTCACTTTTACAAATGGTGTCCAAATTGGAGCGACACTGGATCGTAACGGATTGCGTCCTTCACGATATGTAGTGACAAAAGATGATCTGGTCATTATGGGCTCTGAAGTAGGAGCCGTCGAGATTCCTCCGGAAAATATCAAATTTAAAGGGCGATTACAGCCGGGCAAGATGTTTCTTGTTGATACCAAAGAGGGAAGGATTATTGATGATACTGAATTGAAAGCTAATATTTGTGACGCTCAACCTTATTCGCAGTGGCTGAAAGAGAATATGCTTGAATTGTCTGATTTGCCAAAACCGGATCAGGTACCGGAAACGGATTTTGAATCACTTTTATTAAGGCAGAAAATTTTTGCTTATACCACCGAAGATATAAATTTATTATTAACTCCAATGTTTACAAACGGTGTTGAAGCTTCAGGTTCAATGGGTGACGATACGCCGTTAGCCGTTCTCTCAGACAAGCCGCGGCTGCTTTACGATTACTTCAAGCAAATTTTTGCACAAGTTAGTAACCCTCCCATTGATGCAATCCGGGAAGAATTGGTGATGTCACTGACAAGCAGGGTGGGGTTTGAAAGAAATATTCTTGATCCCGGAGCAAATCACGCAAAGATGTTGAAACTCTTTCATCCAATACTGAGCAATGAAGAGCTTGCAAAAATTAAAGCACTTGATAAACAGGACTTCAGATCGAAAACTTTAAGTATGCTTTTTGATGCAGCTTCAGGTGTTGAAGGGTTTTCCAGAGCGCTTAAAGAACTTTGTGAAGAAGCAGAAAGTGCAGTGAATTCCGGTACAACTTTTGTGGTTTTGAGTGATCGTGGTGCAGCTAAGGATCAAGTCCCAATTCCTGCCTTATTAGCAGTAGGGGCAGTTCACCATTACTTGACTCTCAAAAAGGTACGCTACAAAACGGGTATAATTGTGGAAACCGGAGAAGCGAGGGAAATTACACATTTTTGCTTACTTGTAAGTTATGGTGCAGGTGCGATTAATCCGTATCTGGCTATTGAAACTATAGAACAAATGATTCAGCAAAAGGAGTTGCCTGAAGAATTAACGCTGGAAAAAGCTAATCAGAATTATTGTAAGGCCATTCGTAAAGGAATGTATAAAGTTTTCTCGAAGATGGGAATTTCTACCATACAAAGCTATCGTGGCGCTCAAATTTTTGAGGCGATTGGACTGGATGAAGAACTGATACAGGATTATTTTACAGGAACTCCATCCAGAATAAGCGGTGTTGGTATAAGAGAAATTGCCCAGGCAAGCTTATTGAGGCATGAAACGGCTTTGGAAAAAACTCCGGAAACTAGAGAAATATTGTCTGGAGGAGGATTATATCATTGGCGCAGAAACGGAGAATTTCATCAAATTAATCCGGTCATGACAAACACTCTACAGAGAGCTGTCCGCAAAAACAGCCAGGACGCTTATAATGAATTCTCACGTCTCGTCAATGAACAGAAACAGCGTTTTTCTACACCGAGAAGCTTGTTTGAGTTTGCAGAAGGAACTCCAATTCCGCTTGATGAAGTTGAACCTGCTTCGGAAATTGTAAAGCGATTTGTGACTGGAGCGATGTCACTTGGATCGATCAGCCCTGAATCACACGAAACTATGGCGATTGCCATGAATCGCATCGGTGGAAAAAGCAACAGTGGAGAAGGCGGTGAAGATTCTGCACGTTTTGAAAAACGAACAAACGGAGATTTCCCAAACAGTACTATTAAACAAGTTGCTTCAGGACGTTTTGGAGTTACAATCCATTATCTGGTCAACTGTACAGAAATCCAAATTAAAGTCGCTCAGGGTGCCAAGCCGGGAGAAGGCGGACAACTACCTGGGAATAAAGTCAGTGAGGAAATTGCAAAAATTCGCAATTCCACTCCCGGAGTGACCTTGATTTCACCGCCTCCGCACCACGATATTTATTCTATCGAAGATCTGGCTCAGTTAATTTTTGATCTGAAAAATGCTAATCCACAAGCAAAAATCAACGTTAAGCTGGTGGCAGAAGCAGGAGTTGGTACCATTGCTGCGGGAGTAGCAAAAGCTCATGCTGATGTCATCACAATCGCTGGTCACGACGGCGGGACTGGTGCGGCACCTTTGAGCTCGATAAAACATGCGGGAGTGCCGTGGGAACTTGGGCTTTCTGAAGCACAGCAGACATTAATGTTGAATCAATTGCGTGGTCGGGTACGTTTACAGACCGACGGTCAACTTAAAACCGGAAGGGATGTAGCCGTAGCGGCTTTTTTAGGTGCAGAAGAATTTGGTTTTGCGACTGTCCCATTGATTGCTATCGGCTGCATTATGATGCGTAAATGTCACCTCAATACGTGTCCGGTCGGTATTGCCACACAAAATCCTGAATTACGTAAAAAGTTTGTTGGCAAGCCGGAACATGTCATCAACTATTTCTTTTTTGTAGCAGAAGAACTACGGGAAATCATGGCCAAACTGGGTTTTCGCAAAGTTGATGAAATGATAGGACGAACAGATATGTTGAAGCAGCGCACGAACGTAAACCATTGGAAAGCTGGAAAAGTTGATTTATCAGCACTCCTGCATCAGATTCCTGTGGGAGAAAATGACACTCCTTACTGTACTCAGAAACAAGATCACGGACTGGATAAACAAATTGATCTTAAGCTGATTGCAGAATCTAAAGATGCTCTGGAACACAAAAAGGCAGTAGAGTTTGTGTTACCGATCAACAATGTGAACCGCTCAGTCGGTACTATGTTAAGTGGTCATATAGCCAAAAAATACGGTGCAGAAGGTTTGCCGGATAACACAATTCACTGCAAATTTGTGGGTTCTGCAGGGCAAAGTTTTGGAGCATTTCTGGCTCATGGTGTTACTCTTGAGCTTGAGGGTGATGCCAATGATTACACGGGAAAAGGTTTGAGTGGCGGCCGGCTGGTTGTTTATCCTCCCAAAAAATCTACATTCAGTTCCGCTGAAAATATTTTAATTGGCAATACTGTACTGTATGGAGCAACCGACGGAGAAGTTTTTTTCTGCGGTATTGCAGGCGAACGCTTTGCTGTCCGTAACAGTGGCGTAACAGCAGTGGTTGAGGGTGTTGGCGACCATGGTTGTGAGTACATGACAGGTGGAAGGGTAATTGTGCTTGGAGAAACCGGAAAGAATTTTGCCGCAGGAATGAGTGGTGGGATTGCTTATGTTTTGGTAGAGAACCAATCATTCCATTCACGCTGCAACACTGAAATGGTTGAATTGGAAATTGTGAGTGAACTGCAGGAACAAAAATGGCTCCGGAAATGGATTGAGCGACATCAAGACTATACAAAAAGTTACCGTGCGGCAAGTTTATTGGAAAACTGGGAAAAAACATTAAGTCAGTTTGTAAAAGTAATGCCGATAGAATACCGGGCGGTATTGGAAAAAATGAAAAATAAATCCTCGATTAAATAGCAGCAGTATTAACAAATGGGAAAAGATACAGGTTTCTTAGAATTTGATAAAGAGAGCCCGCCGCTGCGTCCAGTGGATGAAAGAGTGCGTGATTTTCAGGAATATGGCACTTTTTTGTCTGAAGAAAATTTGCAGCGTCAGGCCTCCCGCTGCATGGATTGCGGTGTACCGTTTTGTCACATGGGCTGTCCCCTGGGCAACATGATTCCCGACTGGAATGATCTTGTTTATCGTGGACACTGGAAAGAAGCTCTGGCTGCATTACACAGCACCAATAATTTCCCGGAGTTTACCGGCCGTATTTGCCCTGCACCATGCGAGGACACTTGTGTTTTGAATGAACATTACACTTTGGATGCAGCAGAAAAACAGCAAAAAGTGAATGTTGTCACAATTGAAGAAATTGAAAAGCACATCGCTGAGCGAGGTTGGGAAGAGGGCTGGATACAACCTCAACTGCCTGAAAAACTTACCGGTAAGTGCATTGCGGTAGTGGGTTCCGGTCCTGCCGGACTGGCAGCGGCACAGCAGTTGCGGCGTGCAGGACATGATGTGACTGTTTTTGAAAAAGACAATAGAATAGGTGGATTACTAGTTTACGGTATTCCGGATTTCAAGTTGGACAAAAAAGTGGTTACCCGACGCGTTGAACAACTCCGTGCAGAGGGGATCAAGTTCCGGACAGGAGTCCATGTAGGCGTGGATTATTCAGTCAAAGAACTGCGGAATAGTTTTGATGCTATCCTGTTGGCAACCGGTGCGCAAAATGCGCGAAAGTTGATGGTCGAAGGCAGTGACTTAGAAGGAGTCCATTATGCAATGCACTATCTTCCGCAGCGCAATCGTGAAGTCGCCGGGGATTCCATTCCTGAAGAGCAAAAAATCGAATCCGGAAACAAAAAAGCAGTAATTCTCGGCGGCGGATTTACAGCAGCTGATTGTTTGGGTAACCTAAATCGGCAAGGTGCAGATCCTAACATTCATCAGTTTGAACTGGTTGATATGGTGCCGCGTCCAACTCCAGTGCATAAAGAAGCGAATCCGGATTGTAGAGCCAATATTTTGACGGAAAAAATAATCAGCGACGACTCCGGCCGGGTTAAAGCTATGCAGGCCGTTTGTGTAGAATGGAAATGGGAAGCAAAGGAAAACTCTGCGCCTGGTCGAATGACGATGCAGCGTGTTCCGGGGTCAGAGTTTAGCGTGTCCACTGATTTGGTTTTTCTGGCATTAGGATTTTTGGGGCCAGAATTGGATGGATTACTGGAAGGACTGGGAGTTGAGTTGAATGTTCGTGTAGGAGAAAAACCTTTTACATCTGAGCAAGTTAAAAAATTGCTGAAAAACGCGCAGCCGATGTATGATATTTTTTCAGATGAAAATTTTATGACCAGTAAAGACGG
>OFKF01000046.1_pt1 | contig 9364 bp, 9 predicted proteins | sample 1540501 | NCBI WGS metagenome assembly OFKF01 (sample SAMEA104347370, study PRJEB22522) | marine metagenome | biome: marine biome; feature: marine water body; material: seawater | collected 2015-09-01T00:00:00Z | depth 1002 m
ACATAAAATAGACAAGATTCAATTCTATGCCTGAGAAGAATAAGCAAATCAAAATTTTGTTGCTTATAGCCGTCTTCACTATTGTCGTTGCTTTGTTTTTCGCCTTCGATTTACAAAAGTACCTGACTCTCGAATATCTAAAATCCTCCAAAGCATTTTTCATTTCATCCTACGAGAAAAGTCCCATTTTGGTGTTGGGCAGTTATTTTCTATTTTACATAGTCATTACTGCATTTTCACTTCCAGGTGCAGTCTGGATGACTTTGGGAGGTGGGGCTTTTTTCGGATTATTTGCAGGAACAGTGATCGTTTCTTTCGCCAGTTCCATTGGTGCGACTTTAGCCATGTTGATTGCCCGTTTTTTGCTGCGGGACTGGGTTCAGAGCCGTTTTGCCTCGCAGATGAAAATCATTAATTCCGGCATAAACAAAGATGGTGGTTATTACTTATTCACTTTGAGGCTTGTGCCGGTGGTTCCCTTTTTCGTCATCAATTTGGGGATGGGTTTGACTCCTCTTCGTACAGTTACCTTCTATTGGGTAAGTCAATTAGGAATGCTCCCGGGAACCTTGGTTTATATAAACGCAGGTTCGGAGCTCGCAAAAATTGAATCTTTGAGCGACATCCTTTCACCTACCTTGATTGGTTCATTTGCCTTGTTAGGAACATTTCCGTTGCTGGTCAAAAAAATGTTGGCTTTCATTGAAAAAAGGAGAAGAAAAAAATGACTAAATACAATTACAACCGTTAATTTGATTTTGGATCATTTTCCTATCGAATCCATCAGAAAAATTTCCTTCAGTTTTTTTAGTTTTGATCCCTTGGATAAAGAATTTATCACGGTCGAGGGGGGAGATCTTTTGATGAATGACATTGAAAACCATGTCCTGAAAACAATTTAGGAAGATCCCAAAATCACTATGCCCTGAATTGCGCCAGCATGGGATGTCCAAATCTGCGGCTGCTTGCTTTTACCGTCCTCAACAGCGAGTTGCTTCTGGAACAAGGCGTAAATGAATACATTAATCATCCACGTGGTACAAAAAAAGCAGAAAAACTTCGGCTTTCTAAAAATTTTGAATGGTATCAGGATGATTTTGGCGGTAATGAAACAGGAGTTTTGATTCATCAACAGAAATATGTAAAAGGGGATTGGGCTAATTTTTTGAATGAAGATGAACTGGAAATCGAATATCATTACGATTGGAGACTGAATGAATCAGGACCCTGAAATTACTGGGCAGAGAAATTGACTTCTAAGTCTTAACTCAGTTCCGGGACAAAGCAGATTTTCCCCTCAATCAATTCTCCTGGGAGCAGGGTCTTTGTTCCATGTCCGAACTCTCCACGGGCTAACATGTTGAAGGCATCTGTCACATTACTGACTGGTTCTACACAAAAATAATCTGCATCAGCAGGAGTGTAAATCACCAGAAAATCCAAGGGTGCATCTGCAAAAATTCTTAAGTTTGCATTCCATTCCGGCCATGAAATCAGGACTTCACGGTTCCAGCCTGTAAAAAGATTATCCAGTGCATTCTGAGTGACAATCAAACCTTGATTCAGCAGTTTGATTTCTGGAACCGACTCCAGACTCAGAGGCATAGTTTCAGCATCATTGATCCACATTTTTTCTGTTTTTGCAGTTATCGAAGCCTGAGGAGTCCGGACAAAATATGGATGCAATCCCATACCAACTGGCATTGCAGAGTTTCCGGTATTTTTGATTTGCAGAGTTACAGTCAAGGAAGACGCCTCCAAATCAAAAACCTGACGTGCCAAATAAGAAAAAGGCCACTCATCAGGTAGAAGTTGATACTCTATTGTTGCCTTGTTTTCGGATTTTTCTTTTACTGTCCAGGGTACTTTCCAACCGTGTCCATGAATGCTGTGTACTTCAGGATAAAAATTCAGCGGCAATTTTATTTCCCGCCCCTGAAACTTGAAATGACCGTTCCGGATTCGATTGGAAAAAGGAATCAGTGGGAAACTTGCCATTTCCCTTGGGTCGTGCTCAAGCCCTGATTGAATTACTGGACGCAAAAAATTCAAAGTCTGCTTTTCAGTTTTCAAACAATAACGTGTGATTGAACCTCCAATTTCTGGTACAATTTCCAGTAGTGCATTTCTGGAACGCAAAGTTAATTTTTTTTCTTTTACTTCATTTTCATTCAGCATAATGGCCATTCATTGTTGTAATAACTATCTAATATGTTCGACCAAAAATAAGTGGGATCGCAATTTTCATTCAGCAAATCTGCTGATGATTTTTACAGTAATGCAGGGGGATCATTTTTTGAAAGAGTATCATGCATGGACTGCTTAAAGCAATTATTTGGGTTTTAATAATCTTTGCCGTAGTTACATTGCCGGCATATATCTGGAGCAAACTTGACAGAGAATCCTATGAAAACTTTTTACTTCATAGCGTTTCTCCTTTATCCCAAAAGAGCCGCAACAATATTTTACAACAACGCTACCAGAATCCAATTCCCTGAATCTGAATTCTTAGCTAAAAAGGATGCTTGCAATAGTTCAGGTTAGGATCTTGAGTTTGTCATATCTGTCAAACATTCCAGTAATTATCTGCTTTATAAATTATTCTGCAACTTCTTGCGAAAAGTGCAATTCGGCTGTATAACAGAAAGCTGTAGCGTTTAACAACAATTACTTTTCCAGCTTTTCTGTGTTCATTGCTCATTACCCCAATCCTTCTTTTCGGTTCTCCATCTATACTGTACTGGCTCTGTGCATTTTCTTTTTGCAAACTCATTCAGCCTGGCCACGGGATATCCTGCCGCATGCAGTAGTTTTGGGACTTAGCGACGGTTCCGCACCGGATGTTTCGGAACAAATCTTGCTTCATAATTTACGGAAAGAATTAGCCCGGACTTATGATTTCAGTGACCAGTCTTCCTTTGAACAAGCCCTTCAAAAACGGAGACAGTCAACCAATAAACAATCTTGTCTGCAACTAAAATGCATCTTGAAGATCCTGAAAAATTTTCCGCAGACAAGCTTGTTTTTGTTGAAAAGTATACCAAGGGAAACTCGGCTAACTCTGGTTCTGATTGGAGAAAACCGGAAGTGGCGTGTAAAGCATGAAGCCTGTTTAGAGTGCAGATTGACTCAGCAAGATATGTTAAAAAGCATCGTGCTTCGGATGGAGAGTTATTCCGTACATCCAACGGCAATGCTGGATTTAAAACCAGAGCAACCGTCTAAATCATCTTCTCCGGAATATTCATTAAAGAAAGAAGAGCCTTATCAAAAAATTGAAACTGAAGTTACAAATTTAATTCCTGAACCGAAAATCAGCGAAAGTGAAATAGTACCTGCCAGAAAGGCAATGTTGCCGCTCGAACTGCTAAAATTTAAAATTGCACAGCGGCGTTACAATCAGTTGATCTGGAAAAATATTAAAAAAGATTTAATGTTCTTTCGACAAAAACACCGTAATCGGTCCAGCAGGAACTTAAAAACACGACTTCGTCTGCAAATTGATCAATTTGGCAAGGTCATTGAACGACGACTGTTAAAAACAAGTGGTTCACAAAAGTTTGATAAAATTATAATGGATTCTGTGGATCAGCTGAAACTGCCTCCGCCAATGGAGCTTTTAATTCGCCATCCGCCATATGTAGTAACAATTCTGATTCAGCCTTGAAATTTATTTTAAATGGAAGTTATTTTAACCGAAGATCAAAAATCTGAACTGAAAACTCAGGAAAATAGAGCACTGGAAGTTAAGAAGCCCGTTCTTGAACCGGGAGAGGCTTTGAATCTGGTTTTTGGTGAATATGCAGCCAACACGCAGCGTGCTTATGCACGGGCCTTCCGGGATTTACAGCAATGGGCAAATATCAGGGAGTTGCAGGAACTGGAAAACTTTGATCCACTGCGAATGCTGGAATACAAGAATCAGTTGAAAGCCTCTGGTAAAAAGCCATCTACAATTAACCAAACCATGAGTGCCCTGCGTAAAGTCTGCAAGGTGCTGACAGAGTTTGGCTATCTAAAAGAAAATCCTTTCAAAGCCTCTGTCATTCGGGCAGAAAAAGTTGACTCTGCTGCCAGTAAAGGCGCACTCCAGGTTTCGCAGTTAAATGCTATGATTGAGGCAAATGAAGTTATTCATTATGATGGACGAATCGCGCCGCTGTTAAAATTTCGCAATGGTCTTGTGTTGAAATTTCTGTATCTGACCGCGGCAAGACGCGGCGAAGCAGCAGATTTGCTTTGGGAAGATATAGTGCAGGATGGTTCCTTTCACGTCGCAATACTGCGGCATACAAAAAGCGGAAAGGAGCAGCGTATCAAATTGAGAAACGAACTGTATGCAGAATTTGAAGAGTGGGACAAAATGCTTCAGGCTAACAAGATTGCAGCACCAAATGTTTTTCCTTCTCTTGGTTTCCGTACACTTGGTCACAAAATGTCAGGAAAAGGTATCAATGACATTGTCGCCAGACTTGGCAAAGCAATTGGCTTAAATATTTCCGCCCACTATCTGCGGCACACAGCAATCACTCTTGCATTGGAACTGGGTGAACCTTTACAGAAAGTACAGTCTTACGCGCGCCATGCTTCCGCCAACACCACAATCCGCTACTTTCACGATCGGCAGCTCCTGGAAAAAAATCCAACTGACACCCTTCCGATGATTTAAAAAGAAGCTCTCTTATGGATCATTTTCCTACTGGCCAATCGGAAAAATTGATGGAAGCTGATTTTTATTCCACAAATCCGCCTTTGGTCATTTTTGTCGGATCAAGCGCTTTATCCAGTTCTGCTTCTGAAAGATCACACATTTCCAGTGCAACTTCTTTGAGAGCACGATTTTCCGCAAAAGCTTTTTTGGCAATTTTTGCTGCCAGATCATAACCGATCAGGGGATTGAGAGTTGTTACCAGAATTGGGTTTTTGCCGACAAGCGCCTTGATGTGATCTTCACGCACAACCAGCTTTGAAACGGAACGGGCAGCGAGATTCCGGGATGCGTTCGACAGCAGGCGAATGGACTCGAGCAGACTGTGCGCCACCATCGGCAACATCACATTCAATTCGAAATTTCCGGACAAACCGCCGATACTAATCGCTGCATCGTAACCAATAACCTGCGCGCAGACCATTGCCATTGATTCTTCAATCACCGGATTTACCTTTCCGGGCATGATCGAAGATCCCGGTTGAAGTGCCGCCAGCTGAATTTCTCCGAGCCCGCCGTTTGGTCCGGAATTCATCCAGCGCAAATCGTTGACAATTTTCAAGAGACTGACTGCCAGAGTTTTTAATTGGGCTCCCATGGCAACCGGTGCGTCCACCGTTGATTGTGCTTCAAAATGATTTTCCGCTTCCCGAAATGACTCACCGGTAAGTTTTGAAATTTCTGCCGCGAATTTGGGTGGAAATTCCGGATCAGTATTAATCCCGGTTCCAACAGCGGTCCCGCCCATCGGCAGTTCCGACATCTGCAGCAATGATGATTCTATGCGCTGAATACCGATTTCAATTTGCCGTGCATAACCGCTGAATTCCTGTTCAAATGTCACCGGCATTGCGTCCATGAGGTGTGTCCGGCCGGTTTTGACCACATGCGAATATTCGGCCCCTTTTTTCAAAAATGTTTCCCTCAAAAATTTAAGTGCCGGAATCAAAGTGTTTTTGGCCTCAAGAAATCCCGCAATCCTGATGGCAGTCGGAAAAGTGTCATTTGAACTTTGACCAAAATTTATGTGATCATTCGGATGGACCTTGACCGACAAGTCCGGAACCAGTTCCATCGCACGGTGCGAGATCACCTCGTTAGCATTCATATTACTCGACGTCCCGGATCCAGTTTGATAAATGTCGATCGGAAAATGCTCGTCCAGCTTGCCGTCAATCACTTCCTGTGCCGCAAGCTGGATCGCGTGTGCTACATCTTTTGGAATGTTGTCCATTTCAGCATTTACTTTTGCTGCACCCTGTTTGATTACGCCCAGTGCATGAATCAGCGGACGGCTGATGCAGATTCCGCTGACCGGAAAGTTTTCAACCGCACGCTGGGTTTGCGCTCCATAAAGTGCCTCCTGGGGAACCTTGACTTCTCCCATTGAATCTTTTTCAATGCGGAATGCTTTACTCATTTTGTCCCTTTCTTTTAGTTTGTTGTGGTTATTTGTTTTTGTTTATTCATCACGTTGTTTGGTGAAAATATTTTTGAAACAAATATACTATTTATTTTTGTCAGGATAAAAACGTAATATTCTCTCATTGTAAGCACACCCCTGGATTCCCGCTTGCGCGGGAATGTCAACTCCCTACCAAGACAGTAGACTATGTATTTCTGAATTACTGATTTCCCGCAAAGCTTGTCTTTGACGCTACAAGAAAACTGAAATCACAAAACTGTCATTCCAGTTGGAACAAAAAACTGTCATTCCAGTTGGAACAAAAAACTGTCATTCGAGCGAAGCTTTTCCTGTCCCTGAAAGTACAGCACTATTGTCTAAGCCAATACACCACCGTCCACTGTGAATGTGCTGCCTGTAACGTATGAAGCTGCGTCAGAAACCAGAAAAAGCACCATTCCGGACATCTCACTCGGCTGGGCAATTCTGCCCAGTGGAATTTGCGGTAAAACAGTTTTCATCAGCTCTTCATTTTTTGTGACTGCAGAGGCAAATTTAGTGTCAGTGAGACCGGGAAGCAGCGCATTCACGCGAATATTTTCGCCCCCAAGTTCTTTGGCAAAGGCTTGTGTCATGGAAATCAGGCCTGCTTTTGTAATTGAATAAATGCTTTGCTGATGCATCGGAATACGACCGTTTATCGAAGAAACATTTACGATTGATCCACCTCCGTTTTTCCGCATTAGTTTTGCCGCATGCTGGCACATGAAATATGGTCCCTTCAGGTTCACATCCAGTGTTTTATCCCATGCCGCTTCATCTGCATCCAGGACCGAACCGTAGAAAGGATTGGTTGCCGCATTGTTGATCAAAATGTCCAGTCTGCCGTGGATTTTCTTAATGTTTTGAAAAAGTGATTCTATCTGTGCAAGATCACCATTGTGGCAAACCATGCTGGAAGCCTGATTGCCAGACTTTAGAATTGCTGCTTCAACTTCTTTTAAATTTTCTGCCCTGCGGCTCGTCAGAATGACATTGGCACCAAACTCAGCCAGAATTTGTGCTATGGCTGCCCCAATTCCCCGGCTTGCTCCGGAAACTAAGGCAACTTTTTCAGTCAAGTTAAATAATGGTGGAATTTCCATACATGCTCCTTCATTTATGTGTATTCCATATTATCGTTTGTCAACTGAAGACGCAATGCGGTTTCGAAAGAGACAGTAGTCCTCGAAAGCGCGAGATTTAAGTATTATTACCAGAAAGTTATTTTTGACGTTCCCAAAAAAAGTCTGAAATCTAATCTGTCATTTTGACCGTAGGGAGGAATCTTAATGATATTAGTGCGGTTGCTTATACAAGATTTTTCGCTAAGCTCGTAATGACACAGTTACAGGACTTTTTACTACGGCATCATTCATATAAAGACAGTTACGAAAAGCATTATTTTTTGATTATGATTGCATATATTTTGCGTTGTCACATTAGTTCATCTCGTATAAGCTATACAAGGAGACGTTTTGAATGATAAGATCAAAACTGCATAATTCTTCTTCAGTATTAAATAAAATGGGAAACTGGATCGCTTTAACTATTCTATCACTCGTGGCAATGATTGTCTTTCGAAAGAAGAGACCTTTGGATGAAAAACTGGAACCTCCGTCAAATTTTACAATGTTTTTCCATCCCTTACTGGGAGAGGGTGATTTGTTTATAGGTGGGGTTCTTGTTATATATTTTTCTTCAAGAATGTTCCTGGCACTATCTCAAACCATAAGGTCTTTAGTATTTTAGCTTAGACAACCGACGAAAATAACGATCTGCAGTTACTGTCAGCTGTGCTGATAATTCTATTTTTAACAAAATGATGCGACATTTGATGGTTTTTGTGATGACTGTTTTTCAGGATAACTATGTCAGAACAGGCACTTTGCTGGGTCTGCTGGCAGGATTTTGGAGCACAGAAATTATAGGCGGGGAGCCGACTACAAATGCTCTAATATACGGCTTCATCGGTTGGGGCGTTGGAGTTTATCTGGGCCATCATCGTTCCGAAAATTCCCATTACCCAAAAAAAAAGAAATTCAAAATCTTTCAGGGTGGAGGTTAGTTTTTGTGGTTTACGAGAACTCACTTTAAGAACTGTTTCACTTTAAATTTTCGGTTCGCACAGACTGCGATGCTTTTTCTCTTTGTTTGCTGAAATTTTCTTTCATGGTCAAAACCAAGTTCAACAAAACTTTTTTCGGTACAGAACTTCCCATAATTCAGGCTCCAATGGCTGGAGTTCAAGACAGTGTTTTAACAATTGCTGTTTCCAATGCCGGTGGTTTGGGCAGCCTGCCCTGTGCGATGCTTCGACCGGATGCACTTCGTGCAGAATTGAAGGCCATCAAATCCCAAACCAGCAAGCCCTTCAACCTAAATTTTTTTTGTCATACTGCTCCCGAACCAAATCTTGAGCGCGAAGCAAAATGGCGCAAAATTCTGCAGCCCTATTTCAAGGAATATGGTTTGAAAAAGAGTGATATTCCAACAGGATCCGGACGTATTCCATTCAATCAGGAAAGTGCAGATCTGCTGGCAGAATATCACCCTCAGGTAATCAGCTTCCATTTTGGTTTACCTGCAGACAGTTTGCTGGCACAGATTAAAAATCTAGGTGCATATGTTTTGGCCTCTGCAACCAATCTTGAAGAAGCAAAATGGTTGGAAGCAAATGGCACGGACGCGATTATTGCCCAGGGGCTTGAAGCAGGAGGTCATCGCGGCATTTTTTTGAACAATGATCTCTCAACTCAAGTTGCAACGTTTGAGCTTTTAAAACAAATTGTTGGGATTTCCAAATTGCCTGTAATTGCCGCCGGTGGAATCTCAACCGCAAATGATGTTGCTAAAGCCCTTTCACTTGGCGCCTCTGCAGTCCAGATCGGCACAGCATATCTTCTCTGTACTGAAACAAAAACCAGTCAAATTCAACGGGCAGCTATAAAAAGTAAAAAAACCCGCAAGACTGTCATCACAAATATTTTTAGCGGCAGACCGGCCCGTGGAATCGAAAACCGGAGCATCCAAGAAATTGGTCCAATCAATGCCGATACACCGGAATTTCCGCTTGCTGCTGCCGCAATTTCTGCTTTACGTACAAAAGCTGAAGCAGTTGGAGTTGACGATTTTACACCACTTTGGTGTGGAGAAAATATCAGCGGCTGCAGTGAAATTCCTGCTGCAGAATTAACACGGTTGCTGGTAAC
>OFKF01000052.1_pt1 | contig 9119 bp, 9 predicted proteins | sample 1540501 | NCBI WGS metagenome assembly OFKF01 (sample SAMEA104347370, study PRJEB22522) | marine metagenome | biome: marine biome; feature: marine water body; material: seawater | collected 2015-09-01T00:00:00Z | depth 1002 m
GATCAATATTATTGCTAATAGTCTTAGCAACGGATTTTATGAATCAATCTTACTCAGTAATTCATTAATATAAGCAAGTAATTTTTCAAAATCCTTTAAGCTTCCATCTGTCTCCAAAGCATGATATTCCTCGCAATTGTTTTTTATACTTTCCCACTCTTCCCCATAAAAAGTGGCTAACAACAGAGCTTGAGTTAGTTGGGTAAATATTTTTTGACCTATCAGGTCCTGGTTCTCAAGGCAGGCTTTTTCTTCTTCCCTTAGTTCTCTGAAAACCTTTGTTATTTGTTCCAGGTTGTTATATACAGTCGTTCTGCGGTCTTCACCAGACTGTAAATTTGAATCATCCCGGAGAATACCCCAGAATTGGTCAGAAATTCTTTTGTTTATTTTCTCAATTATTAATATTTCAAGGAGGTGCCATTTCTGAATACTGGAAAGTGAAACTTCCAGTAAACATCGTTCTAGGGGCGATAGATGGTTGTGTTTGTTCACTTTCATCTTTCCGTTTCCTGACAACAGCCATTCAGAGCGGAAACCATGATTTAACTCGATAGAGTTGGCCAGTGGAATAGTAAGGCCTGCAGTTCCAGTCAATACTTTGTGAAAAGAAGTTGGTTTCAGACCAATACTTTTGGAAAACGCACGGCTTGATTTTCCGGAAGATTCTAAGACTGTTTTAAGCCGTTCGAGAACCTGCTCTTTATGTTGATCTGCTCCATTCATGCTAAATTATCCGAGTTTCAAATTAATTATTCTGCTGGTTACAATGAAATATTTCTTAGCTATTGAGTTTGACCACTCAGTCTCCATGGATATTTAGGTCTTACTGATAATGTTTTTCTTTTGTCATCCCGGGCTTGACCCGGTGTCTAGATTACCGTACAGTTTGAGTACAAGATTTGATACATTTCCCAGGGATTCCGGATCTGCGCTTCGCTAGGGATGACAAAGGAGAAGAATCGAAAGAAGAACAACTATTGTTCTCGTGAGGTTACCTGGTCGTAAAAGGGGCTCAAAAAACAGAAGTACAAAGTTTTAGTGCTTTTTCAGGAAACACCGTGCAGTTGTCATCATCAATCGAATAATTACTTAATGATATTATTGGATAAAATTATTTATCAGCAAGTCCTATTTTAACAAAATGTGTTATTATTCTACACTAAATTTAGTTTAGCATAGTCTAATTGCTGAATATAACAATATCAAGCCGAATAATGAAACACAAAATTTTGATATAGTTAAAATAAATTTTCTATCAACAGAAGTCACTTTGCAGTCTAACGTAAGTATTATAGCGGATCATGAAATTATTTTCACTTAAGTGTTTAAATTTTCCCTGCTTCTGTGTTCACGGAGGGAGGATTTGTCATTGCTTTTGTTGAGATTACAAGTGGGTGAATTAGTTTTCACTGGAGGTTTTGCATCTAAAACCAGTGTTTCTGCGCCATTGTAAACCAAAAAATGCTTTCCGCCTGCTCTGGCAATTGTTGTTACGCCGAGTTTTTTTGCCAGTTCCATTCCCATCTGAGTAATTCCGGCACGTGAAAACAATACAGGAATTCCCATTTGAGCGACTTTGATAACCATTTCTGAGGTCAGGCGTCCTGTTGTATAAAATAATTTATCAGTTCCGTCTATGCCTTCCAGGAGCATGTGTCCGGCAATCGCGTCTGTAGCGTTGTGGCGTCCAACGTCCTCGATAAATACTTCAATCTTTTCACCTTTGCACAGGGCACAGCCGTGAACCGCTCCTGATTTTTTATATACTTCGTTGTATTCACGGATATTATGAAGCAGACTGTAAAATGATGATTGATATAAAGTTGGTGTCGGCAATTGAATCTCGTCTAAGTTGTCCATCAGATCGCCAAATACGGTGCCTTGTCCGCATCCGGTAGTCACCGTGCGTTTTTCAAGTTTTTCTTCCCACTCTCCAATTCCGTCCCTGGTAACTACTACTGCGCAGTCAATGTCCCAATCAACTTGTACTGCTTTTAGCTCTTCAGAATTTTTAATGAAACCCTGATTGTGCAGATAGCCGATTACCAGCAATTCCGGATATTTTCCAAGAGTCATCAGCGTTACTATTTCCTGCTTGTCAACATAAATTGTCAGCGGACGCTCTCCCGTTATGTGGGTTTCCCGCGTGTTTCCAAATTCATCCATCACTGTAACCGGATATGAGGCTTCTATTCCAGCACTCGTCATCTCAGGCCGGTAATTGTTTTTTTGTAGATTCATAGATTCTCCCAATTATTAAGTGTTCTCTTGAGGGCTTTAGAGTGAGAGTAAGTCGCCAGGTCAATCACGAACTAAACTTTTTTTACATCAATTATCACTGGTGGTTCAGTGTGTTTGTTGTCTCCATGTCTCAGCGTCCCTTCCAGACTGCTTGACGTTTGTTGATGAAAGAATCTACTCCCTCAGTCACATCATCCGCCATCATGTTACAGGCCATGATTTCACTGGCAAAGGCGTATGCATCTTCCATTTTACTTTCCAGTTGTTTGTAGAACATTTTTTTGCCTGTGGAAACAGCAACGGAGGATTTGGCAAGAATTGAGTCTGCAAGTTGTTTAACTTCCTCATCCAGTTTTTCCAACGGTGCCACACGGTTGAGCAGGCCCCAACTGAGTGCCGTGTTTGCGTCAATGAAATCGCCAGTAAGCAACAATTCCATTGCCTTTTTGCGCGGTATATTTCGGCTCACCGGAACTGCCGGAGTAGAGCAAAACAAACCAACATTGATTCCGGACGTGGCAAAACGAGTGTCCTCTGCCGCCACCGCCAAATCGCAGGCCGCCACCAATTGACAACCTGCCGCAGTAGCAATTCCATGGACCTTGGCAATGACAGGCTGAGGCATTTGATTCAGTGTCATCATCATCCTGCTGCACTGCTTAAAGAGGGTTTTGTAGTACGTTTCTTTCCGAGTGGCAATCATTTCTTTCAAATCATGTCCGGCACAGAACACTTTGCCTGCACCTTGTAAAATCACCAGTCTGACTGCTTTGTTTTCTGTGATTCTCTCCAGCTTTTCCTGCAGCGAAGTCAGCATTGCTTCAGACAATGCATTGAATTGTCTGGGGCGATTCAAAGTTAAAGTGGCCACACCATTGCCCAGTTCTTGAAGTACCAGATCTTCTGCTGCAGCAGAAGATGGGTTAATTTGCTTTGCGGTTGTATTCATTTTATTCCTTGCTGTTTATTGTAGTTTTCGTGAAGCATTAACAGATATTGTTCAATTACCGGTACTATACACTGTGCCGTTAATGTGGGGAAAATGTCAAATGCATGTTCAATTAAAGGCAAAGTCAACAATGCTGAATGACGTCTATTTTTTGACTGAAGGGCATGCCAAAATGCTTGTGTTTCCTGTACAGGAATCAGAGCGTCAGTTTCTCCTTGAAGCAGTAAAAATGGAGGAGTTTTTTTGGAGACCCAGTTTGCCGGAGTAATTTGCTGATAGCATTCTGGTTCTGTTTCGGGAGTTCCCCCGCAAACCATTTTCAACACTTTGGCTTTGGCAGGGTAAGGTGTTTTTTTACTAAATGGTGTACTGAAATCGAAGACACCGGAGACTGGAATACAGCCTTGAATTCTTGTATCATCCTGTTCAAATCCAGGCTGGAATTCTGGCTGGTTAGGCGTAAGTGCCATCAATGCTGCTAAATGGCCTCCGGCTGAACCTCCTGTTGAGACAATAAAACCCGAGTCTACGTCAACTTCTTTTGCATGGTTACGATTCCACTTCAAGGCATGCTTTATGTCAATCAAATGCTGAGGGAATTTTATGTCCGGACTGAAGCGGTAGCCGACTGAAAAACAAACCCAGCCCTGTGCTGCCATATGTGTCATTAAAAATGCGGCTTGCCGTTTGCTGCCGCTGATCCATGCTCCACCGTGAATTTGCAATAATACGGGACGCTTCTTTTTTGAACTTCGAGGACGATAAATATCCAGCCTGAGCCGCAAATCGTCTTCTTCAAAAAACACATGGTTCCTTATTATTTCTATCCGTGGATCTTCTAAGATACTGTTCGGATTTAACCAACTGTGCCAGTTAACTTCCAGAAAATTGCCTGGAGGAGAGAAAAAAGTTGAACTGTTTTGCCAATTACTGCCCAACTGTTCTTCTAATTGTTGATCAATGCGCGCAGGTAAATTTAAAATTATCCAGAGGCGGATAATCAAGATAATCCAGCAGCAAAGATGAATCACAAGACCAGCCCAACCGAGCGTCTGGCTGAAAATGTCCGAAAATGAGAAAAGAAGGGCTATTCCTGAATTAAGCAGTATCCACTGCGGAAGCAAATCACCAACTAACCATCCCAGTGCAAATGAAATAAGTAATGTGAAAAAAGAAGAACTTCTGCGTTTAGCAAGAGGATGGAAAACATTGAGTGTCAGAAATACAGAACTTAATGTCCAGAATATGAAGAGAATTGTGACCATGCGGCTTTATAAAAGCAATGCAGAGTCCTCTTTAAGAATTACTAAGAGAAAAGTAAGGAAAGTTAGAAACTGTGTTTAACACTAACCTTGCAGTCAAACACAGCCAATAAATTAGCGTTTAGAAAATTGATATTTTTTACGTGCACCCGGCTGTCCGTATTTCTTACGTTCAACTTTGCGGGAGTCGCGGGTCAGCATTCCGGCCTTTTTCAGGACATCACGTGAGTCTTCGAGAGCAAGTAATAATGCACGTGAAATTCCATGTCGAATAGCACCCGCTTGACCTGAAAGTCCGCCGCCGTGAACGTTGATAGATATATCAAATTTTTCAAGTGACTCGGTTAGTTCCAAGGGTTGACGGAGAACCATTTTAAGAGTTTCTCGACCAAAATAATCTTCAACAGGTCGTTTGTTTACTACAATTTCACCTTTTCCCGGCCTGAGGTAAACGCGGGCTACGGAGTCTTTTCGACGTCCAGTTCCGTAGTATTGTACAGTTGCTTTTTACCATAGGTCAGATATTAAGGGGCTGAGGTTGTTGAGATTCGTGCGGGTGCTCCGAACCTGTATAAACTTTTAAACGCTGAAGGGTACGTCGGTTAAGTGCATTTTTTGGCATCATACCTTTGACAGCACCTTCCACAATGCGCTCTGGATGTTTTTCCTGCAGTTCATAATATTTGGCGCTCTTAATTCCTCCAGGATATCCAGTATGATGATAGTACATTTTATCCTCATTCTTTTTACCGCTTACGTGGATTTTTTCTGCATTAACCACAATTACAAAATCTCCTGTGTCTACATGTGGAGAAAACAAAGTTTTATGCTTTCCACGCAACACATTGGCAATCTGTGTTGCCAACCGGCCCAGTGTACGGCCCTCTGCATCCACAATCCACCAGGCTCGTGGGTGCGTTCCATTGTAGAAATCCTCTTTTCTGGCAAATTTAGTATTCATTAATTATCTCAATCTTTTTTCTGATGTCATTAGACTAACTCTTTTTTCAGGCAGTTTTAATTAAAAATTTACTGCAAATCCTTTGTATAGTGCGGTAATATAATTTTATTTGCAAGACCTTAATATATTATTTGGATATTTTTAAGAAAAAAATGAAAGATTTTCTTTAGTGTTAATTATTATATTTACTCGATAGTCACAATTTTTGTACTGTACCATTGATTTATTCCCGGATGAGGGCCTTATCATTGTGGAATCAAATCTCAGTCAGGCTCGGCCGCAACCACTGTGTTCCTTCCTCTCTTTTTCCCCTCATATAAACAGTCATCAGCCTTTTTCAAGAGTAGTTCCCTTGCATCTGCATCTTCCGGAAATGTTGCAATTCCAAATGTACAAGTGAGATTACCCAGCGGTTGCTGTTCCTGATTTGGAAATTTTTCATCAGCAATTGCCGTGTGCAGTTTTTCAGCAATCAAAAGTGCATTCATTTTTCCACATTTTGGTAAAATGACTACAAATTCATCACCTCCAAAACGTGCAGCCAAGTCACCTCTCCGGACCCTGTTTTTGAAGATTGTGGCAACTGATGCAAGGACAACGTCGCCCATTTGATGACCATGTGCATCATTATAATGTTTAAAGTGATCCACATCAGCGATTATAAACGAAAATGGTTGTTGTTCTCCCGGGTAAAGGGTTACCATTGCCTCCAGAAACTCATCCATCCTGCGGCGGTTGGCTAATCCGGTAAGTCTGTCTGTGTCAGCAGTAATCTCTACCTGTTCCAGCTCTTTATGAAGATAATGAACTTTTCGGATTTTGGCAATTATGTGCTTCAAGTCAAAATCTGAAAATGGTTTACTTAAAAAATCTGTCACGCTGAGTCCCGCAAGAAAGCGCCGGTTTTCTTCTTTATTACAATATTTACTAACAACCAGGATGGGCGAAAAATGAGAGCAGCATATTTCAATCAAGATTTGAATAGAATTTTTTCGAGAAAACCCGCCTGTAAAATTTTCAGGATCAATTACTAGAAAATCGAAATTATTCTTTTGCTGATTTTCAATAAATTTTTTGTATGATCCAAATTCAACTACTCGGGCCTTGTCCCATTCATTTGCAAGTATGGTTTTGATTGAAGTACGATATTCTTTGTCCGGATCAAGAATGCCGATTATCGGGAGTGTTCCTTCTTGTGTCCGGACATTTTTATTCAACAAGAACTGTGCAGTTGTTTGTTTCAGTTTTTCTGCAAGAATATGTGAAAACATCAAATATGCAACAGAGACTTTTGTGTCATTCCCTTTAACTTTGAAGAGATGATTTGGGAAAATCACCACTTTAGAATTTTCTTCTGCAATAACATCGGCGAATGGATTAGGATCGTCGTTGATGATTGACATTTCGCCGACAACATCTCCGGGAAGATCAAGACGCATGATGAAAAGACTTTGTGAAGTTACCGCCAGAGAACCTTCCAGAAGGACTATCAACTCGGGTGGTTTGGGATGATCTTCTCGAATCAGGTACTCGTCAGCATTCAAGGAAACTATTTCACCTTGACGCAGCATTTCTTTAAGGTAAGATAGGCTGATCTCATTGAAATAGCGTCCGGACTTGATGATTTCTGTAACAAGATTCAGTTCTTTCTCGTTCTTGGGTGATGAGAGTGATGTTCGCTGCATTGGAGTTTTTATTTACATTCTTGCTACATGCTGCAGGCTCCCTCCAGTCAACATGTAAGATATTTTTTACAGTTTCTACGGAAACTATGCCACGAACAAAAAGCAATTACAACACTTAGAAAAAGTTAGTATGCTGCCCATTATCGGAATTGTCCTGGTTCCAGGGATTCTCTGGGGCTGGGTATTTTATCATGCACAGCGCTACAAAAAAGTTTACCTGCCCTTACTGCTCGTCCTTTTTCTAGGAGGAATGGCATGTGGGATGCTGGCTCTAGTATTAAATCATGCGGTTGAAAAATATACACTATTTTGGCCGGAAGCACCATTACCACAGATTATTATACTTGGTAAGTCGATACCCCTGCTTAGTTCAGGCTTCTGGTTTCTAGTTGGTATAAATGAGGAGTTTGCAAAGTTGCTTGTATTGCTGGCAGTAGTTTTTCCAAGCCGCCATCTGGAGGACCCTTTTGATGGAATTCTCTATGCTGCAGTAGTTTCAGTTGGGTTTGCAACAATGGAAAACTTTTATTATCTGGATCAGTTTGGAGTGGCAGTTGTTGTTACAAGAACGGTCATTACCATTCCTGCACATGCTTTTATGAGTGTACCAATGGGATATTATGCGGCAAAATCACGCATAGCGCTGGATTCCTCCAAAGAAATAAAATTCAGATATTTCCTGCCGATGGCCACAATATTTCAAGGATGGCTCATTTCTGCATTTCTGCACGGCCTGTATGATTTTTTTCTGTCTTTGAAGATGGAGAGAGAAGCATATTTACTGATCATCATAATGGGATGCATCAGTGTGTGGCTTGGAAGAATTGCTCTGAGGGTGAGCAGGAGGAAGGTTGAAAGATGAAGGAAGAAAGGATTATGTTATTGGTTTTAGTTTGAATTTAAAATCTAAACAATAATTGCCTGCCTGGTATAAATTTAACTTTTGAATAGTTTTGAAGGACACTGCAACTGCAATCTAAACCGGTGATCACATCATTTCCAATTTGAGGTTTCCAATAATTCTGAAAACTTCAGGTCTAACTTCTGAATGTTTGTACAACTGCTCAAAATCAGTCAACAAATAATTAAGGGCTTTTTGCTGTAATGCCAGATCTTTATTGGTAGAAACAACGCTTCCAAGCAGATAAATTAAATCCCTGGTATGTTTGGTTGAAGTAGACAGATCAAGACCGGTATAAATAAGATCCACGCTCTCAAAAATTAGTTTTGAGTCTGCTAATTCATATGAAATATCTATGATTTCCTGGACCAGCACAAAACGATCTTGACCGGAAGCATTCAGAAACTGTTTGTTCAGCAGGGCAAGATTCACCAGCTTCAAATATCGCCGGGATTCTGCATAATCTGGAGAGTGAAGTGGAACCTTGGACAATTCAAAAATTGCAATTTGGTACTGTTTCTGTTCAAAAGCTACTACTCCTTTTTTGAAAGGCACTCTCTGAATCATCCAGATTGCCTGCGGATAGAATGGAGAATCCGGACTGATTTCACGAAAGTAAGACTTGGCTATTTCGTAATTACCTTCTTCAAGAGCTTTTTTACCGGCCTCATAAGATTCGTTCACTGGTTCTGTAGAATCGCCAAACCAACTGCAACCTGTTACCAGAACAGCAAATATAATCAAAACCAGGTGTTTAAGCTGCATTTTGTATTTTTTCATTATCTCGACAGGTTCAATTATTTTCGGCAGCCTCATTTTTCCGACGCTTTACCAGCCACTGTAGGGTTCCGCTAATTAGCAAAATTAAACCAACCAGGATAATTGAAAAAATGCTCCACGAAAACTCATTCTTAAATACCACAATAAAAACGATACTGACCAGGAGCAGCGTTGGGATTTCATTAAAAAAACGAAATTGTTTTGCGCTCCAGTTGCATCTATCATTCAGCAGTTGTTTGCGAAGATGTCCGCACCACAAATGATATCCGACCAATATTGCCACGAGTGCTAATTTAGAGTGCAGCCAATTTTGTAAACCAATTTCAAAAATTAAGGC
>OFKF01000056.1_pt1 | contig 8506 bp, 7 predicted proteins | sample 1540501 | NCBI WGS metagenome assembly OFKF01 (sample SAMEA104347370, study PRJEB22522) | marine metagenome | biome: marine biome; feature: marine water body; material: seawater | collected 2015-09-01T00:00:00Z | depth 1002 m
TTGGCAGTTTGGTTAGCGCTGTTTCGGTAAGTGAGCTTTTTTTTCAAGCAGAAGACGGCATACGAGAGTGCGTAGCGTCTCGTGGGCTAGGAGATGTGTATAAGAGACCTGTTAAAATTGCGAGTATTTTCATATTATTTTTTTGGGCAAAGGGTTATTAAGAATGCATACATTAAAACTAAAACAACTCAATTAAAAGACAAAAATACTATTATCCGGAAGCAGGTGCTGGAATATCCTTAATATTCAAACAACGCGGGAGTTTAATTGAACCGTCTTTTTGTTGACCATTCTCTATGAGGGCAATCAAAGTTCTGGAAACCGCAATTGCAGTTCCATTTAGCATATGGACAAATCTGTTTTTTCCTGTTTCCGGGTCTTTAAAGCGAATGTTCATGCGACGTGACTGATAATCTGTACAGTTTGAAGTGGATGTCACCTCGCCCCATTTACCACGCCCCGGCATCCAGGCTTCCAAATCATATTTGCGATAAGCTGGTCCTCCAAGGTCACCAGCGCAAATATTCACTAGCTGATATGGGATCTCCAAATCCTGGTAAATCTGCTCCTCAATTTCACGCATTTTTTCATGCATTTCTTCTGACTTATCTGGATGGGTAAAGGCAAACATTTCTATTTTAGAAAACTGATGTACCCTGTATAATCCTCGTGATTCACGTCCAGCCGCACCTGCTTCTGTGCGGTAACAATGAGAAAGCCCTGCATACAGAATCGGTAACTGTTCCGGTTTGAGTACTTGATCGATCAACAAACCGCCCAAAGTTATTTCTGCAGTCGCAATCAGACAGAGATCCGATTCTTCTACTGAATAAATCTGTGTTTCTGCACCACGTGGATTAAATCCAATACCGTCCAAAATCTGATGCCGAGCCAAGTCTGGTGTAATATGTACTGTAAATCCTTCTTTTTGCAGCAAACTCAGGGCATATTGGGCCAAAGCTAATTCCAAAAAAACAGCCTGATTTTTGAGGTAGTAAAACTTTTGTCCAGAAACTTTTGCACCTCCTTCAAAGTCAATCAAATCAAGTGCTTCCATTAACTCAACATGGTCCTTAGGTTCAAAATCAAATTCGCGTTTTGTTCCAACTTCCCGAATTGGAACATTATCTTCATCAGTAAAACCTTCCGGAGATTCTGGATGTGTCAAGTTTGGAACCTGCTTGTGCAAATCAAGCCGCTGCTCAAGCAGTTCTCGAAGTATTAAATCTTTTTCCGACTCTTCTTCACGTAAATTTTTTGATTCGTCAATCAGAGGCTGACGTTCCTCAGGTGGAATTTTGCCTTTCATTTTATTACTGATGTCATTCCGTCGTTGTCTGACAGAATCAACTTCAGATGTAATCTGCCGTACTTGCTCATCAAGTGCTAACAATTTTTCAATATCAACGTCAACGTTCCGTTTTCGGCAATTCTCTGCAATTATTTCAGGCTGGCTTCTGATTATTTTTAGATCAAGCATTCAGTCAGGTTTCAGGTTTGAAATTTAAGATTCTTTGATTGTAGATTTGCAATCCACTTTTCATGTTTTATGGTTTTGTTGCAAAAACTTTTTCTGGTCGCAGTTTATGAAATGCAGTCAGTTCTTGAATGGCAGATGCGGTTGCTAAAAGGTTATGATCTTCAAAACGCCGGCCCATTAATTGTAACCCAACTGGTAATCCGTCACTGGTTGGTCTTCCAGGAATTGAGATTGCAGGTGTTCGTGTCAGGTTTGCAAGTACACTGCAAATATCTGCCAAGTACATTGCCAGTGGATCTTCATTTTTTTCTCCTAACTTGAATGCAGGAAAAGGAGAAACTGGTCCCAGTATAAAATCAAATTCCTCAAACAGCAATGCCACTTGTTTTTCCATCCAAGCCCTAACCTGCACAGCTCGTCCATAATATTGATCATAATAACCTGAACTGAGTACAAATGTTCCAAGCATGATTCTGCGTTTTACTTCCACACCAAAACCCTTTTTCCTGGTAGATGTGTATAGTGATTTCAAGGATGGCTGATCCTGCTTCCTTATTCCGTAACGAATTCCGTCGAAACGTCCCAGGTTGGAACTGGCTTCTGCAAAAGCGAGGACGTAATAAGTTGGAATAACATATTTCAGAAAATCCAGTGAACACCGTTCAACCGTTGCACCGTGTTTCTGCAACAGTGCCTCTAACTCACGAACGCTCCCTACAACATCCGGATCAAAAGATTCTGCAGCAACATATTCATCCGGAAGACAAACCCGCAAACCGGAGAGTTTTGCGACATCTGGAGCCGCTGATAATTCTATTTTTGCAGAAGTACTTTCGTGCGGATCGTGTCCGTGAATGATTGAAAAGGCATAACGGCAATCCGCAGCACTGGGTGCAAGGCAACCGATTTGATCTAGAGACGAACCAAATGCCACCAGGCCGTAACGCGAAACAGTGCCGTAAGATGGTTTTAATCCGGAAACACCGCACATCGAAGCCGGTTGGCGTACAGAACCTCCGGTATCAGAACCGAGAGCCAACAAGGCCATTCCGGAAGCAACAGAAACCGCCGCACCGCCACTACTTCCACCCGGAACACGTTCCGTATCCCACGGATTACGGGTCGGACTGAAAAAAGAATTTTCTGTGGACGACCCCATTGCGAACTCGTCCATATTCGTAGTTCCAATAATAACTGCATCTTCCTGCAATAATTTCTCTACTACAGTTGCATTGTATGGAGAGTGATATTCACCCAGAATTTGTGAACCACATGCATTGCTCAACTCCGGATCTTTGATACAGATATTGTCTTTAATCGATACCGGAATACCTGCAAGTTTGCCAAGGGTCTTTCCAGAAGAAATTTCCTCGTCTATTATACGTGCACGAGAAATTGCAATTTCAAGCGGCAAAAGACTACGGTAGACATTCAACGAAGAGTTGTACTGATTAATCTGGGAATAAACTGCCTCCATCACTGCCTCTGCACGGAGTTCTCCTGACTTGATGCGTTCAACTAGATCTATTAAGGAAAGATCGAATGGCATGAAGTTTTTATTCGGCAACTTCTTGTTCTAGTTTTTCGACAAGAGAAATATATTCCTGCTTCGCATCTTCGCCAGATTTCCCCTGGAGTTTATTCCAGCTATCAAACTTTACCCGACCTTCAAAATCGGCAAAGCCTGGACGGTCGCCTGTTACATCGCCTTCGTTAGCTTGTTTATAAAGTGCATAAAGTTGGAGCATAATATCATTTGGTGGACGCTTTGGAAGCTGGGTCGCACGTTCAGCTGCAGAATTGAAATCTTCTTCAAGGCTCATTTTATCTCCTTTTTATTTTATTAAAACATAACATAAACACTAACAGAGTGCTTGTAATATTCAACTCAAAAACACCGTTTATACTATGTCATGACTAATAAGCGTGGATGTTGTTGAACAAGAAATTTAATTTTCAGATAGTGCAGTTTACATCTTTGAAACAAAAGACTATTTGACTTCGCATGAATCGTGCATTAACCAACCGGATATGTTATGATCATGCCAAAATGTCAGCTAAATCGACTACCCCAAACTAATATACTATCCTGTTTTGAAACTTTAACACTGAATGCATATAAGATGACCGCCTGATGGACATCAAATGAAAGGAATTTAATATGGTCAACCAACCAGTTTTGATTGTAGACGATGAAGTTGAAATGCGCATCGCCATGTCTGAAACACTGAAACACTGCGGTTACCCGGTAGAAATATCGCACAACGCAATTGATGCACTCAAAAAGTTCAAGCAAAACGAATATTCTCTGGTCATTACAGATATGACCATGCCAAAACGCAGTGGACTGGAATTACTTAAAGACATAAAAAGCATCTCACCTGCCAAGCCCGTGATTATGGCAACTGCTTACGGAACTGTAGAAACAGCAGTGGAAGCAATGAAGCACGGTGCTTTCGATTACATCCGCAAACCAATTAATTTTGATTCATTTCAGTTTATTGTCCAGCAAGCCTTGAATTACAAAGGCACTCCTGGAACTGTAGCTCCAGTAGCTGAAAGAGAGACTTCAAAGTCAAAACCAATAAATGTGACCAAAGAAATCATCACGCAGAACCAAACAATGTTGGATTTACTAAAAGTTGCCAAGAATGTAGCAAAAAGTAAATCAACAATGATGATTCAGAGTGAAAGCGGAACAGGTAAAGAACTGCTGGCATATTATATCCATGAAAATTCTGACCGCGCGAAGAGACCTTTTGTTGCAATAAACTGTGCAGCACTTCCGGAGACATTGCTGGAAAGTGAGCTCTTCGGACACGCAAAAGGTGCCTTTACTGGAGCTATTCAGGATTATCGCGGAAAATTTGAACAAGCCCACACAGGTACAATCCTTTTGGATGAGATCAGTGAAATGGCTTTGCCTCTGCAGGCAAAACTCTTACGTGTACTACAGGAATATCAAATTGACAAAGTCGGCGGTAAAGAACCTATTCCGGTGGATGTCAGAGTGATTGCCACTACCAACCAGAATTTGCTGGAAATGATTGATTCTGGAAAATTCCGCGAGGACCTTTATTTTCGTTTAAACGTAATTCCTCTTGCGCTTCCTCCTCTGCGGGACAGGATGGACGATGTTCCGGTACTGGTAACATATTTTATCAATAAGCACTCCCAGATAAACAAACGTAATTGTCCCGCAGTAAGTCGTGAAACCTTAAATATTCTCACAAATTACCATTGGCGTGGTAATGTTCGAGAATTAGAAAACGTCATGGAGCGTGCTTTGCTGCTCTGTAACGGTGAGGAAATCCAACCCAGTCATTTACTCATGTCTTCTCAACTTGGGGAGACTACCATAAATGAAGATTTGGCAGCAATAACGACAGACTATTCAAAAACTCCAGCATCATATTCCTCTCAGACATCGTTTACTTTTTCAGAACCACAAAACTCACCAGATAATGGTCTGGGAATAGAAGTGGGAATGTCAATGAAGGAAGCAGAAAAGCGTTTTATTTTCAAAACTCTCAATGAAACAAAAGGTAACCGTACTCATGCTGCAAAAACTTTAGGTATCAGTATTCGGACTCTGCGAAATAAGCTCAACGAATATCGAGCAGAAGGAATAGATTTCGAGCTCGAACCGGAAGAATGACCCACACGCTTGCCGGAGGAAGTTGACGCAAACAGGAACCATCGTCAGGCACACCAAAAGTTTTTACTATGTGGATGTTGGAGAAATAGAGCCCCGCCTATGTCGCATCCGTGGAAACTTGTTCAAAGAAAGCTCCTACATAAATAAAATTGCAGTTGGCGATGAGGTAGAAGTCGATCTGACAGCCGCGGAAGATGCGGGGTGGATCCTCCGGATGCTCCCCAGACGAACCAAACTTTCGCGTCGCCCGAGTGTCGGGTATCCGGAACAGGTTTTAGTCAGCAATGCAGATACACTTCTGATGGTTACCTCGATGCGTACCCCACCGTTCCGAGGAGGATTGGTAGACCGCTTGTTAGTAGCTGCTTCATGTGGCGGACTTGAGCCTGTGCTCATCCTGAACAAGGCTGATTTGGCAACTTCAGATGAAATATCTCCGATTGAAAACCTCTATTCTTCCCTCGGCTATACCATTTTAGTCACAAGTATTCCGGAATCCAGAGGTCTCGAGGCGCTGCGGAATTTACTGCAAAATCGCACAACCGTCCTTTCCGGACATTCTGGAGTAGGAAAATCATCGCTCATAAAGGCTCTTTTTCCTGACTGGGAAATCCGCATCGGTCGTATAAGTAACAAATCTGGTAAAGGCCGTCACACTACCAGAATGGCAGAAATGTTTCGAATTCCTATAGGAGGCTTCATCGTGGATACTCCCGGAATCCGTGAACTGGAACCACTGGTGACACCGAATGAGCTGGATTCTCATTATGTAGAATTTGTTCCATATTTGGGGCAGTGTAAATTCAAAGGCTGCACGCACATTCACGAGCCACAATGTTTAATTAAAGATGCAGTCGCCTCTAAAAAAATTACGGAGCAACGCTACAAAAGTTACTGTACGCTTTTTGAGTCTCTTTAAGCAGAATTAACTTCATCACTGGTGCCTTCATTTAAATGCATTCTAATTTTAGCAAACTGTTCTTTTGCCGAAAGAGTCGTTTTTGAGGTACTGGCAGTCGACTTCCTGCTTGTTATTTCTGTAACAGAAGAAGGTTTTTCCGAATCAATTTCTCCCAGTACAACAGAACGCAAACGAATTTGCTCCAAATCCAGTTCAGGTTTTGGTACAAATGCGATTCTCTGCAAAACTTCCTGCAGCTCTGTCCGTTTTTTGTGTAAATGCTGGACCAGCCAATCAGATCCAGGAGTGCGTTTCAAATATTCCAAAGCTTCCTCAGTTGAGACATAGAGCACCAACACTGCATGTCCCCGTGAAACACGATGAAGGAAAGCCGGCATACAGCGTTCATGCACCTCCGGTGGTGTGACTTGATTCCAGTCTTTTGCCAGCAACGCAACCTGACGCTGATCATATTGTGCCTGCCCCAAATCTCCAACATGGCAATTTATACTATCTAATTTTAATTCTGGCAACAATCGATGAAAGATGCGAAGATAAGCCTCAGTTTCAAATCGGAGAGCCTGAGCGATGCTTCCGTCATACACGGTTAAGTGCAAAATTGTTTGCAGATGTTTAAACCTGACTTTATGTTTCAACAATTCTGATTCTTCTGGAGACAACAAACGTTTTAGTCTATTTTGCAACTGACCATTTAATTGTTCTGAACGTTTGAAGCTTTCTCCGTTTAACTTTTCTACTGCCTGCAAAAAATCAGGAGAAACACTTGCTTTGGCCAATTCTTGACAAAAATCATCATTGACTGTGAATTGGCGAAGTACAGAAATATTTCGTGGATAAGAGTTCCTGGCCATAAAACTGTCGATCTCAGCAAACCAGAGTTTTCGCAGTTTGACTAAATAAAGCAAATGCTGTTGACCCGATGCTTCAAAAATTGCGCGCAATATAGACAGAGCATTTCCGTATGGTTTTTGTCCGGATGAGCTTTTATAATGAATTGAGCGGAGAAATTGTGTTACCAAATTGTGATCTTTTTTCTGTTGAGGTAAACTAGGCATAATCATTTAATTTTAAATCAAACAAAAAACTATATGCAGCTCAGTGAAGTCCCAGGCATCCTGCTTGCCATGCCGACACTAAAAGATACCTATTTTAACAAATCTGTTATTCTTTTGTGCAGATATGACGAAGAAGGTGCATTCGGACTTGTCATGAATCATCCAACAACAACTCTCGTCAAAGAGATTCTCTCAGACGAAATGAAGGAGAATGTTGCTGCCGATATTCCTTTGCTGCTCGGAGGTCCAGTTCAACCAGAATCTTTTTGGGCTGTTCACAGTTCCGATTTTTCAGTAGAAGAAACGACCATTCTTTCACCAAAAATCAACTTAAGTTCTGCACAAGATGTTTTGTATTCACTTGCTAATGGGCAAGATGTACAATCTTATCACTTTGGCAGCGGCTATGCCGGCTGGGGTGCAGGACAACTTGATAGGGAAATCCAGGAGGAATCCTGGTGGCTAGGCCCACTGGATGAACTTTTACTGCTCGATCTGGATTACGAACTGAGGTGGGAAAGAACAATGGATAATCTTGGGTTTGACCCACTAACCACAACTTTTTCACAAACCGGAATGGTCTGAATATTATTCATCTCAGTTCCACAAATTCTGGATGCAGTGCTGTGAATTTCTTGAACTCATCCCACAACTTTTCCACCGGCATTTCCTGTTGAATAAAACTTTCACCCAATTTTTTTAGCATAATAAAATTTACCGCCTGCTTTTGTGCTTTTTTATCATGCAAAATCAAATCACGAAAGACATCCTGATCCAGACTGTGGAGAACAACCGGAGCCAAAATTTTCCGCAAATAACTGCTGATGCGCTCCCAGTCTTTTTCAGAAAGCTCATTACAATGCCATGAAACAAATGCAGCAAAACACATACCTGCACCAACCGCTTCTCCATGCAGGTATGTACCATAACCAGCATGCGTTTCAATCAAATGTCCTAAAGTGTGTCCAAAATTGAGTATTGCACGCAACCCCGTTTCTGTTTCATCTTGTTCAACCACCCGGCCTTTAATTCCGCATGACCTGAAAATTGCCTCCTCCAAAAATTCAAAGTCCAGCGGTTCCAGAGTCTGTCCCTGAATAAATTCAAACAAATTTACGTCATGAATTAATCCATGCTTGAGCAGTTCTATAAAACCTGCCTTCAATTCACGGGAGGGCAATGTTTTCAAAAAAGACAGTTCTATGCAAACGTACTCAGGTTGTTTAAATGATCCAATTGTGTTTTTAGCTGATGGATGATTAACAGCGGTTTTCCCGCCAACGCTGCTGTCCACGTCTGCCAGCAATGTTGTGGGAACTTGAATGAACGGAATGCCGCGCATAAAAGTTGCAGCAGCAAATCCAGCCATGTCACCAATTACTCCTCCCCCA
>OFKF01000069.1_pt1 | contig 7966 bp, 4 predicted proteins | sample 1540501 | NCBI WGS metagenome assembly OFKF01 (sample SAMEA104347370, study PRJEB22522) | marine metagenome | biome: marine biome; feature: marine water body; material: seawater | collected 2015-09-01T00:00:00Z | depth 1002 m
TCCTTGTTAATTCCCTTCGTTGCATTATCTCCATCCACAAAACTCCAACTGCTTCCATCGTATGACTTCACTCGAATTTGCGTCCGGTTGTCTGCATTGGTTTCACTCCAGGCCAGATATAGTTTGGTACTAAGTACCGCCATTGTCGGATAGGTTGCGTTGCCGGTTGCCCTGTTGATTCCGGTGCTGTCGTCGTCACCATCTACAAATGCCCAACTACTGCTGTTATCAAATTTTGCCACACGGATTTGTGATGCGGAGCCGTTGTCTTCGCTCCAGGCAGCATAAATTTCAGTATTGAAATTCTGCATTTTGGGATTTATGGCATTCCTGTCCGTGTCTTTATTGATACCGGTTGTGTTAACCCCAGTATTATCTACCAAATTCCAATTGCTGCTGTTGTCAAACTGCTTTACCCGAACCTGATTTGCGGTTCCATACTTTTCACTCCAAATTGCATAAAGTGATGAATTATGATACAACAGTTGAGGATTATTGGCAGAATAATTGGTTGAATTGTTAAGAGGCTGAAAATTGCTGATTCTATAATCCCAGGATTGGGTACCACTATCGTATACTGCTGAACGGATCAGTCCCTTACCTGCGCCATCGTCTTCGCTCCAAACGGCAAAAAGGTGCGTGCCGTTGTCAGCCAGTGAGGGATGAGTTGCATTACGTGATCCTCTCAAATTAATGCCGTTGTTGCTGCCTCCGTCAATTGTACTCCAGGTGGAATTATCGTAACTCTTGACCCTGATTTGGCTGATGCTGCCGTATTGTGAGATTTCGCTCCAGCTTACATAAAGCTTTGAGTTGTTATCGAATGCATGCAGACTCACATTGTCGGCACGGTAAGTTGAGTTTTGATTGACTCCGGTAGAGCTTCCACCTCCATCAACGAGAACCCAGCATCCAACTGAAACGTTATCCACATCTGCACTTACAGTTCCGCTGCCGTTACTAACCGTACATTTCCCGTTTGGCTGTGTTTTGACGCGAACGTTGTATTTGGCACTGGAAGCAACTCTAAATGAAAAACTTCCGTCGCTGGTCAAAGTTTGATCGCTTCCGTAGTTGTTTTGCAGGACGAGCGTTCCTGAAAGCCCGCTGACATTTCCGGAAACAGTATAAACTGTGTATGAGCATATTATGCTCACATCGCTCACATTGTCGGAAACCACACCGCTATTCAGGTTTGGTGTACACGTCTGACCGGTAGGCTGCGTCAGGACCGTTACCAGGTATGTTGCCCCTGAAGCCACTTTCGTTGTAAAGCTGAAACTGGTGTTGCTGCTGACAGTAAGATTATCTCCGGAGTTGTTCTGCAGAGTTACACTTTGACCTGAAAGCATTCCAACTACCGCGCCGGAAATTGTGTATGATTCAGAGGTACATGCAACTGCAACGGTTGTACTCGCGCTGAGTGAACTTTCTCCGCTGGTAACCGTGCAGGTTTGGTTGACGGGCTGCTGAAGTACTGTGATATTGTATGAAGTTCCGCTGGTAAATGAGCCAAAGGAATAGGTCCCATCTGTGGTAATTCCAAGTGCTTCATTTTCTGTGAAAACATTAGTTGCCGTACTTTGTCCACTGCTCAGAACCACATTTTTCCCCTGCTGAAGACCGGAGACGCTTACTTCAAGTACATACGAACTGCTCCCGCTTCCGCTGCTGCTGTCCTCAGTTGCGGCACATCCTGTCAAAGTGACAAAAAGAGCTGATAAAATGGCAAACTTAGTTGTCTGCTTTTTTATGTAAAGCATTTTCAGGTTAAGCAGTTCAAGTTAGAGAAATGGTTTTTCATGATTTTCCAGTTTAAAATGGATTCTTCACAATCCTGATTTGAGTTATTCCACTGATGTTGTCAGGCTCACTCCAGGCAGCATATAGTTTCGAGCTGCTTGCTGCAATGACTGGAGTTGCAGCAACTTTTAAGATATTGTAATTTAAGCCAAAGCGACTGATACCTAACTCATCGTAACGATCCACTAAAGTCCATTCCGGAGAACTGTCATTACCGTTATATTTTGCCAGCCGCATTTGTTTGCTCAGTCCGTCCTCCTGGAGCCATGTCAAGTAAAGGCTGGAATCAAATACAGTCATCCTCGGTGCAGTAGCATTTTCATTTACGTCCTTGTCAATGATCTTGTTCATACCTTTTGTACTGTCTCCATTATCGACAAAGCTCCATGAAGGAGAAGTAATATTTCCATTGAAAACCGCAACTCTGATTTGTGTAACGTTATTGCTGTTTGACTCCTGCCAGGCAGCATATAGTTTTGAGTTGAAAACAGTCAGTTCCGGAGCTTCTGCATTGTAGTAAGAGTTTCTGTTAATTCCGGAGGTTGTGCTGTTATCCACTGCTGTCCAACTGGTGGAACTTGCACTGCTGACTTTTACCCGGATTTGTCCAGTTGCATTGTCACCAATCTCCGTCCAAATTGCATACAGGTAGGAACTCGAAGAAGCTAATCTTGGTTGAGTCGCTTGGCGGCTGGTGTTATCATTGATACCGGTGATCCCGTTGCCGTCCCAAAAAGCTCCGGTTGCCTTGGATACGCGAATTTGGTTAACACTGGCATTATCCAATTCACTCCAGGTAACGTATGGGCTGCTGTCATAACTGTGGTAAGCTCCATGAGGAGATGTAAGTGCCTGATTATTTTTATTGATGATAGTAACAAAGTTCCAGGAACTATTTATGTATTTTGCAATTGTTACATAACTTGTCCCGGCAAGTTCCTCAACCCAAGCCATGAATAAAGATGGAGTAGTCTTATTTTCCACAAATAAAACTGGTTGTGAAGCATCCTGAGAAGTGGCAGAAGAATTAAAGCTTTTGTAGTTAATCCCCGAGGAGTCCACAAAACTCCAGCTACTCGAGTTATCATTATATTTTGCGACTCGAATTCGGGTTTTGTTGTCAGAACTTGAAGGCTCCACCCAGGCGCTGTAAAGAGTTGAGTCAAATTCAACAAGTTGCGGATTGCTGCCATTTTGACTGACATTATCGTTGATTCCTCCACTGGTTATATTGTCAATGTATTCCCAGCAGACTGCTTTAAGATCCGTGTAATCCTGAGTAACGTTGCTGCGTGTTCCATTGGTCACGGAACAAGTTCTGTTGTCCGGCTGGGATGGAATGTATATACTGTAGCCTCCACCTTCTGCTACTGGAGTACTAAAGCTGAACGAGCCGTTGTCTGAGAGCGTTTTTGTTTCATTATCGAATTGCAGCCCCAGAGTAGTAGATCCCAGGCCACTGGCCGTTCCACTTAAAAAATAGGCCCGGACTGCACAAACAACGGAAACACTGCTCATATTGTCACTTGCAAGGCCGCGATTACTGGCTGCAGAACATGTGAATGGAGACGGCTGGGTTTTAACAGTTACGTTGTATGCACTGCCCTTGTTGATTTTGTTTGTAAAGCTGAAGCTGCCGTTGGAAACTGTGAGATCTTCTGCACCATTATTTTGCAGAACCACTGAACCTGTTAACCCGCTTACAGTTCCACTAACATTATAGCTACTGCTCGTACAGGCAATTGTTATATTTGAAATGTTGTCAGAAGTTGTACCGGAAGCATTTGAAGCGGTACAGGTCTGTGTGTTGGGCTGCAGTTTTACTGAAACACTATATGCACTTCCGGAACTGATTTGGGTCTTGAAAGTAAAACTGACATTATCCGTTCCAGTTTGTTCAATAACAGTATCATCTGCACTATTATTTTGAATGACCAAAAAACCAGAGAGGCCAGTTACAGTTCCTCCGATACTGTAAGTGGTAATACTTGAAGAAGAAGTAATACTTGAAGAAGAACTGGAATCCTTATTTTCTTCGGCATTTTCTTCGGCACACCCAACAAATAATAAAATTGAAATGAGGGAACATGTAGCCAGTTTCCAATGATAATACCGAAAATCAAACATTTGAACCTGCTGGATCGTTAGGAATGCAACCCAGAGTGAATTTTATACACTGAGTGCAAATAGATAAAAAATACAATGCTGTTTATGCAACACATGTTCCGAGTCAGCTTAAAAAGTTTAACCTAAACTCAGTTGGATTAATTATACACATATCAGAGCCGAAAAAAACTGCTTTATGCACTAAGAATTATCTGCAAAAAACTGCTGACAGATTGATATAACCCGCTTGCCACTTGGCTTCAGTTTTTATAAACTCAACTGATGTAAAAAATTACATACAAGAAAAAAAGGATTTGCTGAAAAAATGATGAAAAAATATACTTTTGCAGTAATTGGCGCCCTGGGAAATGTCGGCACCGAAATGCGCAGCATATTAGAAACAAGTGATCTGCCAATCGAGAATCTAGTCCTGCTCGATATTGCACAAAACGCTGGTACAAAAGTCAAATGGCGTGGTGAAGAATACACTGTCGCGGAATCAAACGCGGATGCTTTTTCCGGCGTTGATATCGCGATTATGAGTGCCGGTGAAGGTGCATCGCTTGAATTGTCTCCTGAAGCAGTTAAAAGGGGCTGCGTGGTAATCGACAATTCTACTGCTTTCAGAATGTCACAGGAACATCCCCTGGTCATTCCGGAAGTCAATGCGGAGGCTCTGGAAAATCATTGCGGAATAATTGCAAACCCAAATTGTTCTACAATTCAAATGCTCGTGGCGCTCAAACCGATTCACGACACATACAAAATCAAACGTGTGATCGTTAGTACTTACCAGGCCGTCAGCGGTTCCGGACAGGCTGCAGTTGAGGAACTGCAGAACCAGACTCATGCCTTTGCAAATGGAAAGGAAATGCAGGCCGAAGTTTATCCGCATCAGATTGCTTTCAATGTTTTGCCGCACATTGATGTATTTATGGAAAACGGATACAGCAAAGAAGAAATGAAAATGATTCTCGTAACTGCAAAAATCCTGGATCCAAAAATCAAAATGACTGCCACTACTGTAAGGGTACCTGTTGCTAAAAGTCACAGTGAAAGCCTGAACATTGAAACTGAAAAAGCCTTTGAAGTAGAAGATATCAAAACACTGATGGAAGCATCTCCAGGAATTGAACTTGAAGACGATCCTGGAAATAATGTTTATCCGCTGGCAATCAATGCTGCAGGGAAAAATGCGGTTTTTGTTGGACGAATCCGCCGGGATTTTTCTACAGATAATGCACTGAACATGTGGTGTGTTTCCGACAATCTACGTAAAGGAGCTGCACTGAATACAGTCCAAATTGCAGAGGAACTTGTCAAAAGAAATTTGGTGAGGGTTCCGTAGATTTAATAAATAATCCGAGTAATATATGAAGAAAAATAACGGTTCCGCTGATTCAATCATTGTGATGAAATTTGGCGGAACCAGCATCCGCAGTGAAGAATCACGAGCCTACGCAATTAAACATATCCGCAGCCATGCGGATTCAGGCAAGCAGGTAGTTGTGGTGGTTTCCGCAATGGGACGCAAAGGGGAGCCTTATGCAACCGATACTTTGATTTCTCTGCTGAAAGATCTTGGTGAACCGGTAAATCCGGCAGAGTTGGATTCAGTGATGAGTATTGGAGAAATCCTGAGTTCTGCATATTTTTCCCACTTGCTCAGTCAAAACGGATTGCCTGCACAAGCCTTCACGGGCAGTCTGGCAGGAATATTAACAGATGACAATCCAGGAAACGCTGAAATCTTGGGAATCAATCCGTCTCGAATCAGAAGCGCATTAAACGCAGGAAAAATTGCGGTCGTGGCAGGTTTTCAGGGAGCAACCGCCGAAGGAGATGTACGTACGCTGGGACGCGGCGGCAGCGATACGAGCGCGGTTGCGTTGGCCTCTGCCTTGAAAGCAGAAAAGGTGGAAATATATTCGGATGTTGATGGAATCGCAAATTGTGATCCGGGTCAAATTTCTGAGGCGGATTTTATGGATACAGTCAGTGCATCACAAATCCTCAGTATGGCCAACGAAGGCAGTAAAGTCATCCATCCGAGGGCAATCAAAGCAGCATTGCAAACTCAAACCACGATTGTTGCCCGCAACACTTTCAGCAATGCCCCCGGTACTACTATTTTTCACGGGACTGCTGCCGAAGATAGCATTCAGGTCGCACTTGCGCATCGTGATGAAATGAGCCTGATTGAATTTGAAGTCGAAACGGATGCAGACAAATTGGTCCCAGAAATGATCCGTGTTGATGAGCACCGATTCGTGCTGAAAAATGATGTTTATCTGGAAAGCAGAGTAAAGGAACTGCAGAATAAATACGGTGCACTGCGCAAAGAAAACGGCTGGGCCACGATTTCAGTTGTCTTTGACAAGTCGGCTCCAGAAAGCATCAGTCCTCCGGAAACTGAAATAATTCCTTCCAGCAAAAATGTGATTTGTTATCTGCTGAAAGAAGACTTTTTGACGTCTTCTTTACGGATACTCTACGGACATTACATCTCAGCCCGCTCGACACAGACTTGAAGGATTCCTCTCTACGAAGGCATTACATCTCAGCCCGCTCGACACAGTCTTGAAGAATTCACCAAAACAACTCTTGAACAAAGGAAAATATGCCCGCATTTGAAAAAGAAGAATACGAAATCCGCATTTCAAAGGTGAGGAAAAGTATGGATGAAAAAAATATTGAAGTACTGATCGTAACGGATCCGTCCAACATGGCATGGTTGACCGGTTACGACGGTTGGTCGTTTTATGTGCATCAGTGCGTGGTACTGTCGTTGGAGAGGGAGCCGTTTTGGTATGGACGTGGAATGGACGCCAACGGAGCAAAACTCACGGTGTTCATGCAGCACGAAAATATCATCGGTTATCCGGATGATTATGTGCAGAATCCCGAGAAACATCCGATGGATTATTTAAGCGAGATTCTCACTGAAAAGAACTGGGCACAAAAAACAATTGGAGTAGAAAAAGACAATTATTATTTTACTGCATCATGTTTGGAATCTTTGCAGAGAAATTTAGTACAGGCAAATTTTGTTGACTCAACCGGACTAGTCAATTGGCAGCGCACCGTGAAATCTCCAAGAGAGTTGGAATTCATGCGCAAAGCGGCGAGGATTGTGGAAAAAATGCACGCACGTATTTTTGAAGTGATGGAACCCGGCATGCGTAAAAATGATTTGGTAGCAGAAATTTATCATTCGGGAATTACAGGTGCGGAAGACGCGGGCGGAGATTATGCGGCGATTGTACCAATGACTCCAACCGGCGCAGATGCCTCGGCTCCGCACTTGACTTGGGACGATCAACCAATTCCGAACAACTCCGGAACTTTTTTTGAAATTGCCGGATGTTACCGGCGCTATCATTGTCCGCTTTCCCGCACCATTTATTTGGGCCAGCCGCCGCAAAAGTATTTAGATGTTGAAAAGGCTGTTCTGGAAGGAATTGAAGCAGGTTTGGAAGCAGCAAAACCCGGCAACTTCGCGGAAGATATTGAAGCGGCTTGGCGCAAAACAATTTCAAAATATGGTTATGAAAAAGAAAGCCGCTGCGGATATGCCATCGGATTAAGCTACCCTCCGGATTGGGGCGAACGGACGGTCAGTTTCCGCAAAGGCGACAAAACGGTGTTGGAACCAAACATGACCTTTCACTTTATGCCTGCACTTTGGTTTGACGATTGGGGATTGGAAACAACCGAAAGCATTGTTATCACAGATTCTGGTGTGGAAACTCTGGCGAATGTTCCTCGTAAGTTGTTTGTCAAACCATGATTGGGGGTACTCGGCGCCACCATCTGTAATCGCTCGGGAAATTTTTCCGTGTTTAAGTTTTAGGTTGAACCATTTCAGCCCCTTGTCCATCGATTTTCCTACGGTTTCTGCAGTCTTATCCATTATACGTTCGTAGAATACAAGCCCCGTTGCTCGTTCCACCATCCCGCTCAAATAGAAATCTCGTTCAAAATCATTCTGTATATCTTCGGGGAGGTCGTGGCGCTTAATCTCCACGAGATCGGCTTCTAGTACGTAGTCTCGTAT
>OFKF01000076.1_pt1 | contig 7661 bp, 7 predicted proteins | sample 1540501 | NCBI WGS metagenome assembly OFKF01 (sample SAMEA104347370, study PRJEB22522) | marine metagenome | biome: marine biome; feature: marine water body; material: seawater | collected 2015-09-01T00:00:00Z | depth 1002 m
ACTAAGACAAAGATCAGGAATAATCTTAGGACTTCCTGAAAAACAAATTTAATTTTTTTTAATTGATTCAATTTAATTGCATTGTTAATGAGTTCTTACCAATACAGGTGTTCGGATGAGTCTATCCTGCTCCCATTCTTAAAGAAAAATGTCTTTTCGGTTCTTCATCGCTTCATACCTTATGGTGTTCCTGCCAACTACTTAACTTTAGTCTCAATCTTTGTAATTTGGTCTTGTTTCTTATATTTCATAGGCATCGACACTCCGGATGAAGGGGATATCATTATCGCTTTTTTTGCAATAATCATCTATGTTATTTTTGATCATTTTGATGGACTACAGGCAAAAATAACTGCAACTGGATCTCCTCTTGGCGAAATTTTAGACCATTACAGTGATGTCTTCAACGGATCCATTATCCTTTATCTTTTTTTTCGAATTCTCCAAATCGAACTTGACTGGATTTTTTATTTAGCCATCTGGCTCAACCTTGTTGCATTTACCTTGACCTATTTGGAGCAGAGTATCCAAAAGGAATTGCATTTTGGAAAAATAGGATCACTGGAAGGTGTTGTCCTCATTCTCCTGATCATCTGCAGTTTTATGACATCTCAAGGAAAAACATTTTGGTTGGAATACACCATGCTGGACATGCCAGTCTATGTCTTCTTGGTATTAGGTTTGATTTTGGGTGTGATTTATACAGTTGTAGGAAGTATAAGGCGTTTGCAACACATACCTAAGTCTTTCATCCATTACCTCTTGACTGGTTCTATACTCTACTTTCTCTGCATCTATTATCAAATCAACTGGTATATTGCCTTTCTGGTGATCAATGTCTATTCGGCCGATCTCATCCTGAAATCCATGAAATCTCATCTTCTTGATGCAGAGAGTCCTAAACCGGACTTTATCGTTTACATACTCTTTCTGTTTCTCATCTATCTGTCATTTTTCGAATATGAGCAACAGATCGGTTTTCTGGTCTATGGATTGGTAGTCACTGCTAAAATCATATGGAACATGGTACAAATCTTTTCCAAATTCAGAAATTACTGGGTTTGGTGGAATCTACATTGAAACGTAGTTCAGAATTAGTGACAAGTGAGAGCATGATTTTGATTTAGATGGAAGTAACCAAGGATTATGAGTTTGTCTCTTCTGTTTCTTAATTTGTCGGTTTCAGAAGAACCCAATCTAAATCAGAATTTGGAGTGTTTCACATCAATCAGGAAGAGAATATTTAAGCGGAAGAACGTGCCAACCGTGATCTCCGGAGATGCAACGATCTTCAGTTAGCAGAGTAAGATTCCTCACTGCGGGGGGCACAGGAAGTACATTTGAATGTTGACCATGCTTACCGGTTTACCACACACGGTTGATCAAGAATTAGTCGTTCAATTTGCTTAAAAGCCAGTTTGCCGTGCGTAGCAGACGGGCATCATCATTTTTTGCTCCCACAAGCTGGGTGCCAATCGGCATTCCGTTTTCGCCCTGGAAGACGGGTATGTTAAGTGCGGGAACACCACAGAAGGTCCAGATAGTACAGAAAGACGGGTCGCCGGTATTATCGAGTCCAATGGGGGCTTCACCGGAAACAGATGGCGTGAGAATGGCATCATATTCCTGGAACAGTCCTCCCAGAATGTCATCCAAAACAGCCTGCTGCGACATTGCCTGGTGGTAAGCAACGGCTGAATAGCCCATCCCACGTTCAATCTGTAATCGTAAGGAATCGCTTAACTTATCTTTTGCCGTTTCGTAATCATGGGCAAAACTGTAAGCGAGGTCAGCTTCCATAATGATTTTATGATGATCCAGCACATGTCCGAATGATGGTGATAATTCGATTTCCTCAACATTCTCACCCAGTGTTTCACATAGTTCTTCATGTGCGCCTTTGCACATTTCATCGGCCCGGTCCCAGACAGGCGTTTTTACGAACCCGATTTTAGGTGGCAAAGGAGGCTCTTCAGCGGCAACAGATATTAGGGATGTTGTGGCGCGAAGAAATGTTGTAGCAGAGTCAGTTTCGTCATAACCAGCCAACACCTGTGTCAGTAAGGCAACATCATCCGTTGTACGGGCAAAAACACCCAACTGGTCGAGAGGGAGTGATTGTTGAAGAACGCCGCTGCGGGGAATCATGCCGAACGAAGGCTTGAAGCCAAATACACCGCAAAACGCTGCTGGACGAATGATGGAGCCATTAGTCTGGCTGCCCAGTGCAATCGGAACCATGTATGATGCGACAGCCGCCGCGGATCCGCTGGATGATCCACCTGGTGTGCGGTTTGGATCATGAGGATTTTTTGTTTTCCCCGGTGCATAGGTTGCCAGTTCCGTAGTCACCGTTTTACCCATGATGACCGCCCCGGCCTGGCGCAGACGACTAACCACCCAGGCGTCCTTGAACGGAACACGTCCGGAGTGGATAGGCGTACCCAATTCTGTAGGCACATGTGCTGTGTCAATGATGTCCTTGATGCCTACTGGAATACCGTGTAACTGCCCTATGGGGTCACCAGCCTGACGTATAAGATCAAGCTTGCGAGCCTGTTCCAGGGCATAATCGGGGTTCAAGTACGCCCAGGCCTCGATTTCGCCATCAATCTGATCTATCCGCTCAAGACAAGCTTGTACTAATTCTTCGGATGTGATCTCGCCTTTTCGGATTTTATCGACTGCCTGGGTCGCAGATAGATCATTTAGTGACATGCAGAGTAATCTTTTTACTTCTTCTTACGGAGGCAGGAATCCCAGAAGTCATAAAAGACCAGGGGCAGGACCATAAAGCAGATAACCCAAAATGGAAGACCACCCCAGAACCCGGCAGCACCAGAAGATATGCTTTCGGCCAGACCGAGAACAAATATGGCTATGACAAATGATCCGAGTAACCCGGAAATTTTTTCATCAAGTGATACTTTCATAACTTTTGTACTCAATTAATCGTGTTAGGTGGAATCAAGGGATGTATTTCCCGAACAAATAATCAGGAAGCCACAGGGCTATCCCCGGGAACAAATACATCAGGACCATGACCCCTATGACGATGGCGAGGTATGGCATGATGCCTCTGAAAATATCCATCAGTTCAATTTTGTCTCCTAAAACCCCTTTCAAATAATAGGCGGACATGGCCATAGGTGGAGTCAAGAATGAGGTTTGCAGGTTAAGCGCGACCAACATCGCGAAGAAATAGGGGTTAACTCCAAATGTAGGGAGCATGGGCAGAAAGATCGGCACGAAAATAATTAGGATTTCAGACCATTCCAGCGGCCAGCCTAGAAGGAAGATGATGAGCTGCACCAGTATCAAAAACTGCCAGGGTGCCAGATTGAATCCGAGAATGAAATGTTCAATGATTTCGTGACCGCCAAGATAGGAGAATACGGACGCAAAGGTCCATGAACCGACAAACAGCCAGCAGACCATCGCTGTCGCTTTCGCTGTCAGGTATACTGAATCTTTGAGCATTTCCCAACTGAAAGAGCGGTATATAACCGCCAGTGCGAGACCGCCAAATGCACCCATGGCAGCGGCTTCTGCAGGTGTCGCCAAACCACCAAGAATGGATCCCAACACTAACATGATGAGGGCCGTCAGGGGAACAAAAGAGGTCAGAAGTTGCCAGTAAACAACACGCCGTGGCGGAACATCTTCTTCACGTGGTTTCGGTGCAATTGACGGATTTATCATAACCCGGAAAATGACATAGATTATGTATGATCCCGCCAGGATAAGACCTGGGATCATGGCTGCTGCATACAAGCGCAACGGAGACAATTCAGCGATGGCAGCATAGACGATCAGCATGATGGATGGCGGGATTAGAATACCAAGCGTTCCGCCAGAGCAGATAACACCAGCGGAGAAGCTTTTGTCATAATTTGCTTTCATCATTGCAGGGAACGCCAGCAGACCCATCAGTGTGACAACAGCACCAACGATGCCGCTTGCCGTTGAAAACACTGCGCAGGTGATTAAGGCCGCTATTGCCATGGATCCTGGCAAATTTCGCGCAGCCATCTGCAGAGAGTAGAAAAGCTTATTGACGATGTTGGCGCGTTCAACAACATAACCCATAAACAGGAACAGCGGGATCGCAACCAGTGTGTCATTTTCCATCACTGAATAGGTATTCTGGTTCAGCAGATAGAAAATATTGTTGGAGAAGGCATCGCTGATTGTTTGAATGCTTCCGGCATCAAGATAAGCGTAATATCCAAAGAAAACGCCCATCGCCAATAACGTAAAGGCAACTGGAAATCCTAACAGTACCATCACGATGAACGAGGAAAGCATCAGAATTGCGACTTCGGGATTTGTCATCAGACAGGGAGCTCCATTTTAAGATGTAATGTTGTGAAAACAGGATTAACCAACTTTTAGTTCACTTGCCTGGCCTATTAGAATATCTTCCGTTTCCCGGGAATCCTTCAAACGCGGCAACCACTTGTTGTTTTTCATCGCCAGATAGCAACGCATGCATTCAGACACACCCTGAATGATAAACAATCCACCTGCAAAGGGGATCAAGGTTTTAAAGAAATAAATCTGAATACGGGCTGGGCTGTTCCAACTGACTTCTTTATAACGCCATGAGTCTGAGGCAATTTCCCATCCGAACCAGAACAATGCGAGCATGCCTGGAAAAAAGAAGAGGATATATAAAGAAAGATCAAGCAGGGCTTGCCGGCGTGGTTGTAGGAAGCGGTAAATCACATCTGCACGAACGTGCGTATCCTGGGCGAGGGCGTAAGGCCCTGCCATCAGAAACAATGCTCCATACATCTGCACCATCATGTCAAATACCCAAACGGTAGGGGCATTGAGGACATAACGGACAAAAACTTCATATGCGACGGAAAGGGTTAAAATCAGAATACACCAGCCGAAAGAACGCCCTATCCAAATGTTGAGGCGTTCAATTGCGCGAATAATGGATATCAAGGGTTTTATCTCCTGCCTTTTGGAATAATTCAGACATTAGAGGGACAGCCGTTTGACTGTCCCTCTATAACTGGTAGATCCTGCGAAATGGTCTCGCAGGAAAAATAAATTAGATCAACCAAAGTGGTGCTTGTAAGCGAGACCGTAATCCGGCTGGTTCAGGAGCAGGTAGTCCATTACCTTCTTGGCGTATGACTTCTGAGACTTGACAACCTTGGCAAAGAAAGGATCTTTTGCCGAAATCCGATCCACCACAACATCCCACGCCTTCATTTGATCTTTCATGACTGAATCCGGCGTGCGATGGACATTGACGCCATGCTGGTCCTTGAGCTTAATCAGGTCATCGGCGTAACGAAGGGTGTTGTGCCAGTAGAAGTTCGAGTTCTCGGCTTCAGAAGCGTATTCCAGAATCGCCTGTTGCTCCTTCGACAGAGAATTGAATTTCTTAGAGTTGAAGGTGACTTCGAAGCATTCCTGGGACTGGTGGAAGCTAGCCAAGTGATAGTGCTTGGAAACATCCTGCATGCCGAAGTCGCTGTCCGAAGTCGGATTGTTGAACTCGGCAGCATCAATAAGACCGCTCTTCATAGCCGGCTGAATTTCACCACCCGGTAGCTGAACAACAGACATACCCATTTCACTCATAACGTCAGCCGCCAAGCCAACGGTACGGTACTTCAGCCCCTTCATCTGGGAAGAACTACTGATCTTTTCCTTGAACCAACCCAGCGGCTGTGCCGGCATCGGGCTGTTGAAGAAGCTAACCAGGTTAAGGCCCAGGCTGCCCATCAGTTCGTTGAATAGTTCTCTCCCGCCGCCATAATGAATCCAGCCGAGCATTTCCTGCGCAGACCAGCCAAAGCATGGGCCGGTACCGAACAGTGACGCTGCCGGAGACTTGGAATACCAATACGCAGGTACATAGTGAGCACCATCAAGAACACCACGGTGAACGGCATCCTGCATCTGGCTGGTTTTGACAACCGAGTTAACAGATAACAGATCGATCTTCAGACCACCCCCGGCCATTTTGTTGACTCGATCGACATAGCTTTTTGCATTCTCGAGAAAAATACCACCACCCCAGGCAGCCTGAACTTTCATGACCGTAGCGGCTTTGGCTATATGCGGTGTAGCAAAAGTGCTTGCAGCTGCGACACCTGCAACACCTGCGACGGCAGTGCCACGCATGAACTTACGACGCGTAACAACATCTTTTTTAACTGATTTTGCATCAGTTGCTATTTTTTTCAACATCATACTCTCCATTTATCAGTTAAACCCGGTGAGTCCTGCAAATGACCGGATTAGAATTTGCAGATACTGAAAAGATCCTCCTCAGAGAACCAAGATAGCATCTCGATGGGAGATCTAGTTAAATCTATGCAGGTCTCCCTTTACGTTAGACTTCCTCTTTAATCCCTTCAGCTTTGAATTATTGAAACCCAAAAATAAAATTTGAAATAACTCAAACTTTGACGGTAAATAAAAAAGTCTTGAAGGGATGGTAATCCCATTTGGGAATTGTGTCAAGCAAAATATAACATTAATTTTGGAGCTAGTGTCCTTTGTTGTTTTATTTTGCAAATATCTGATTTAACAAAAAAAATGTTTTGTTGGTTTTCTGTCAGGCGACTCTGTCTTTTGGCTCGCGGCCTGCAAAATAAGCATCCAAATTATCAAGAGCTCTAAAGCCCATGGCATCCCGAGTTTCCACGTTAGCGCTGCCGATATGGGGCAACAAGAACGTATTGGGTAATGCAGCAATTTCCCGGTTGCCGCCGGGTTCGGTGCGGTAAACATCAAGCCCTGCTGAGGATATCTTGCCTGACCTCAATGCGTCTACCAGTGCGCTTTCATCTACCAGTACTCCGCGCGCAGTGTTGACGATAATTGCGCCATCGGGCAATCGGGCGATCCGTTCCGCGGATAACAGATTGGCGGTCTCCGGGGATGCAGGGCAGTTGACAGACAAAACATCGCTGACGGGTAGCAGGTCCTCAATAGAGTCGTGATAAATGGCGCCTTGCTCATTCGTTTCGGCTAACCGGTTACGGTTGCAATAGTGTATTTCCATCTCAAATCCCCGTGCCCGTTTTGCTACGATTTGCCCCACGCGGCCCATGCCGATTATACCTAAGCGTTTTCCCGTAATGGCGCTGCCGACCATGAATGACGGGCTCCAGTCACGCCATGAACCATCCCGCATCATACGCTCGCCTTCACCGGCACGCCGCGCCGCGCCCAGCATCAGTAAAATAGCAATTTCCGCCGTTGCATCGCTGAGCACATCCGGTGTATTGGTCACAATGATACCACGCTTGCGAAACGCCTCCAGGTCACAATGATCAACACCAACCGAAAAATTTGCTACTATTTTCACACTGTCCGGGAGTCGTTGAACTACATCGGGAGTAAAATGTTCTGTGTGACAGGGTAGGATTGCATCAATTTCCTGGGCTAATTCAATCAATTCATCCGGAGAATACAGGGCATCATCAGGATTTAGGCGGACGTTGTAATCCTGTGCAAGTCTCTTTTCGACTGCGTCGGGAAGTGTACGGGTGGCAAGTACTTTGGGTTTGGAAGACATGAAAAATCCTTTTTGATTATCGAGGAATGCGATGAACCGGTACGCAAACATCATGATAACACTTCACTTGCCAAAATTTCAAGGCTCAATAATGTGAAATTCAGGAGGT
>OFKF01000080.1_pt1 | contig 7534 bp, 6 predicted proteins | sample 1540501 | NCBI WGS metagenome assembly OFKF01 (sample SAMEA104347370, study PRJEB22522) | marine metagenome | biome: marine biome; feature: marine water body; material: seawater | collected 2015-09-01T00:00:00Z | depth 1002 m
GCGTTGTCCCAACAGTCGCCTTTTCGACTCATGCTCTGCACAAGCTCTTGTTTTGCGATGATCTTCCGGAAATGATTGCTGGTCTACTGCATTCCCTGATCACTGTGAACCATCAACCCCATCAGAGCCAATCATTACGAATTGACAAATTGAATTTTTCGGATATGCTTCAATCTGTTTGAGCCCACTGTTTTTGTAAACCCCTCATAAGTTTTGAAGGCATTGGAGATGAAAAGTAGGAAAGGGATAAAGTATACAGGTGAAGTCAACTCAGCCCGTTTGAAACGGAGTCAGGCGCGCAAGAGCCACAAAGAAGCAGTTGAAGATGGCAGTTTTGATGAAAACCTTCCGCTCCCTCTTGTGCCCCCCTTATTCAAGGCGATAGAAGCAAGCTACTGGAGTTGTTTGAGAAGTGTTGAAGATCCTCGAAAAGCCGAGCAACGAGTTTATCCGTTGGATCTCATCCTTCATCGCATTATTTCAGGGTTTATCGATGGAACCCGTTATATTGGAGTCTTATTTCCCAGGCAGCAACGCATGAATCAAGAAGGTCTGAAACGACAACTGGGAGCCTTACCCACACGATCGGCGGTCTATAACCTTTTAAGGCGAATTGACTGGGATCAAGCGAATGCTATCCTTGCGCCGTTATGGGAGAGGTTAGGATATACCCCCGATTTAGTAGTGAAGCGTCAGTTTCGAAACCCAAAAGTGATCTTGGAGGAATTTCGAGAAGAGGAAAAACAAAAAGCAGCAGCTCAACGAAAGCAGTTGAAATTAGCAGGGGAAGCTAAAGAACGCTCCCAAGGTATGAGTGCTGCTGCTGCCAAGCGAACGCGCACTCCCTCCTCCCAAAGCGAAGCTCAAAGTATGATGACTTCTCAAAAACAGTTGAAGGCCGATGGGATGGAGGCTGAAGTTTGCCCTGCTTCTGTTGAACCACCTCCCACTGCTAGAAAGCAAACTGAAGCTTGTCCAGCTCCCGTTGAAGCTAGCCCTACGACAACCAATCAAGTGGATTTATTACTGGATGGGAAAGTTGTCAAAGCCTCTTATAATATGGACGTCAAAGAACGCTTTGTTCATGTAACTCATACTCAGGTCGATCCTGAAGGCAATAAAAAGCGTTACATTGTCGGAGCGAAGGAAACGGTACTGGATCGTAATGGGGAATGGGGGGCTGCCCTTTCGGTTTTGGAGGCTTTCTGCCCGCTGCCCCCAAAGCGCAGTATTTTAGTCAGTGGAATGCGGGGGTGATAAAAAAATCCCCGCTGCAAGCAGACGGGGTATTTTGGACGCTTTTGAGAAAAACTTGGCAAAACCAAACTCCATTCCGGTTTCAAGGTTCAAACCCTGAATTCCGAATTATTCCAGCAAAGTTGCAACATTTTCCGCAGTCCGGTGTTCTTTGAACCCCAGTTCAGGATGGAGATGAAAATCATGTCTCCATCCGCACATTGCTTCCTGTAAGTGTTTGGTTTTCACTGCTCAACCTCTTGCATCAACCATTCACCGAAAAACTACTGTTCGGGTTGATTTCACGGTTGCGGGAATAAAATCCCATATTGAGTTCCAAACCCGTATAAACCGTTTTGACTTTCAGAGGATTTGCATCATGATCGTGTCCTTTTTCGCAAGCATCAATCAACTCTGCCATACAGTGTCCGGCAACCGGAGCATTTTTGAACTGGTTGCCGCTGGAGCCGATGGCCATGTAAAAACCTCCCAGGGCGGATTTGTCATAAATCGGAATCCAATCGTCAGAAACATCATACAAATCAACCACTCCACTTGTCCGTGAAGGAATTTTCAAGTCCGGAATTCTGCGTGCACAACGGTAAACCTGGGCCCTCCATTGGGATTCCGTAACTTCATTGTTGTAATTATCCGGATCTTCAATCCATTCTTTAGGATCGCATAGTGGGTCTTCACTGCCGATGAGAATAGTGTTTCCGGTTTCCGGGCGGAAATAAATGCCATTGTCTCCATCAGAAGTATGAAAGCCGTCTTTCTCAAAATCAAAGCCTTCAGGTGAAGGTACATGATGTACTTCGTGACGTAACGCTTTGGTTTTAATGTTCATTTCTTCCTCAACACCTGCCATGCGGTTTATCACAAAAGAATGCGGCCCGGCTACATTGACTACAATAGGTGCATCAATTTGTTCTCCGGTTTTGAGTGTAACCCCAAGCACTTTTCCATCCTCCTGGCGAATTTCCTTAATTTCGTTGTTGAACAAAAATTCTCCGCCGTTGGCTTCTGCAGCCACCTGCAAATTGTGCGAACTCAGTTGCGGATCACTGACATATCCGGAACCCGGAGTGAAAATCGCACCTTCGATTTCTTTTCCAGTTTTGTCAAAAAAGTGTTCGTCTTCATCCGGACGAGTGGTGCCGTCAAATTGGTCATGCGAATAAATAGGCATCCGTTCCTTCAATTTTTCCAGGTCCCAGATTTCGTGTTCAACGCCAATTTCCTCAAAATATTTCAAAGATTTTTTGCTGTGATCCTCTCCCTGAAGTTTGAATATTATGGAACCAGTTTTCATATATTTTATCATTCCACGTTCGTCTTGGACCCCCAAATAATTCGCCCAATCGTCCCAATAGAAAAATCCCTCGTAGGCCATCGCAACTCCGTCCCAAGTTGAATAATGCGCTCGCACAATGGCACACGAATTACTCGTTGAACCGTATCCGGATGTCGGTAATTTGTCGATGTTGAGTGTTTTGTAACCGCGTTTCGCCAATTCAAACGCAACCGAGGAACCGATCACTCCGGCTCCAATGATAATGGCATCTGCTTTTCTGTTCATTTCTTTCCTTCTTAATGAATGGTTGTTTTATTAAATTAATTCCTGCACAACAAGTTTTACAAAATATTCAGCAAGCAAAATATTAGATTCCGGTGTTTAGCCACGAACCGGTACTTCAATCAACCGCACTCCATGTCCGGTTTTTTCGAGGAATAATTTCATGTCTTTGCGAGGAACCACCAAGGTGCTGGTATTGACCAACGGATGACACAAAATTGCTTCATCTTCCCAAATTTCCTGGTCAATGAAAGCCTCCACATTATTTTCGCTATCGTTCGCCAAAGCCAACAAACTAACCGAACCCGGATCAATACCCAAATGCGTTTTCAAGCGTTCCGGAGACGCAAAACTCAAACGGGATGAATCCAATGCGGAAGACAAGGCTTTGAGGTCAACTTTTTTATCTTCCGGAACAGTTACCAAAAAATGCCGGATGCCTTTTTTGTCCCGCAAAAATAAATTTTTTGTGGATGCTCCGTTCAATTCCGGAGAAAGTATTTTGGACTCCTCCACTGTAAAAACTGCCGGATGGTCATGACGTTCGTAAGAAACATTGTTAGCATCAAGAAATTCGTAAATATCTGTCATTACAATTGTTCATTTAATACCTATTCTGATTCTGCCTGCCAGACCACTTCTACTTCCACGTAATCCAATATTCCCTGAATAGGTACAGATGGTTTTCGGATACGTACAACGATGAAGTCCACCAAATAGCTCTTTCTCATTTCTTCAATAATCCGGTTGCCAAGAGTCTCTATCAAATTAAAACTTTTCTCTGAGCAGACTCGACTTATAATACTGTGTGCGTTCACATAAGAGATAGTAGAGTGTTCTTCATCTTTCCAGGGATCTGCCGGATTTTTCAGCCTGTATTCCAAATCTATTTCAAAACGCTGTCCCAGGGTTTTTTCCTCAGGATGGACTCCATGAAATCCGTAAACAACAACATTGTTTAATCGGATGGTATAACTTAGTTTTTCCTCCATATAATGCGGCTGAAATAAATAGTATTTAAAACTCTATTTTTGCTGTTTATTAAATCAGGACAGTCCGGTGATACGCCCCTCAGAATCTATGTCGATAAGTTGCACAGCCGATTCTCTCGGCATTCCCGGCATCAGCATCATCTTTCCTGTTAGAGCCACAATGAAACCTGCTCCGTTTGAGACCTTCACTTCACGAACCTGTAAACGCCATCCACGTGGTGCATTACGTTTTTTAGGATCATCTGAAAGTGAGGCTTGCGTTTTTGCCATACAAATTGGCCAGTCTGCTAAACCATTTTCTTCCAGGCGTAGTATTGAAGCTTCAGCTTCTTCAGTGTAATCAACCCCGTCAGCCCGGTAAATTTCACGGGCAACAGTTTCAATTTTACGCTTAATTGGATCCGTGTTTTTATAATAAAAATTTGGTGTGCCTGGTGTTTCGTCAACTATACGCTTAATTTTATTTGCCAAATCAAGTCCACCTTTGCCACCTCTCGCGACAACTTCGCTGAGTGAACTTTCAACACCAATTTCTTCACAATACTTACTTACGATTTCCAACTCTGCAGGAGTATCTGTTGGAAAACGGTTGATGGCAACTACCACAGGCAGTCCATATTTCTGAACATTTTCTGCATGTGTTTTTAAATTTTCACAACCTGTTTTTAAGGCCTCAAGATTTTCAATTTTTAAATCATCTTTTTCAACACCACCGTGATACTTCAAGGCTCTGATAGTGGCGACCAAAACTGCGGCATTGGGTTTTAATCCGGCCTGACGGCACTTGATGTTAACAAACTTTTCTGCACCTAAATCAGCTGCAAAACCTGCTTCTGTCACCACGTATGGTGCAAGTTTAAGAGCCAAGCGTGTAGCCCTGACACTGTTTGAACCATGGGCAATGTTACCAAAAGGTCCACAGTGTACAAAAACCGGAGTGTGCTCACAGGTCTGTACAAGGTTCGGTTTTAAGGCATCTTTCAGGATTACACACAAAGAACCTATACAGTTTAATTCACGAGCATAAACTGGTTTTTCCGAAGTGTTGTAGGCCACAACAATTCGTCCAAGCCGCTCGCGTAAATCTTCTGTGTCCTGTGCCAGGGCCATGATTGTCATTACTTCCGATGCAGCTACAATATCGAAACCGGTTTGATGGGGAAACCCATCGAATTTTGAACCAAGTCCTACTTCAGCATTACGGAGTTGTCTGTCACATAAATCAATTGTGCGTCTCCAAGTCACTTTTTCAGGATCTATCTCTAGCGGGTTGTCGAAGTGCATTGAGTTGTCCAGAACGGCAGACAATAAATTATGTGCAGCTGCAATTGCATGAAGATCACCGGTAAAGTGCATGTTAATATCTTCCATAGGCAGAACCTGGGAATAACCGCCACCTGCAGCACCTCCTTTGATGCCAAATGTCGGCCCCATACTTGGTTCACGTAAAGCGAGGGCGTGTTTTACACCAAGTTGTCCGAAGGCTTGTGCCAGACCAATGGAAGTACAAGTTTTTCCTTCACCTGCCGGTGTAGGTGTGATTGCAGTAACAAGAATAAGCTTGCCGTCCGGATTGTTTTTGATGCTTTCCCAGAGCGTGTCTTCGATTTTAGCTTTATATTTGCCGTATTGCTCAAGATCATTAGATTTTATCCCGAGTAGCTGAGAAATTTCAGCTATTGGTTTCATGACCGCGTTTTGTGATATTTCAATATCAGACGGAATGCTGGGCATTTCAGGATAGAGTTCTTCCAATTTACTTAGGTCTGTTTTCATAATAATGATAAAAATAAAAGGTTAAATTATTTTATAAGTTAAATTCCAAATCAATAATTTCTTCTCAACGTTCATAAACAGGCATTTTTTTCCCAATTGCAACAGTCCCGATAACCAAAAATGCAAAGACGATAGTTTGTAAATCAACCGTCTCGTTGATCAAGTAGGCAGAAGCAACTAAAGTTACAAAAGGTTGTAATAATTGTGTTTGACTGACACGTGATATTCCTCCTAAAGCCAGCCCTTTGTTCCAGAGGAAAAAACCAAACAACTGGCTGATCAAGGCTAAATATAAAAAACTTAAAAGCACACTCAAAGGCAGACTGTCAATATTTGTTTGTGGAGCTTCAAGCCACGCTGGAACCACAATGAAAGGAAACGAAATCACCAGGGCCCAACAAATCACCTGCCAGCCACCAAGTTCTTTTGAGAGCTTTCCTCCTAAAGCATAACCTATTGCAGCACTCACGATTGCTCCAATTAGTAAAAAATCACCAAACTGGAAACTCCCGAAGCCCTGCAGAAGTGTATATAAAATGACTATTGCACTTCCGGCAAGTCCGCAAATCCAAAAACCTACAGATGGTTTTTCATTGGAAACCACTGCAGCAGCGACTGCTGTCGCCAAAGGCAGCACACCCAGGACTACTCCTCCGTGAGATGCTGGAACTGTTTGCATTGCCCATGCGGTTAAAATGGGAAAACCGATAACCACACCCGATGCTACAACTATAAGCTGGTGGAACTGGTGGCGATTCGGTCTTTTCTGCTTTGTTATTATCAGTAGCACTGCGGCTACTAATGAAGCAATTACAGCTCGTCCTAAACCTATGAAAACAGGATCAAAGTAAGGGATAATAAAGCGAGTGACAGGCAGTGTCAAACCAAATGCAGTCACACCCAAAACTCCTAAGATCATACCTTTCGATTCATCACTCATTCTTTGAAATTTACCTTCCAGTTCAACATTCAGGTATATTGACTGCAAGTCCACCTAATGAAGTTTCCTTGTAAATATGCATCATATCTTTGCCGGTTTTGTGCATTGTGTTGATCACTTTATCAAGTGAAATAATATGGTTCCCGTCACCACGTTTTGCCAACCTTGCAGCATTTATAGCTTTTATAGCTCCCATCGCATTGCGTTCAATACACGGAATTTGAACAAGGCCGCCAACGGGATCACAGGTCAGGCCTAAATTATGTTCCATTCCGATTTCCGCTGCGTTTGCGATTTGGCTGGTAGTACATCCCATTACCGCGGCGAGTCCTCCTGCCGCCATGGAACAGGCAACTCCAATTTCTCCCTGGCATCCGACTTCTGCTGCAGATATAGAAGCACCTTCTTTGAAAAGGATGCCTATTGCTGCGGCCGTGAGCAAAAATGTAATGATTTCGTCTTCGTTAAATTCCGATCGGAAACGATGGCAATAGTGCATAACCGCAGGAATAACTCCACCTCCGCCATTCGTCGGGGCTGTTACTATTCTTCCTCCGGCAGCATTCTCTTCATTGACAGCCATGGCAAATAAACTCACCCAATCCATCATTTCTGCAGGTGAAGTTTCAGGGTTGTCCACTAATTCCTTATATAATTCTGGAGCGCGTCTGCGTACGTTCAGTCCACCCGGAAGGTGTGTCTCAGTTGAGGACATTCCGTGCTGTGTGCATTCCTGCATTACTCCCCAAATTTCAAGCAGTCCCTCCCAAATATCAGATTCTGAACGCCATGTTTGTTCATTGATCCACATCAATTCCCTGCATGTCATACCAGTTTTTGTGCAGTGCTCAAAAAGCTCTTCGCATGTCCGAAAAGGAAATGGAATTTGAGCACCAAAATCTTCATTATCGTTTTGAATTTCTTCTGTATTCAAGATAAATCCACCACCTACTGAATAAAAATTTTCTTCTCGTAATTTTGTGCGGGCAGCAGCCGGACCAGTACAAACAAACA
>OFKF01000107.1_pt1 | contig 6679 bp, 5 predicted proteins | sample 1540501 | NCBI WGS metagenome assembly OFKF01 (sample SAMEA104347370, study PRJEB22522) | marine metagenome | biome: marine biome; feature: marine water body; material: seawater | collected 2015-09-01T00:00:00Z | depth 1002 m
TCAAAGGACTGGGAGCAGTCCTGCGGGAACAACCCTCAATTCTGAGTAAAAAACTCACAAAACTTTCTCGCGGTACAAAAGTTCTGGCATTAGAGGAAAAAGGTATTGGCATAAAGTTATTGCAGGAAAAATTCAAGGCTGGCTTTTCCGGGGACAGATTACAAATATTCCTGTTAAAATCAAAAAATTAGTTTTGGGACAAAAAATTAGGCTTCATTCTGCTTCAGGACGTAGAGTCCGCTTACGCACCTATACTGCAGTAGTTGGAGTAAAAGGACTAGTGGATAGTAAGGGGGAAAAAATAAGTCCATATAAAACAGATTATGTGGCACTGGAATGGCTGGAAAAACAGCCTACTGATGAAGAAAATTCTGTTCTATTTTTAACATTAGCAGAGTAAAAACTATATGAATCTTTTCCGCAACCATCTTTGGTTTTATAATTTTATTATTTCTTTTGCCTTTGCAAGTTTTGGAAATGCACAGGAATTTCGACTGAGAGCACATCATGTGTATTGGAAAAATCAGGAGGCAAATACTGAGCGGGAAATTGATTTTGGACGCAGTGTTTCTGCAAAAATTCTTGGTAAGTATCCAATTCTGCGGAATGAACAAAAGGTACGTTACATATCCCAAATTGGTACTGGAATTTCCGCACAACTCGGGCGGCCTGAATTAAGATACTATTTTGGAATACTGGATACGGATGAGATAAACGCTTTTGCTGCTCCCGGAGGTTATATTTTTGTAACAAAAGGTGCCTTGAAACTTATGCGTAATGAAGCACAACTCGCAGGTGTTTTGGCTCACGAGCTGGCACATATTGATCAAAAACACATAGTTCGAAAACTCAAACTTCAAAGCACAGACCGTTCTGTTACTTCTGGAATTGCACAGGTTTTAGGAGGAGCATCACTTTCTGCTAAAATCGCTCTTGAACGGCTCAATGACCTTGCATTTAAAATGCTGATGGAGGAAGGTCTTTCCAAGGAAGATGAAGCGGATGCCGATCAAAAAGCATTGGAAATGCTGATGTCCACCGGCTACGATCTGCAAAGCTATCTGGATTATCTTCTGTCCCTTAAACCATATTTAGAACAGGGACAGGCAAAAGTTCTTTCAAAAACTCACCCGACAATTGAATTTCGATACAACAATTTACGTGAGTTTATCATCAAGAATAACCTCGAAAAATTTCAGGGTAAGAATAATGAAATACGCTTTAAGACAAATTTCGCTAAGCTTTAGTATATTTTTTATCAGTTGTTTTGTTGCAACTCAGTTGTATGCAGATGTTGATCATTATAAAAATATGCTGGTTGGTGAACGTGCGGCAACAATGGGTGGAACCTACGTAGCTATTTCTGATGACAGCACCGGATGCTACTATAATCCTGCAGGTATCGCCTATGCGGTTGGCGACAGTCTTTCGGGCAGTGGGAACGTGCTGCACAAAATGAAAACTGTCTACTCTGAGACAATTGGTACCGAAGATTGGGTCCGTGAAAGCGAAACACTTGTGCCTAACTACTTTGGCGTACTCAAAAAATACAAATCTTACTCGTTTTGCTTTTCATATGTTGTCCCGGAAGCTTTTATTGAACACCAGGATCTGGTATTTTATGATCCTTTAAGTAATGTCAAAATATATTATCAAAGCCTGCATTCAGAAGACATTACATATTTGATGGGACCATCGGGTGCGCTGCAATTTGGAGAAAATTTTTCTTTAGGATTAACGATTTATTATCATTACCGCAGCTTTATGCGTCAATATCATTATTTCCTGAAAAGTACAGACGGCGGCTATCAATTATATTATGAAAGTAAGAAACAACGAGAAGACGGTTTGATGCCAAAAATTGGTGTGCAGTGGAGTCCATGGAGCCTGCTGACAGTAGGAATGGCCCTGGATCAGACATTTTTATTTAATGCCACTTTTCATGGAAATGCCTCTATACACAATACAGACAACAGTTCAGATTCATCAAGATATACCAGCTTGATGACCCAAACTAATTCAGAAGAAAAACGTAAATTTCCTCTGCATCTGGCCTTTGGTGCAGCTTATTTTCCTACACCATCTCTACTCTACACCGTTGATCTTGATTATTACAAGGCACAGCAAAAGGGAAGAGCGGATGTAATCAATTATTCCGGTGGTACGGAGTATTATTTCGACCCGACAAATGCAGTGCGTTTCGGTTTGTTCACCAACTACACTAACCTTCCGCAAACTGATTCCACAACAATAGCTCCGTATGAATACATAGACATTTATGGAGCAAGTTTTGGATACACTTCCTATTCGTCCTCCTCGTCACTCACTTTTGGTGCGAACTACACATCAGGTTCAGGAAAAGCCTGGCTATACTCCGGAAGTACAGAAACAAGAAATATGACACGAGACTCCCTCACGCTTTTGTTTTCAGCAAGTTCAAGTCTATAAGGCTCCGCTGCAACTGCATCATTGCTAAACTGCAGGAATTGTCCTGATCTGCAGGGATGTACAATAGCCTTCACCAGTGAGGATATTGGCAAGAACAACTACCTGCTCTTCAGCAGCAAAACCTTCCTTTTCCTGGAGAATTCCCAAAGCTTTCTGGATTGTGTCTTCCGGATTTTTCCGGAATTCCATCAGGAAAGGATAGACACTCCTGTAGAGCGTCATTGAAGAAAATACTTTAGAATTATTAGTGAATGAGTAAAGCCCAATCTCGAAGGGACGCAGATTTGAGAGATATTCTGCACCTCGTCCGTTGCGGGTGATAACAACAATTGCGCGTATTTTTAATTTTGTGGCAATTTGGATTGCAGCTTCAGCAAGGTGCTGACCTTTAGACTTTTTTATCAATTTTTCAGTATAATTCACACCGGGATAATTTTCTGTACGCCTTGCAATCCGTACCAGAGTTTCTACCGAACGGACAGGATATTTACCGACAGAAGTTTCTCCGGAAAGCATAATTGCATCTGTCTGTTCAAAAACAGCATTAGCTACATCAGTAACTTCCGCTCGGGTCGGTACTGGATTTTCAATCATTGATTCCAGCATTTGAGTTGCCACTATTAAACGCTTTCCATATTTAGCACACAAATAAGCAATCCGTCTTTGAATTTGCGGGACCTCTTCCATCTCAACTTCAATTCCTAAATCACCACGGGCAACCATGACTCCATCAGCTTCCTGGACAATTTCTTCGAGGCGCTCAACACCCTCCTGGTTTTCAATTTTTGCAATAAGCTTTATATGCTCAGCACTTTCTCCAAGCAGATCCCTGACTTCCCGAATCGTTTCCGGATTTCTAACAAAGGACAATGCGATTGTGTCGACATTCTGCTCAATTCCAAATAAAATATCTTTCTTGTCAGTTTCTGTTATTCCGGGCAGTTTAACGATAGTTCCGGGCAAATTAACATGTCTATGGCCCTTCAACAAACCACCGTAAATTACTTCACACTCCAGACCCATTTCGGTTTTTGCCAGAACTTCCAAACGCATCAAACCGCCATCAATCAAAATACTATTTCCAATTTCCAAATCATCTTTCAGGTGCGGATAGTTTACATAAATTAAACCTTCTTTCTCATCATTTGGAGAAGTATTAACGGAGACACGTTCTCCGGTAACAAGTTTCATTTCCAGGTCGCCTGTCCTGATTTCAGGACCCTGGGTATCAAGCATAATTGCAATTGGGTATTGCCTGTCCTTATTCAATTTTCGAATTTGCTCAATTATTTTTTTATGAGAATGATGCGTTCCATGTGAGAAATTCAAACGCGCAATATTCATTCCTGCCTCAGCCAAATCCGCCAGCTTTTTAGGAGAGTTACTGGCAGGACCAATGGTGCAAATAATTTTTGTACTTAGCATTTTATGTTTTCTTTGATTGTAATCCGGCAGGATTCAGATATTATTCAGTCTATGTATTGACCGTCTCTGAAACGTTTATACTGAAGATACTCTTGGAAAATATAGGGTTTGTAGATCGATTTTCCTAGGAGCATTCGAATACATTCCTGAATGCCTTCAATAATAGACGGGTGAGGATGGATCAATTCTGATAATTCTTCAATACCCTTATTTGTGGCAATAAGTAAAGCAACAGCCTGAATTGCACTGGATGCATGTTCACCAACTGCACGTAAACCGAGGACTTTCATTTGATCGTCATCTGTTACAAGGATTTTAAAAAAACCCTGAGTGTTTCGCATGGCAACAGCTCTTGGAATACAGCGAAAATCATATCTGGCAACACGATAATTCAGTTCAGCTTTTTGAGCCTGCTGTTCATTCATACCCACTCCTGCAACCTCAGGATTGAGGAACATGATTGTTGAAATATTTTCGTAGATCATTGATCTTTTTGGTTTGCCGTAAATTTTTTCAACAGCATGACGTCCTTCCAATTCACCCACATTAACCAGTGCAATGTCTGCAGTAATATCTCCTGCTGCATAAATGTTGGAAATACTGGTTTGTGTGTCATTATCAATAATGTGTCCTGATTCACTCAGTTCCATTCCTATTTCGTGCAAACCGGTATTTTCAATATTCGGAACACGTCCTACCGAAACCAAAGCTTTTTCTGAATAAAAAACCTCTTTCTCTCCATTCGGATGCTCAAGAACATATTCAACCCCTCCATTCGTAATTTCCATTTTATCAAGTTTTGATTCATGATGAATGAGCACTCCATTGGCCTCTAAATTTGCTTCAATCACTTTGGCCAAGTCCGGATCTTCAAAAGGTAAAATCCGATCTTCTTTGGAAATAATATGAACTTTTGTTTTTCCGAAATTGGAAAAGATAGTGGCAAACTCACAGCCGATTACTCCTGCTCCGAGAATTACGAGAGTCTCGGGAAACTCTTCCAGCGAACTGATACCATCGCTGGTCATTATGATATCCTCGTCAATTGTAATTGAGGGGATTTTACGGGGACGACTTCCGGTAGCAATTATGATATTTTCCGCATTTACCTTTTCTGTACCGGAGTCGGTTTCCAGCTCAATTTCACTTGAGCTGATTAAATGAGCACTTCCTTTGATGTAACGAAAACCTTCCGGACGTTTTTGAATTACCAGTCTGAGGTGTTCTTCTAGCTGATTTGAACGTTCACTAACCGCATCATTCACTTCATTCAGCACATTGTGAAAATGCACAACCGGTTCTTCCAACCCGTAGTGACTCATCTTTTTACTGAATGAAGCAAATTCTTTGGATATTTCCCAAAATGTTTTTGAGGAAAGTGCACCATCATATATTCCGGCACCGCCAATTCGATCCCGTTCAACAAGTAAAACACTTTTATCAAAATCAACTGCACGCATGGCTGCCGCATAGCCGGACGGTCCACCGCCAATTACACACAGATCATATTTTTCCATTGAATAGATTTTTCTTATAATTACTTTGTGAAATTAAAGCAAGATTGCAGCCCTGCAACACCGCTATTTCTTTTGAGGTTCCCTGTACCAAGGGACAAAGATCTTGAACTGCTAAAATTGGGGAAAATAAGGGATTAGAGCCTCGTAGCCTTAGTGCCTGACTAAATTTCTGTGGAAATTCAGGCTTGATCGATTCACCATCAATTAACTATAACAGAGTCAATTATTAAATTCTTTGACTTCGTTCTTTTATTTCGTGATTTAAAATACGATCATTTTCCGAATAATCAACCGGCAACTCAACAATATGAACTCCCGGAGTATCATTGCATTTTTTCAAAAGTGGAACAAAATCTTCTGTTTTTTCCACTCGATATCCGTTTGCGCCATGACATTCTGCAAACTTGACAAAATCCGGATTGCCGTATTCCAGACCAAAATCTTCAAATCCCAAATTTGCCTGCTTCCAGCGAATCATTCCATAAGAGTTATCCAGTAAAATCAGGCAAATCAAATTCATTTTGAGACGCACCGCCGTTTCCAGTTCCTGGGCATTCATCATGAAACCACCATCTCCGCAAATCGCCATCACTTTGCGTTTTGGAAAAACCATGTGCGCACCCATTGCAGAGGGTAATCCGGCGCCCATTGTGGCCAATGCGTTGTCGAGCAAAACGGTGTTAGCTTCATGAGCTTTGTAATTACGCGCAAACCAAATTTTGTAAACACCATTGTCCAGTGCAATGATTCCGTTGGAGGGCATCGCTTCACGTACATCTGCAACGAAACGTTGAGGCAGCATGGGGAACCGCGGATCATCTGCACCTTCAAGGAGGTGTGCATCCACAGCTTTTTTGACCTTTAATGAATAAGAAAAATCCCAAGAACCCTGCGGCATGATTCGCTCATTGATTTGCCAGATGCTGTTTGCAATATCACCTATAACTTCCAGCTGAGGGAAATAAACCGGATCTACTTCTGCTGTTAAAAAATTAATGTGAATAACCTGAAATGAACCCTGTTCCATGATAAAAGGAGGTTTTTCAATATCGTCGTGTCCCACGTTTATAATCAAATCCGCTTTCGCTATGGCACGGTGCAAAAAGTCATTAGCGGACAGTGCTGCGTTTCCCAAAAATAAGGGATCACGTTCGTCTAATACACCCTTTCCCATCCTGTCTCTTATACACACATCCGAGCCCACGAGACGCTACGCTAGCTCGTATGCCGTCTTCTGCTTGAAAAAAAAAACATCTTACTAATATCCTTCCCCCCTAGCCCAAGTCACC
>OFKF01000112.1_pt1 | contig 6474 bp, 7 predicted proteins | sample 1540501 | NCBI WGS metagenome assembly OFKF01 (sample SAMEA104347370, study PRJEB22522) | marine metagenome | biome: marine biome; feature: marine water body; material: seawater | collected 2015-09-01T00:00:00Z | depth 1002 m
TCCCATGATTCATCACGGGATTTTATATCGGCTTTGCCGGTGACAAGCACCAGGCAAACTTCGCGGTCAGCTGTTTCCAGTGATAATGATTGTCCGGATTTGAGTTTAAAAACATCGAAACCGACATATTTCCAGCCGGCAGATTCCGGAGTGATATTTTGGATGCGCCCTTCAGAATTGATCGGCTGTACGCGTGAAAGTAAAGAAGTCATATTTTTTTTTAAATGTTGTTCCAAATATTGAGTACAGATTGGTAACGTTGTGCAATTGCATTTGCGATTTCAGTTTTTTTATCAAATTCAGATGAAATTAAAAGTTCCCTGATTGTGGAGTTGGGAAAGCAGTTAGAACACTAAACAGAAACCACTTGAACAGGTTTACCTGTTTTGAGAGATTCCTGTGCGGCCAACGCAATTAAGACCGGAACAAGTCCGTCCTTTCCGGAAACTTTAGTCGGTTCGTCATTACGAACCGCATCTACAAAGGCCTGCATTTCTGCCACAAAAGCGGTTTTGTAGCGTTCCAGAAAAAAGTAGAGCGGTTTGTCCCTGATAGTTCCGGATTCGTTGAGAACGACCATTGAAGTTGGAGTATTATTATCCGCCATTGCAGTTCCTTTTGCACCGAACACTTCAACACGCTGATCATAACCGTAGACTGCTTTTCGGCTGTTTTCGATAATGCCGAGCGCACCGTTGGCGAATTTCAATGAAATGACAGCCGTGTCAATATCGCCCGCTTTACCGATTTCCGGATCCACCAAAACCGCACCGTAAGCGTGCACTTCTGTGGCTTCGCTGCCGCAGAGAAAGCGGGCCATGTCAAAGTCGTGAATTGTCATGTCCATGAAAAGTCCTCCTGAAGAAGCGACATATTCCGCAGGCGGAGGTGCCGGATCACGTGAAGTAATCCGGATGATGTGGGGTTCCCCCAATGCACCGGAAGCGATTTGCTCCTGTACTGCCGCAAAATTCGGATCAAAGCGGCGGTTGAAACCTACCTGGAGTTTGACACCGGATTTTTCGACTTCGGCCAAAGCGTTCCGGATAATGTCCGGATCAAGCGCAATTGGTTTTTCGCAGAAAATATGCTTTCCTGCCCGGGCACATTCAATCATTTGAGCTGCGTGTTCCGGCGAAGGTGAACCAATTAGAATTGCGTCAATTTCCGGATCATCGAGCATAATCCGGTGGTCTTTTCCAGTTACCGGAATATTTCGGGATGCGGCCCATTCTTCATCTAAAAACGGATCGGTGACGGTTTTGAGCTTTGCGCCTTTGACGTGACTCAGTAAATTGTCTGCATGGAGTTTGCCTATACGTCCGGCTCCGATGATTCCAAAAGTTATTGTGTAGGGCTCGCTTTTCATTTCAACCATTTTATGTTTTTTGTAAAATTTCGAAAAAATTAATTAATTCAGTGTGTTATTCCAGCTAATCTGAAGCGCCGACTATTTCCTGATCATAGTCGATCAAAGAACCTGTCATCACACCTCCACGATCACTGAGCAGCAGAGCCACCAGTTCCGCAACCTCATCCGGTTTTGCCAGTTTGCCCATTGGACTTTGACTTTCTGCAGTTTCCAACCAATCTGATTCAGCACCATGAGCTTCCCGCTGAATTGCGTCTTCTGCAGGTGTATCCATCCAGCCGACCATAATTCCGTTGACTCTGATTTTATGCCAGCGCTGGCTGTATGCCGCGTTTTTTGTAAGCGTTGCCAATGCACCTTTTGAGGACGAATATGGAGTCAAAAACGGTTGCCCGCCGTGTGCGGATTTGGTGATGATATTGACAATCGAACCGCCCCATCCTTGTTTTTGCATAATTATTACGGCCTCCTGCATCGTCAAAAATGGCGCGCGGGCATTGACTGCCATGTGCTGATCCCAAAGTTCAACTGAAGATTCCTCCAAAGTTCCCCGTGTTGTAATGCCCGCACTGTTGACCAAACCGTCCAGGCGTCCAAAGTGTTCTACGCTTTGACGAATTAAATTCCGACATTCATCCGGATTTTCCAGTTCTGTACGCACAAAAATTGTCGGTGTTCCAAGTCCGGTGAGTTCTTCGGCAAGAGCCTTTCCCCGCTCAACATTGCGTCCGCTGATTGAAACCCCTGCGGCTTGTTCGGCCACCATTTTGCGCGCAACAGCTTCGCCCAAACCTTGTGTGCTTCCGGTAATGACAACTACTTTGCCGCTGTATAATGAATTTCTCATTTATGTTTATTTTCAACTGCTGATTTCCAGGCCTGCCTCATGAAGTACATTTGACAAATGTTGATATCCCATTCGGGAATACTCCAAAGGATTCGCCTTTTCCGGATCCTGTTCTGCTTCGACAACTACCCAGCCGGAATAGTCGATTTCAGCCAGCACTTTGGCAAAATTTTCAAAGTCGATAAAGCCATCTCCTGGAACCCTGAAAACTCCTTCCAATACAGCGTCCAGAAAACTTAAATCTTTTTCCCGGACTTGTTTGAAAATTTCTTGACGAATATCCTTACAATGCACATGATTGATGCGTGAACCATAGCGTCGGGTGACGGCCCCAGTGTCTGCGTTGGCAAAGCCCAGGTGTCCGGTGTCAATCAACAGACCGACACTGGTTCCGGTATTTTCCATCAGCAAATCAATTTCCCGTTCTGTTTCGATAACCGTCCCCATGTGGTGATGAAAAGACATTCGTACTCCAAAATCAGCCATACGGTCCGCAACTTCGGTCAGTTTACGTCCGTATTCAGGAAATTCTGCATCCGGCATAACCGGTTTTTGTGAAACGGGAATGTTTTGCTGAGACTGAACACTGCTGCTGGTTTCGGCATAAATGACAACCGGAGCATTTAGAGCCTTGAAAGTTGTCAACATTTGCCGGAGATTTTCAAATTCCTGCTCAACGCTGCATTCGCGAAGGGTGCCTGAAAACCAGCCGGAAGCTAATTGAAGTCCGTGAGTTTCCAGCAGTGCTCCAAGAATTTCTGCATCCAGTGGATATTTGACTCCAGTTTCTGTTCCGGTGAATCCGGCCTCGCGGCTTTCACGGAGACAGGTTTCCAATGATGTTTCCCCTCCCAATTCCGGCAGGTCACTGTTGGACCAGGCGATGGGAGCGACAGCAAGTTGAATTGACATAAGCGTTATAAAGTAATGTTTTAAGTTGTTTCCATCTCGTCCGGAGAAAACCAGCGGGATTCGGCGGCTGAAATTCTGACAGCTTCAAGTGTCTTTTGTATTTCACAGGCTTCGCGGAAATCCGGCCACGATGAACCGCTTCCTCCCAAAGCCTCCAGTATTTGAGTTACTTCAATTATTTTCAATTCATTGAATCCCAACTGATGTCCCGGCGCGGGGCAAAACTTTGAGTAAGTTCCATGATCTGGACCGGAATGCAAAGTTTTGAAACCTTCTCGTCCCGGACTCTGGTTGGCTTCATAAAGACGTAGTTCGTTGAATCTTTCCTGGTTAAAAACCAGTGAACCTTTGCTGCCGTTCAGTTCAAAAGCCAGGTGCATTTTGCGTCCCCAAGCGACCCAACTGGCCTCCAGAGTTCCACTACAACCATTTTCAAAACGGGCCAAAAAATGAGTTTGATCATCGACTTTAACCGTTTTCATTTGCTTTGAATTTGTTGCTTCCGGACGTTCCGGAATAACAGTACTTTGCATTCCCATGACTTCGCTGAGTGGGCCAACCAAAAAACGGGCCAGTGAAATAATATGACTGCCGATGTCATATAGCGCACCTCCACCCTGTTCCGCATCAAGCCGGTTTGTGTAAGGGGCTTGAGCATCTGCCATAAAATCTTCTGCATGAACGCCGCGAAAACTGAACAATTCGCCGATTTCTCCACTTTGTACAATTTCACGCGCAGTCTGAATCATTGGATTTTGAAGATAATTATAGCCGACAAGCGTAGCTACTCCGGCAGATTCGGAAGCATCACGCATTGTTTTTGCTTCCTCAAGCGTGCAGGCCAGGGGCTTTTCACAGTAAACAGGTTTTCCCTTTGCAATTGCAGCTAAGGCGATAGGATGGTGCAGATGATTTGGTGCAGTGATGTCTACCAGTTCTACTTCCGGATCGTTTACAAGTTCCGTCCAATCTGCAGTGAATCGTTCAAATTGAAGGCTACGTGCCGCCTCTTTAGCCAATTCGGGATTAGCTTCAGCTAGCATTTTCAATTTTGGTTTTAGAGGCACATCAAAAAGTCCGGCAACTGAACTGTAAGCGTTTGCGTGACAGCGTCCCATAAATCCTGAACCAACAAGACCAATACCAATTGTTTTCATTTTGTTTGTTTATTTACTTTATACAAGACTGTTTCCGATAAAGTCTGTGATCTATAATTTTTAATTCCGATCGCAGGAATAAATCTTCATGATATTAGTGCAGTATCTTATTCAATATTTCTCGCTTGGCTCGAAATGGCTTAGTTTCATGATTTATTATCGAAGGCAAAATTTATTCAAATTTAAACCCCAATCCGTTGTTTTTTCTGACCTTCAGAATGATCGGTACGGGCCTGTCGTACTTCTTTCCGTTGGCTAACTTCAGGAACACCAACATCCCACCAGGCATCTCCTGGTGTCCATTGATGCTGCTGAACTTTGATCGAAATCAAATAGGTCCTGTCAGCTAATTTAGCGCGTTTGAAGGCTGCCTCCAGTTCCGAAATGCTCTCAACTTGCTCTCCAAGTGCACCCATGCTTTTGGCATGCTGCACAAAATCAACATATTCTAAATGCTCAACTTTTGAATCTTCCAGAAAATTATTGAAAGACGCACTACCCTTATAATTCTGCAGACGATTGATGACTCCAAAACCTCCATTGTCACAAAGAATGATAATCATTTTGTGACCTGTCAAGACGGAACTGTAAACGTCGCTGTTCAGCATTAAATAGGCACCATCTCCAACAAAAACAATTACATCACGTGACGGATCAGCCATTTTCGCGCCCCAGCCTCCTGCGATTTCATAACCCATGCAGGAAAAACCAAATTCGCAGTCGAAAGTCCCCACAGTTTTAGTTTTCCAGTTTTTACACAATTCCCCGGGAAATCCGCCTGAAGCAGTGAGTGCCAAATCGGTGTCGTCGCAAACCCGGTTAACTGCTCCAACTACATGAGCATAACTTGGCGGAACCGTATCGGTTTTTCCGGAATGTTCCTCAATAGTGCGGTTCCATTCCGCATAAAGCGTCCCGGCTTTGGATGTCCAGGATTCGGATCCGCTCCAGTCAGCTAAAGATTTCCCGAGTTCCTCAATTCCAACAAGTGCATCGCCAACTACTGAAAGTGCGCGGTGTTTATGCGCATCGTAGCGGGCCGCATTCAGTGAAATCAGTCGCATTTTTTCGTTACCAAAAACCGACCAGGAGCCGGTTGTAAAATCCTGCAGCCTTGTACCGACTGCAAGAATCACATCCGCTTCTTCGGCCAAAGCGTTTGCGGAACTCGAACCGATAACTCCCAGCGGTCCGGCATTGTTTGGATGAACGTGAAGCATCATCCCCCGTCCGGCAATGGTTTCCACTATCGGAATATTGTGGTGTTCTGCAAAATCCGTCAATTCGGAAACGGCTCCTGAATAGAAAACTCCCCCTCCGGAAACAATCAGCGGTTTTTCGGCTTGACGCAGAATGTCTGCCGCTTCCGCAAAACTGTTCTTGTCGGGACGTGGACGTGGAATTTGATGCACCGTTTTTTCAAAAAAGACTTCCGGATAGTCGAAGGCTTCCGCCTGAATATCCTGCGGCAGTGCAATAAAAACCGGTCCGCAATCGGCTGGATCAAGCATGGTTGCCACTGCCTGTGGAAGTTACGATATCAATTGTTCCGGACGGGTAATTCGATCCCAGTAGCGTGTAAAAGATTGAAAGGCATCGCTGACCGTCATACCCGGATTGTGGAAATTTTCTACCTGCTGCAGCACCGGATCCGGAAGACGGTTGGCAAAAGTATCTCCGGAAAGCAGCAAAATCGGCAACCGATTTGCGTGCGCGGCTGCGGCGGCCGTCAGTAGATTTGTACTTCCGGGACCAATGGAACTTGTAGCGACCATGATTTGCCGCCTGCGTTTTGATTTTGTGAAAGCCATTCCGGCCAGAGCCATTGACTGCTCATTTTGTCCGCGCCAGGTTGGCATTTCTTCTTTTACTGCTTCCAGAGCCTCTCCTAAACAGGTTACGTTTCCGTGTCCGAAAATGGCATATACTCCCGGAAACAAGGGCTCTTCCAATCCCTCAATTAGAATCTTTTGCATGGTCAGGTAACGAACCAGAGCTTGAGCCATGGTTAAACGGATAGTCCTCATTTTGCTTTCCCGGATAAAGAATTATGTTTAGTAAAACTCACACTGAAAATATTAAAAATTAATTCTATAATCTATCTCGTTAAAATTCAATTTTGGAATTAAGAAAGATTTGATTATAACTATTTCCATTTTTAGATTCTGCCAAGATTACACATAAAC
>OFKF01000114.1_pt1 | contig 6442 bp, 6 predicted proteins | sample 1540501 | NCBI WGS metagenome assembly OFKF01 (sample SAMEA104347370, study PRJEB22522) | marine metagenome | biome: marine biome; feature: marine water body; material: seawater | collected 2015-09-01T00:00:00Z | depth 1002 m
GTTCTAAAACCTTAAGTGTGTGGTAAAAAGATACAAGCCGTAATTACTCAGAACGACTGTAAACCAGGGTCTGTGCGGTAACATATTTTACATGGGGTACTTGATACAATTTCCCGGAAATTATATCTTCTGCAGGCTGACCGTCGGTCGTATGTATGCTGTCCGTCAATATTTCACATTCACGTCCTTCCGGAGTAATTCCGAGCAAAGGAGTTCCACGCCGGAATGATTTACGGGTCAGCAATATCAGATGCTCTTCTTTTACAGCCTCAACTACATATCCGGTCAATGTTTCACCATGATCCTTGAGGTGCGGATTTTTTATGCGCTCAATTGACAGGTCAGTCCTGTTTGCCCGAAAGAAGCCATGTGTAATTTTGGTGGGCCATTTTGATTTTAATACCTTGATTTTCTTTTTATCAAATGATTCAAGCAGTCCATCGATTTTCTTAATCCACGTGCCTGAAAAATTCAGATGCCGCAAATCCAGCCTTAAAACACTCAAGCCTGTATTCTCCAGTTCCGGAAGAAAATCTAAGAGAAATAAATCTCGATGATGAAACATGAAAGTACCGTGTTGATTTTCGATGGTCGGAAACATTCTTTGGGGTTGATCACTGGGGATCAAAGATTTTTCTATGCAATATGAGGTGTCATGTGAAAGACTATTTAAATTCAATAGCTTACGAGGTGTGTAAAACAATAGTATTCTGCCGGCAGCTAATATTTCACAGGGAACAGTCAAGATTTGACTATACTCCTTCAAGATGGATTTTGGCAACTCAGTGGAAAGAACCAAACGTTGCAGCTGCGGGCCAAAATATTTGATCCAGCGTTGAAGCCCTGTTAAATTATGGTTACCGGTTTCAACTATCAAATGAAGTGGAAGTTCCGGATGTTCCTGCCGGATCCATTCTGCAGCTCCAAGATCCTGGACGCGGATTGCGTAAAACTTTGCTAAAGGCAGACGACTCAACAGCGAAAGACTGTGCTGGAATGTTTTCTCTGTGCTGAGTATGTCCCACTGTAATACTGGTGACATTTCGGCAACAAGAGCTGCATCGATAAGTGGAAGCAGGGACTTTGTGTCTAAGCTTCCCATTCGACTCAGTGATTTGTGCTCTAAAATTACTTCACGGATTGAAGTTTTTAGGATTTGTTTTAACTGCGAGAGACTTTCGAGGTAAGTACTAAACTGCATTATTCTTCCAGCCATGCACTACACTGGTTGACACTTAATCCTGTTGCGGAAATATCATGTTGGATTCCTTGCTGATGTAACACAAGTACACGGGTCGCTAATTCCAGCCCCAGCTCAAGTTGGTGTGTAACCATCAATACGGTACCACCCTGTTGATGAAATTTCTGAAGATAATCCTGAAACCAATGAAATGAGTGTTGATCAAGTCCAGTGTAAGGTTCATCGAGGATTAAAATTTTCGGTTGGTACAACATTAAACGACCTATCATTAAACGCTTTGTCATTCCGCTGCTAAAATTACGGACTGGCAGCCGGGCAACATGGGTCAGGTCGATTTGCTCTAAAATATTGTCAATTTTTATGTTCAGCTCGTTCACTCCATAAAGAGTTCCGAACAGACGCAAATTATCTATTGAACTGAGATCACCATACAACCTGTTTTCATGCGACAGGCTTCCAATTATGTGAAGCCATTCCTGCAAGTGCTCTTTTCGATTTCTACCACGAAAAGAAATTGTTCCACGGGTGGGCTTCATCAGTGAACTGACAATATGAAGCAAAGTCGTTTTGCCTGCACCGTTATTTCCAATCAGCATCACGAATTCGCCTGCATCCAAAGAGAAACAAATGTTTTCAAGGATGGAACGAAAACCGAAACGTTTACTGACTCGTTCAAGGCTTAAGAGAGCAGACATGCTGGAAAAAAGATATAAAGGATTTTATGCTATCTCTTGATTGGATGAGCTTCATCAAAAATAAGCTCCTTTTTCTCATTCCAAATCAGGATTCGAATGAAGGTTCCAGGCTTAACTTTGGTGAATTTCCTTGATATAACTCTATATCTCTTGATTTTATATGGAATGGAAGTTTGCCTGCGAAATTGGATTTCGTTTTCGAGATTTTTCTTAGAGGAAAGATGCATTCCAGTGCGACCCCTTTGGAGCTTTTTGATTTATTAGTAAGGTTATAACTGACACTGACTCGAGTGCCTTTTGCAGTTATCTTTAATTTTTCTACAGTTATGGTTGGATCATCTATGATCAAGGGTTTTCGTTTTTTTACCGCCGTAACAGGAGGAGAAGTTTTTTGTTTGATCTTTTTATTTTTTTGTTCAACTTTGCTTATTACGGTTTCCAACTCCGAAATTTTTGTCTGAACATTTTCATTTTCATTTTTTGACTCAGTTAATGATGCCTTTGTACTTAGAAGTTGCTGTTGTAAGGAACGAACCTTAAGCTGAAGGTTGTTGATCTGAATTTGAGTAGATGTTTTTTCAAGTTGAAACTGCTGAACCACTTGTTCACGCTGATCAAGAATTGATTTAATTTCAGAAAGTTCTTTACCTTGTCGATCTATGAGGGACTCTTGCTGTTCTTTCAGCTTCTTCTGCTTTGAAGACTGGGATAAAATCTGTTGTTCCCATTCACTGTCCTGTTGACTGGATTTCTTTAATTTTGAGATTAGACTGTTACTTCGAGTCTTTTCTTGAACGATTTGCAACTTAAACCGTTCTTGATTCTGAATGCCAGTATAATGTAGAAATGCGATTACACCGGACAATACTGCAATAATTATAATCAAAAACCATAAAATATATTTAATATTGTTCAGGAGGAATGCCAAAACGCGGTTTTCTCCAACAACAAAGAAGTTATGTTCCATTTTACTAATCGAATGTATTAATTTGAAGGAATTTCAAGTTCGACTCTGAGACGGTAAATTTGTCCGCCAATGTTTTCTACTGTACCAGTTAATTCTAATTCAAGCAAGGTAGCCAACAAAAAATTCATTTCAAGATCTGTTTGTTCGTAAATTGCGTCAATTTCCTCAACTCCGTCATTCAATGCTTTAAGAATCCTACTTTGTTTTTCACCCAAATCATCAGGATTTATCTTTTTGAATCCGGTCTCGCCATCAGGAGAAAGAGGAAGATTGGTTGCAGTGGCAGAAATAAGTGATAATTCCTCCAAAATATCTTCTGCACTGCTGACCAGCTTAGCATGCTGACGCGCAATCAAACTGTTAGTACCTGAGCTTGCAGCGGAATCTACCCGACCGGGGACAGCAAATACTTCCCTGTTCTGCTCAAGTGCAAATGCGGCCGTGATTTTTGCGCCGCTTTTTTTGCGGGCTTCAGTGACTACTATTCCCATGGACAAACCACTGATTACACGGTTCCGTATAGGAAAATTTCTGGCAAGTGGCTTTACGCCCAGTGGAAATTCGGAAACCAGTGCTCCATTCTTTAATATTTCTTCAGCCAGGTTTTTATTTTCTGGAGGATAAATATGCTGCAACCCACCTGCAAGTACGGAAATGGTTTTTAATCCAAATTCCAATGCAGTTTCGTGTGCCACTGTGTCGATACCTTTCGCAAGCCCGCTTACAATAATCATGTCCGGAACATATTGTGAGATTTCTTTAACGAGTCGGCGCGTTTGTTGTTTCCCATATGCTGTGCAACCCCTGGAGCCGACGAAAGCAAGACATGGACTTTCTGCATCCTGTAATTCACCCTGCCAGTACAATACACTTGGTGGGGTGGATATTTGCTGTAGCCGCAAAGGATATCCGGATGAATCAGGACAAAAAAGCCGTACTCCGGGCGATTCATCAATGATCCGCTTTTCTATGTTAAAACTATGAGATTGCGTAGCTTTTGAAATCAGGTCCGCTAATTTTGATGAGATTTGAAACTGCTCAATCAAGATTTCAGGGCTCGTTTTCAGCAGATCCTCTACACTGCCTAAGTGCTCAATTAAATCCCGGATCTTTTTGTAGCCGATTCCGGAAATCAGGCTCAATGCCAGCCAAGACCATGCAGGATCAGATTTGTCAGGTTTAAGAACATTTTCCGTCATAGCGCTCCATTTTATGTACGTTCGCTGAGTGCACGCTCAACGTCTCGCTGAGCATCTCGCTTTTTCATGGTTTGACGTTTATCATACAGCTTTTTTCCACGTCCAAGCGCCATTTCCATTTTTATAATTCCTCCTTTGAGGTATATTTTCAGAGGTATCAATGTGAGACCTTGCTCTTTTACCTGCCCATAAAGGCGGCGAATTTCTGAGCGGTGAAGTAGTAAGCGTCTTGGACGAAGCGGCTCATGATTGTGGCGGTTGCCAAAATCATATTGAGAAATATGTGCATTCAGTAAATATACCTGCAGGCTGTCATCAACACGGCAGTAACTTTCTGCCAGATTGATTTGACCGGCACGAACACTCTTCACCTCTGTACCCAGTAAGACAATGCCGACTTCCATAGTTTTTTGTATTTCATACTCGAACCTTGCCTTACGATTTTTTGCCAGAGTTTTGGAAGCCATGTCTTTGAAAGAATTTCTATAAAATTACCTTGGAATGAATAAGAATTATAACGTCTTACCTTCAAGGAGCAAGATTGGACAAATTCGGCAAATTTGATTTTACCCAGGTAATTGCATCATCTTCTGTCTGCAAGTCTCCGTTTAGCTGTTTTTCAAATGCCTCATTCAAAACTTTTCCCATTTCTGGTCCGGGTGACATTCCCATTGCCAAGAGGTGTCTCCCCATTAACAAAGGACGTGGTGCTTCATCACGAACATTCATCCGTTCTGCTTCAGCAAGCAGCCAGTCACCGGCATCAAAACTTTTACGTTCTTCATCAGTTAGAGTACGTCCCAAATAATCTGCCTTTGCCAACAAAACCAATTCAGGTATCCTGACACGTAAAGCCAGTCTCCTGATTGTACCGGAATTAATTCGCTCGCGCTCTTTAAAAAGCTGTATTGGACGGAGGTGTTCTTTGACCAAAATTGTAACTTGTTCAATTAAAACTCGATCATCTGTCAATCTACGCAAAAACTGTTCTGTTGGAGCAACTCCCTCGACGTCGTGAGCAGGACTTCGCCAGCGTCCCTGCAAAAATTCAGTGGTCAGAGGCTTGCCAAAATCGTGACAAAGCGCCCCAAACATCAGCTCTAAGTCAAGTTTTTCATTACCTTTTCTTAAGTCTGCTGCCTCGTCCAAAACAAGCAGAGTGTGTGTCCATACATCTCCTTCAGGATGCCATTTTGGATCTTGCGGGACTCCAATTAGTGCTTTCAGTTCTGGAAAATAAGCTAAAATACCTAGAATTTTGGAGGCCTCTAGACCAATTGAAGGTCGTTTTGCTTTTAGCAGCAGTTTACGGAATTCTTCAAAAATCCGTTCCTTGGATAACTCTGCAAGGTCCAGTGTTTTGCATAATTGCACAGTTTCAGGCGCAATTTTAAATTCCAGACGTGCCGAAAACTGCATTGCTCTCAATACCCGCAAAGGATCCTCCGCAAATGCAGGTCCAACATGCCTTAATATTTTGTGCTTTATGTCTCCTAAACCATCAAATGGATCGAGCAATGTTTTGGTTAACAGATCATAACCGATACTGTTGACTGTAAAGTCACGGCGAGAAGCTGCTTCACGATAGCTCATTGTAGAATCAGGCGTTACCATAAATCCGCGATGTCCTTTTCCAGTCCTGCTCTCACGTCTAGGCAGACTAAAATCATATTCTGCACTTGAGGTTTTAAGTTTCAGCACACCAAAACTTTTTCCAACAGCATGAATATTTCCAAAATTCCGGAGTACGGATTCCAGTACTTCCGGACTAATTCCGAATATTTCCACATCAAAGTCTTTTAGACTTTTGCGGCCCATACAATGGTCCCTCACCGCACCACCGACTAGAATACTGCGTCCTTCGGATTTGGCTATGGCATTTGCAATTTTTATTAGTTCAGGAGGAGTTGACAGGAGGGGCATTAAGTCTTTCAGGTTTAATAAATCATTTCGTTGTCAAACATATTTTGTTTCAAACAAGTCAATAATAATATTTTTCCGGAATAGTTTGGCTTAGCTTAGCAGTTGAAGAATTGATTAAGTCCGAAAGACTTTTCTAAGCAATTTATGTTAATAGTGTTTAAGTTGAACCGGATACTTATTATTAGCTGCGTTTCAATAGTTCATCAAAATATTCTATGGTTGGCTTCAGGCCTTCTTTGAGTTTTATTTCAGGTTCCCAGCCAAGTTTTTCTTTAGCCAGCGTGATGTCCGGTTGACGTCGTCCCGGATCATCCGGTCTCGCTTCCACTTTCACAAGCTTGGAACTGGAATTAGTCATTTTCAATACTGTTTCAGCCAACTCAATCATAGTAAACTCGCCAGGATTCCCTGTATTCACCGGTCCCTGTCTCTTATACACAACGGATTCGGTGGACGA
>OFKF01000120.1_pt1 | contig 6365 bp, 2 predicted proteins | sample 1540501 | NCBI WGS metagenome assembly OFKF01 (sample SAMEA104347370, study PRJEB22522) | marine metagenome | biome: marine biome; feature: marine water body; material: seawater | collected 2015-09-01T00:00:00Z | depth 1002 m
GTAATGTACCTAGCAGGTGTATTTCTTCGGAAATTAAAAGGAAGTAATTTGAGGAAAAATTGGGGAATTCTTAAAACCAATTGGCACAAAAGTAGCACAATTTGGTTTTTCGGTAAGTAGTTAAAATATGTAATTACCTGCTAAAGCTGGCTCCCCAAGCCGGACTCGAACCAGCGACCCGATGATTAACAGTCATCTGCTCTACCAACTGAGCTATTGGGGAACATAATCAGCTTTAATTTGGTAAGTTAAAGTTAAACGATTTTGTTTAGAATTTCAAGGAATTTTTACTGAAACATAATTATAACCCAGCTCTAATCAGGAAGAACTTGCAACAGAAAGCCCTTTAACGTTAAAATCATAGACTTATACAGTTTATTTATGCTATATTCGGCATGAAGCTTGAAGGTGTTATAAACTCCTGCGTCAAGGCTTCCTGCTATTTTTTAGATACTGGGACCAAAATACTTTGCGGATACACAGCCCGGAACACATTAGAAAGTCACCAGCACTGAAAAAAGAATGACCGCCAAATCCTCCCGCCAGACAGAACCACAAAACATGATTAATGCCAGAATGTACAACCGCCCAATTGCGATTGTCGGCATGTCTGCATTGTTTCCCGATGCTCCAAATTTGCATCAGTACTGGGATAACATCATCAATAAAATCGACAGCATCATTGATATTCCAAAGTCACGCTGGAACATTGAAGATTATTACGATATTGATTCTGAAGCTCCAGACAAAACGTACTGCAAGCGTGGCGGTTTTATCCCGGACATTGATTTTAATCCAATGGAGTTTGGAATTCCACCAAACATTCTGGAAGTGACAGATGTTACTCAACTGCTGGGACTGCTGGTTGCAAAATCTGCGATGAAGGACGCCGGTTATGGAGAAACAAGTGACGAGGTACTTGACGCAACTGGCGTGATACTTGGTGTAACATCCGGAATGAAGCTACTTGGCTCTCTGACTTCACGGCTTCAGTATCCAATCTGGGAAAAAGTTTTGCGGCGCAGCGGAATTTCAGAAAGTGACACGGGGCAAATAATTGAAAAGATGAAAAAAGCCTATGTTCGCTGGGAGGAAAATTCATTTCCCGGTTTGCTGGGAAACGTTATTGCCGGACGCATTGCCAACCGTTTGAACCTGGGTGGTACAAACTGTACGGTTGATGCGGCCTGTGCGAGTTCACTAAGTGCCATGAAAATGGCTATTAGCGATTTGCTGGAATATCGCTCAGACATGATGATTGCCGGCGGCGTTGACGCGGATAACTCTCCTATGATGTACTTGTGTTTCAGTAAAACACCTGCTTTCACAAAGGGCGAAAATCCAAGACCCTTCGATGAAGATTCAGGCGGCGTGATGATAGGTGAAGGACTGGGTATGGTTGTCCTCAAACGTTTGGAAGATGCCGAGCGGGACGGTGACCGCATTTATGCAGTTGTAAAAGGGATTGGAACCTCAAGCGACGGAAAATTCAAAAGTATTTATGCTCCACGTTCCGGAGGCCAGGCCAAAGCATTGCGCAGGGCTTATGAAGACGCAAATGTGGAACCGCTCTGTATTGGGATGCTTGAGGCACACGGTACTGGAACTGCTGCAGGTGATGTAGCAGAATTTGAAGGATTAAAAGAGGTTTTTACTGAAAAGAAACCTGAAAAATCCTGTTATCCGGATTATCAGCATATTGCTCTCGGCAGTATTAAATCCCAAATTGGTCACACAAAAGCTGCCGCGGGAATTGCCGGTTTGATCAAAACAGCACTTGCCCTGCACCACAAAATTCTTCCTCCTTCCATCAACATTGATCGTCCCAGCAAAAAACTTGGTATAGAAAATACTCCATTTTATCTGAATACTGAACCGCGGCCTTGGATCACCGATGGAGAACCCAGGCGTGCGGGCGTGAGTGCTTTTGGTTTTGGAGGAACAAATTTTCATTATGTTTTAGAAGAATTCCAGGACGTTCATTCCGGCCCCTTCCGGATGCACAAAACATCTCAGACTGTGTTTTTGTCTGCAGCAACTCCCAAAGAACTGGACAAAGCCTGTAACAATTTGCTGGCAGAACTGGAGACAGAAGGAGCAGAACAGCGTCACAGTCAACTGCTTGAAAGTTCACGGGAAAATTCGATTCCCAAAAAACATGCACGGTTGGGATTTGTAACAGATACCCTGGAAAACACAGTGGAACTGCTTGGGCAGGCGATCTCCACACTGGAAAGTAAAGCTGACAAAACAGAGTGGAACGTAAAAGGCATCGTATATCGCGAAAAGGCGCTGGAAACCAAAGGGAAAGTAGTCGCGCTTTTCTCCGGACAGGGTTCTCAATATATGAACATGGCTAAGGAGTTGTTTTTTAACTTTCCTGCCATGGCAGCTCCTTTTAGTGCCCTGGATAAGCTTTTTACAGGAAAAAACGGAAAGTCTGCTGCCGCTGCCAGGCCCTTATCTGATTTAGTATTTCCAATTGCAGTTTTTGAAGATGAAGAACTTGAAGCCCAGCAGGCACAGCTGCAGCTAACCGAAAATGTGCAGCCTGCAATTGGCGGAATCAGTGCCGGACTGCTCCGGATAGCTCGTGATGCAGGACTTCAAATAGATTTTGCGGCCGGCCACAGTTTCGGCGAACTGACTGCACTTTGGGCCGCTGGAGTGATTGCCGAAGATGATTATTACAAATTGGCCTACGCCAGGGGGCAGGCAATGGCTGCTCCGGATGATCCAGATTTTGATGCCGGAAGTATGTTGGCCGTCATGGGAGAGGTTGAGAAACTTGAAGCAGATCTCACTGAGTTTCCAGACGTAGTAATGGCAAATTTGAACTCCAAAAAACAGGTTGTGCTTGCAGGACCAACCGCAGACATTTTACAGGCACATGATGCCCTCAAAGTAAAAAAGTACACGGTTCTGAAACTTCCGGTATCTGCCGCATTTCACACTCCGCTGGTGGGACATGCCCAAAAACCATTTGCAAAAGATATCCGCTCGGTAAAATTTAACAAGCCGCAAATTCCTGTTTATTCAAATGCAACTGCAAAAGCATATCCTGCAACAGCAAAAACAATTCAAAAACAACTGGAATCACATATTCTCAATTCGGTCAGGTTTCGTTAAGAAATTGAAAATATCCACCAGGCCGGCGGCCGAATTTTTATTGAATTTGGACCAAAAAACGTTTTAACTAAATTAGTCGATAATATTCTTTCCGGAGAAGAATACACTGCCGTTGCTCTAAACGAGAACCCAAAAATAGATAGCGATCGCCTCCTCCGGGAAGCAATGGTAAAACTCTGTGTGATAGGATTGCCTTTACAGAAATTTGACCCATTTGCTCTACCTTCTCAGGAAGCACCGATAACAAAGTCGGCAATGAATGTTCGTTTGAACGGTACAAATTATGTAAGCGAAGCAACTCGTCAGGAATTTGAAAATACTTTAAATGACGGTTTTCAGGTTAGTAGTCCGGTTGCTTCCATTTCCAATTCCGGCTCAGTTCCAGTATTTTCTACTTCTACGGGCACAAGTTCTACTGTTTCAGGTACTTCCGGTTTGCAGACAGCTAAGGGCAATCAACAGATGTTTGATGCTTCTTTAAAACTGGAAACTGAACCAGCAAAACAAAGCCCGGCAAATATTTCTACAATGAGTAATCAACAACCTCCTTCTCAGCAATCTAATGCACCGGACCAGGCTATGGAAACAATGGAGAAAGGTTTGTCAGGTTTTTACCAGCATCAAAATGAAACTTTGCAGGTTCATCGGCAATATTTAGATCAGCAGGCTGAGTATGCACGAACCGTTTACCAATTGATGCAGCAGAGGATAGAGTTGGCTTCACAGGGTGCAGCTTATCCTCCTGAAGTTGATCAGCAGATGCAGATGTTTCATACACACCAAAGTGAAACATTACGGGTACATGAACAATACTTGAATCAGCAGTCAGAACAGACTCAATCTGCTTTAAAGATCACTGAACTGCAGCTGGGAGGTCCCGGACAGCAATTTTCTGCAGCGCCGGTCGTTTCTGCACCAATTCCGGCAGCAATTTCTACTCAAGTACAGCCAGTTCCGCTTCCAGCTGCAACATCTGCAGTTTCTACTGAAGAAGTCACTGTCGCAATGATGGCTATTGTCAGCGAAAAAACGGGTTATCCACAGGAAATGCTGGAACTTGGAATGGACTTGGAATCAGACTTAGGCATTGATTCGATCAAACGTGTAGAGATTCTTGGAGCGGTTCAGGATAAAATTCCTGCATTGCCGGAAGTTCCTGGTGATGATTTGGCCGAAATGAGGACCCTTGGCGAAATTGTTGCGCATCTGCAGAGCAAATTGGGTACAGATGATTCTGCTCTACAAACTGCAGGCACGCTTACAAGTGAAATTACTGCTGCTGCATCTGCGGCTTCAAGCTCGGGAGTTTCCGCAGAAGATATCACTGCGGCAATGATGGCTATTGTCGGTGAAAAAACGGGCTATCCACTGGAGATGCTGGAACCTGGAATGGACATGGAGTCAGACCTTGGCATTGATTCAATCAAACGTGTAGAAATTCTTGGGGCGGTTAAGGATAAGATTCCTGAATTGCCGGAAGTCCCAGGAGATGAACTTGCTGAAATGCGTACACTTGGTCAAATTATTGATCACTTAAAGAGTAAAATTGGCAGAGATGTTTCTGAAGCTTCAAGAGAAATCCCGTCTACTGTCGCAATTCCAGATTCAGAACTAAACACTCAAAATCCAACACCAGACACTGGTCAGGATCCCGGTCCGGTTTTTATGTCAATTATCAGTGAAAAAACCGGTTATCCTGCAGAAATGCTGGAACTGAACATGGACTTGGAAGCAGACCTTGGTATTGATTCAATCAAGCGTGTTGAAATAATGTGGTCGCTGCAGGAACAATTTGAGGATTTACCGCAGATTGGTGCAAACGAAGTTGCGGAACTTAGGACGGTCGGTCAAATTATCGAGCACATCAAATCACTTTTACCTGCGTTCGGTGGAAAAGATGTCGTTCAAAAATCAAATCTTGATCTCGAGCCGGCACCTTTATCGGTAAGTGCAGGTTCTCCAGGCGGAAATGGAAACGGCAGTGGGGCAGTTTCATCAGACCCCGTTCCCGGTGAGATAGCTCCCGCTCTCTTGGCTATCATCGGTGAAAAAACGGGTTATCCTGCAGAAATGCTTGAACTTGGTATGGACATGGAAGCAGACCTTGGTATTGATTCAATTAAGCGTGTCGAAATTATGTGGTCTCTGCAGGAACAGCTTCCCCATTTACCGCAGGTCAGAGGTAATGAAATGAGTGAACTGCGGACACTGAAGGAAATTGTTGATCATTTGAGTTCACTTGCTCCATCAGAGACTGCAGGAACAACTATTATTCCTGCACCTGTTTCAACAGATTCCGACTCTGTAAAAAAAAACTCCTGAACCCAAAATCTGAATTCTCAGTTCCAGAGCATCAAGTCACCCTTGGTTTAGCTCATGTGGTACCGCTGGCTCCACCGGATGTACTGCATGCGGAACTTCCTGAAAATCCCCTTTGTTTGATCACAGACGACGGTTCTTCATTGGCACCGGTTCTGGCAAAAGCTTTAAGTGAACAAGGATGGTCACCTGTGATTTTGCGTTTCTCGGGTATTTCTGAACTTGTAAAAAAGAAGCGAAAACCCTTTGCCAAAGAAATTCCACTAATTGAACTGTCTTCTTCAGCAGAATCTGAACTAGAAACATCACTCAAATCCCTGACAGAAAAACACGGAAATATCGGTGGATTCATTCATCTTCACCCTGCTTCTTCAGCACCTGCTGAATCAAAGCTGGAAGATGGTGCCAATGCTTTTCTCAAGCAGGCATTTCTCACTGCAAAAAATGTTTGCACTTTCCTGAATGAAGCCGGAAAATCTGATTCAAGTCGCAGCCATTTCCTAGCAGTAGCCCACCTGGATGGTGAACTTGGAATGGGATCCGGACAGTTTGGTGCAGTTGGCAGTGGACTTTCAGGATTGATTAAAACAGCAGGTGTAGAGTGGCCGGATGTTTTTTGCCGTTTTGTGGATTTGCAGCCGGAGCTTACCGCAGATACTGCAGCAAGCTGTATTTTACAGGAACTTCTCGATCCGGATTTGCGGATCAAGGAGGTTGGCTATTCCGGATCAGGAAAGTCCGGTACCAGGCGAATGACAGTTCAATCAAAAATTATTCGAGATTTAACAACTAAAAACAGCAGTAAATCTTTAACAAAAAAATCTGTATTTTTGGTCAGTGGTGGTGCAAGAGGAGTTACAGCAGAATGTGTTGCTAAACTTGCTCAAACGCAGCCCTGTAGTTTCATCCTGTTGGGT